>Ga0066789_10000249_pt1 | contig 20258 bp, 16 predicted proteins | sample OrgsoiDNA2013049_FD_70960 | JGI IMG/M metagenome (GOLD analysis project Ga0066789, IMG submission 70960) | Permafrost soil microbial communities from the Arctic, to analyse light accelerated degradation of dissolved organic matter (DOM) -... | ecosystem: Environmental > Terrestrial > Soil >...
AGGATAGCTGGATTGTGGGTCGAAAGAAGCCTCCACAAAGCCGCAACGGTGTAGACAGCACAGGCGAAGATAGCGAGAGACTTCAGCACGCCGCGCCATCCGCCGCCCTTCATGATGTGCAAGAACCCTGCGTGGCGGTGGTCTGCCGGAGTGTGCGCGAAATCGAAGTGCCGCGAGGTGAGGGGCTTGTCCTGGTTTAACTTTCCCGAAACGAGCGCCCGGAACTCGGTCATCTCCGCAGCGGAGGCAAACGCTGACTTTGGAATCGTCTGCCCGCCCATCTTGGACGCAACACAAAAAAGGATTCATTCTCAGAGAACTGCGTCAGTTCGGACCACGGACGGGTCACGGTGCCACACTTGCAGCGAAGCGTGAATCCGTTCTCAGCGGTCTCAAGATAACGCTGATCGCGGCAATGTACCTGTCGGTAGGCTGCGGCGATCTTTTTTTCGTATAACTCTATTGCCTTGAAAACGGACCGTTTCTCGTAGAGGTGTGCCAATCCGGCCGCGATGAATCCGAGCGCGACAAGGAAGGCCCCTACCGGAAGTCCGAACCCCTCCATTAAGCAAAACACACCCAAGAGGGCTATCAGAGCACAAGCCACCATCGAGCCCTTGAACCCAGCATTTTTACCGGCGCGCGTGGTGAAAGGCCGTTGCAATGCGCGGCAGTCTTCAATTCGAACCGCATACGTAAGCTTCATCGTCCTGAGATTATCGAGTGGGGATGCGACTGTTTCTAATTACGGAAGTCCTTGCGAACCATGTCCCGCGGTTCCCGTCAGCGACATTATTCTGCGATCTCAACGCACTCGGCGGCTAAAGATTTTGTCTTTGACTCCTGCGCGGCGGTTAGAATTACCTATGCCCGTAACCCAAACCCTAGCCATCACCCCCGCCGAGCGCCTCGACAACCTGCGCTATGCCATCCGCGACCTGGTTGGCCTAGCCAATGAGGTCAAGAAGCAGGGGCACAAGATTCTTTTCCTGAACGTTGGCGATCCCAACATTTTTGACTTTGCCACGCCCTCGCACGTCATCGAAGCCGCGTATCGCGCCATGCGCGATAACAAGAATGGCTATGCGCCTTCCGACGGCGTTCCTGAGGCGCTCGAAGCCATTCGCGCCGAAGCTGCGCGCGATGGAATGAGCAGCGTGCAAGATGTCTTCATCACCAATGGCGCCGGCGAGGCCGTGGACAGCTGCCTGACCGCATTGCTCAATCCCGGCGAAAACGTGCTCACGCCCAGCCCCGACTATCCGCTGTACACGGCGGTCCTGTGCAAGATCGGCGCGGAGATGAACCCATATTTCCTGAACGAAGAAGATGGATGGCAACCTGACCTCGAGGACATGCGCCGGAAGATCAATCCAAAAACTCGGGCCATTGTTCTGATCAATCCGAATAATCCCACTGGCGCGTTGTGCACCCGGAAAATGCTGGAGAGCATTGCCGAACTTGCCCGCCAGCACAATCTGCTGATCATCGCTGACGAGATTTACAACAAGCTGATTCTCGATGGCGCAGAGCACATTTCGCTTGCTGCCGTCGCTCGTGACGTCCCGATGGTCACGCTGGGCGGGTTGTCGAAAAACTATCTGGCTCCGGGATGGCGCATTGGCTGGGGCATTGTGAGCGGCGAAGCCCGTGCGGTGAAGCCGTACACCGAAGGCATTCACAAGCTGCTGCGGGCGCGGCTTTCAGCGAACCATCCCGAGCAGTATGCGATCAAACCGGCGCTCGAAGGGCCGCAGGATCACTTGATTGAAGTCCGCCGAAAACTCAGCTCGCGACGCGATATCACCATGGAAGCCTGCAACTCCATGCCGCGGATGAGTTGTGTTTCTCCGCGCGGCGCGTTTTACGCTTTCCCGAAGATTGATATTCCTGAAGGTGACGACGTGTGGGTGAAAGAACTACTGCTGCAGAAGCACATCCTGGTCGTGCACGGGTCGGGCTTCGGACAAAAGCCGGGGACCAAGCATTTCAGGATCGTATTTCTGCCGCAGGAAGAAGTACTCCGAAAAGCCTATGCGGAGATTGGCGAGTTCATGAAGGGGCGCTACTGATACAAAAAAACATCGCGCCTGCGGCCCGAGGACGGACGAGGGCGTCCGTCCCCACACGAGCAACATAATCGACGTGCATCTTGATCGACATTCACTGCCATATTCTGCCTGAGGTGGACGACGGACCCAAATCCTGGGAGACAGCCGTGGGCATGTGCGGGATGGCGGCGAAAGACGGCATCGAGCACATGGTGGCCACGCCGCACTCCAACGACCGCTATTTTTACGATCGCGAATATCTCTCGGGCCTGTTGCAAAACCTTCAGCAACGCATCGGTGACCGCCCGAAACTCAGCCTGGGCTGCGACTTTCATCTCTCTCTCGAAAATATGCAGGCGGCGCTGGTTGCTCCGGAAAAGTACTGCATCGGAAGCACACGGTATTTGCTGGTCGAGTTCAGCAACTTCGGTATTCCGGCGCAGATTGATCAATGGCTCGGCGAGATGGTCGAGCGCGGCACGCGACCCATCATCACGCATCCGGAGCGCAATCCTATCCTGCAGCAGACCGGAGAACGCGTACTGGAGTGGCTGGAGCGGGGATGCGCGGTGCAGATCACGGCGTCAGCGATTACGGGATTCTGGGGAGCTAAGGCGCGGGACATGGCGCACTGGTTCCTGAAAGAGAAGGCCGTGCATTTTCTGGCCACCGACGCTCACGACACGACCCGGCGGCCTCCAGTGCTTTCTGAGGCGCGGAAGATGGTCGCGAAGCAATTCGGCGAGGAACTGGCGGAGACATTGGTCGACGCGAATCCCAGCGCGGTCGTGAATAATCAGCCGCTGGCTTGTTTCAAGGAGTAGTTCTACTCAGGAAGCATCTACACCCCTACCGACTGGGCGAGATATCCGGCACGGTTGTGGCAGGCACAGCAAGTGGCGTCGATGTTTGCCTGGGAACTGCCGGCCGCGCCGCAATCGCCGATGCTGATCGGGTCTGGCCTGAAAGCTGCGGCTCTGAAACCATCGCGCTCTCCGGATTTAGCAGATGCACATGATCAGGGCCCAGCCCCAGGCGAATCAGCGCGCGAGAATCGGGAATGCTTTTGCTCTGCCAGCCCTGGTCAGCCTGATAGTGCCGCATGGCCACCTGCGTGGAGTCGTCCCATTTGCCGGAAGGCTCGCCGGTCATATAGCGCTCACGAATCAGCGCAGCCTGGATCTGGCGGGCGCGATCACCGTCAATGGCCTGCTGCCCACGAGGCTTGTGCGACTTCTTGCTGGTGTGATGTGACGCCTTGTGGATTTTCGCGGGTGGATGCGAAGCCGTCTGCGTCTGAGCGGGCGTTTCAGCGGACAACGACGCCGACAGCAGCAGGAGCACTGCCGAGGCGGTTAGCTTTTTTGTCCGCGTAGAATTCAATCCGTTGCTCCTTCGCCAAAGCGACGCCGCAAAGTCTTCGCGCGCAACGCGAAAACTCTACCACATCGGCTTCTCTGGCGCCGTCAAATCATCTCGCGGAACGCGATCCGGCGCCAGTGCCGATGGTGCAAGGTAACAGTTACGGAAGTGTGCCGGCGAGGAAGATGGTGCCGTCGTTGCGTCCGCCGCCCCGCTGGCGGACGAGGAATACGACATCCTGGCCGCTCTTCAGGCCTGACTGCACACGGTCGAAATCATCCTGAGTGTTCACCGGCTGCTTATTGATCTCAAGCACCACATCGCCCCGGGTCAATCCGACATCGTCCGCGAACGATCCACCTTTTACGTCCTGAACGATCACGCCCTTGCCGGACGGGATTCCCAGTCGATCAGCAAGTTCCGGAGTCAGGACCCGCACCGTCACTCCGAGCTTGCTCTGTTTGGGAGCGGCCGCTTCGCTATTGTCGTCGTCGTCACCGAGGCGGGTTGCGAACAGTTTGGCACGATCGGCAACGGTAACCGAGGTCTCCGCTTTCTTTCCGTCGCGGTAATAGCTGATCGTCACTTTCTCGCCCGGCTTTCGGCTCGCGATTTCGGCTACCAGTTCGTCGCCGTTCTTGACCTGATTGCTGTCCACGGCGAAGATCGTGTCTCCGACTTTGAGGCCGGCGTGCTCCGCCGGACTGTTTGGCTCTACGCTCGAAATCGTGACTCCAGACTGCACTCCATACACGTGCGCAATGGCTGGACTTTCCTGCGCATTGAATCCGATTCCAATCGAGCCGCGCTGTACCCGGTGTTCAGGGCCGGCGAGCTGGTTGTAAACCTGCGCTACTGTGTTCGAAGGCAGCGCGAAGCCGACTCCAGCGTAAGAGTTGGTATCGGTAAGGATGGCGGTATTAATACCGATGACCTCGCCGTTCATATTGACCAGCGGCCCGCCGGAGTTGCCGGGATTGATGGCGGCATCGGTCTGGATGAACGATTGAAACTGCCGATTGGGAACGATGTTGCGACCCTTGGCCGAAACAATTCCAGCCGTGACGGTGGCCTGTAATCCAAAAGGACTTCCCACTGCGAGCACCCAGTCGCCCACTTGCATGCTTTCGGAGTTACCCAGCTTGGCGAAGGGCAAGGCGTGATCCACGTCAATCTTGATTACCGCCAGGTCGGTTTCCTGATCGCTGCCGATCACCCTGGCGTCGTGTTGAACGCCGGGCGGGTCGTCCTGCAACCGCACCTGCACCCGGTCCGCTCTTTCGACCACATGGCGGTTGGTGATAATGAAGCCCTTGGGATCAACCAGAACTCCGGAACCGAGCGACCGCTCGCGTACCGCACCGTTGTTTCCCGAACCGCCGAAAAATTTGTCGAAAAAATCACCGGATGGATCGCCTTGATCGTCGCCGGGATTCTCTCCCCCGCGGCGGGACGCGGCTTTGATCGTGGAAACAGTATTGATGTTAACCACGGCAGGCTCAAGCGCTTTGGCGATTTGAGTGAACTGGCTCGAAGCCTGGCGGGGTGCGGGAACACTCAACGGCGTGGCTTCAGCCGATTTGTTTTCCTGCCCTCGAACCCCGAAAGAAACCACCGATCCAATCAAAATACCGACTGCCAGAGTCAGCAAAATCACCACAGCAAATGCCAGACGATTGGCTCTGAAACGTCCCAACAGGACGTTAGCGCGCGCTTCCATAGTTGAACTGCCTCCATTTTTCCAAACCTCGATTATACCGCTGTTGCGAGCGGCCAGGATTGCACGGGCCCGGCTCTTAAGGTTAGACGCACGACTGGGAAGAATCGTTGTTGAAAAGCGGCTCCACGGGCGTAAAGAAGTGTAGGTCGAATTTATTGGCCGTTATTTACAATTACTGGTCCTTGAGCAAGGCGTAGATGAAAACGCCGGAAGGGCCGTCGAGCGCCACCAAGGTCTGGTTCTGCGCCGACGTCAGGCTGATTGGGCCAGTGCTCAGACGTGCTTGGGACGTGCCTGGCGTGGTCATAAAGACTTCGTAGTTCCCCGCCACGGTCAACTGATACCCGGTGTCCTGGTCAAAGGCCAGTCCGGCGGTGGCCGGCGGAACCCCGCCAATGCCGCTTCCCGCCGGAACGATGTAAACGTCTGCCGCTCCCATGGCTGCCGAAGCGTTGACTACGCGTACGTATGCGTCGTTAATCACGATCGTGGGGGGGGTGTCATTGAGCATGACCGGCTGAATGCTGGCCGCTGGGCCGGTGAACAGTAATGTCTGGAAGCTGCTTGCGTTCAATGAAATCGTCTCACTGAAAACCGGTAACGAGCCGACGGCCGTCACGACCTGAACCTGGTGTGACCCCGCCTTCTGCGAAATGTAGCCCGTAGCATTGCCGTACCCGAGGTTTCCGGCAACCGACAAGCCGTCAAGTAACACGTTGACCTGGGGCGCGTCGGGCGAAGCTAGCAGGAACCGCAGCTGGGCATCGTTGCCGCTGCCGCTGCTGGTGCTGCAGCTCGTGAACAACAGCGTCATACCCCACAACAACCCTAACCAAAGCCAAGCCGAACGCCTCAAGGTTCCTCCACGGATCTATTCTGGTTTACCAGAAAGTCAGGATTATATGAAATTGGATGCAGGCAGAAGGCTGACATCATCCCGGCGAGTCAGATTCAATCCACGCGCGGTGCAATGAGAGTATTACCCTGTAGCACTGGCTCGCCGCTGGCTAAGCACGTCGTTGCTCTGCCGTCGGCCGCGGCGCGAACGGCACCGATTTCGTCGGAACAAAATGCACGCTGGCCGGAGTCTGGAACCGCAGGTTCGGCAACGATCTTGTAGTGGGTTCCATCGCATCCCGAAATCGCGAAGACGTAACCATTCTTCTTCCCGCTGGCCAGTTGGGGGTCATAGAGTGGGCCCCCGTTTTGCGGCTGCTTGCCCGTATTCCCCAGCGCAGAGAGAGCACATGCGAAACCGCCATGCGTGGACTGATAACCTTTCTGAGCCGTCGTCACCTCACTCATTGCCCAGATCGTCATCTGCTCATTCTGGCTGCGCTGACGATCTTCGAGGCCCTTCAGGAAGTCCGGATCGGCAAGCGGCAAGCGCACGGTCACGCTGATCTCATTTAAGCGCCACACATCTGATTCCCTCTTCATGATGAAGGTGAAGCGTGGAATGAAAGGCAAAGTTGTGTCTTCCTTTCCGTTTCGAGTGATATGCAACCCGAGTTCGATCTGGTCTTCTTCGCCAATAAGATCATCGCGCTCCACCGTGAGTTCCACTCGTTGACCATCACCCGTGCGCGGGTCTTCGGCGATCAGAAGGGTGGGACCGGAATCAAAAGTCTGGAAGCCAGCGCCCATGGCCTTGGCCTGCATTGAGAACATGGAAAACTCCGCGAGCGCGTCCTGTCCGTTGGCCGTTCCCAGCCTGTGTAGCGTCTTGCGGGTCACGTCGGGGAGATGCTTCTCCAGATGATTCGCCGCAGTGCCGAAAAATATTTCGATCAACGCCTGGCGCGCAGTCTGCGGAGACGGCGGGTTCGATGCACTGGGACTCTGCGCACCGAGGTTCTGGGCAGCGGCCAAGGGTATTAGAACACGAGCAACGGCACACGCGAACAGGCGGTGCATTCGGGGCCTCCCGAGGAATTCAATTGGGCTCAAGCTTAGCAGAGTGTCTATAGGGAATCAGGGCCTGGGTAACCACGAAAGCTCCCCACGGCAGCGTTGGACGATCCCGTGCCGGTGCATCCAATGTGCAGAAATGTGCAGCTTCCCGCGCCGCCGGACACTGGGTCTCTTGGTCGATCAGATCTGTGATAAGCCCTGCCCGGGCAATGACTTATAGATCAGAAGTGATCCAAGCCGGCTGCCAGCCAGGTTTGGCCGGGCAAGTGCAATTTCAGACTCAAGAAAAAGAGGCCGTACAAACAACAATGAACTCGATCCTCTTCTTGCATCGTTCTCGACCCTTCGACCTGTGCCGTTTTCTCAGCAACGGCATCTTGTCCTGATTGCCTGCCATTTGCCTCTTTTGAATCGCGGCCCCAGAAATGGGGTCGCTTTTTTGTGTTACTTGGTTTCGAGCAGCCCATTCACCTCATCCACAGTAAAGATCTTGTCCACTCCTGGCAGTGTGATTTCCTGTTTCTTCCCGCTCGGCCACTGGATTTCAACCTTGTCCACCTTTGTGGCCGCTCCCAGCCCGAAGTGCACGCGCGGATCGGAGTTTGACCCGTAACTTCCTCCACTGAAGACGTCCGCCCGTTGCCGCACTCCGCCGGTGGTGACGAAGACTTTCGCGCCCATCGCGTCGCGCGGACTTTTCGGGCCGCCGATTAATTTCAACCCGACCCAGTGATTTCCATTCTTCACCACGTTTCGCAACAGAGTTGGCGTGGAATCAAGATTGTTGATCACGACGTCAATGTGACCGTCGTTGAAAAGATCGCCGAACGCTGCGCCGCGGGCGGAGATCACGTCGGCCAGGCCGCTTCCCGCGGCGGGCGGCACTTCCTGAAACTTCACGCCGTCGAGGTTGCGGAACAGCTGCGGCCGCTCCGCCCAGGTAGTGCCCCAATTCTGTTTATCGATGGCCGGGAACAGGTGGCCGTTGGCCACAAAAAGATCGATCAGGCCGTCATTGTCGAAATCCAGAAAGCCGTTCCCCCATTTCAGAAACGGGATCGAGGGCGCCGAGAGTCCGGCCTGGACCGTGACGTCGGAAAAAATCCCATCGCCATCGTTGCGGAACAACACGCTGTAGTCATCAGAGAAATTGGAGACGTAAAAATCCACTCTGCCGTCGCGGTTGTAGTCGCCCACCGCGATTCCCATCGACGCCATCATCCGCCCATCTTCGGTCAGGGCAAATCCCGAAAGAAAGCTGACGTCCTCAAAGGTGCCGTCGCTGCGGTTACGATACAAATAATTCGGGCGGGAGTCGTTCGCGACCACGAGGTCAACCCATCCGTCGTCGTCGACGTCAACGAACGTGGAAGCCCAGCCGTAGTAGCCCTTGGGATCGGAAACGCCGGCCTTGACGCTCACGTCGGTGAAGGTGCCGTCACCGTTGTTGTGAAAAAGATGGTCCGGCTCGCCGACCAGTCCCAGCGGCCCGCACGCTACTGGCGTTCCCTCAAAATCGCAGCTCTTGTGATGGTCCACGTCGAACTTGCCGTAGCCGGGGACAAATAAATCCAGGCGTCCGTCGTGATCGTAGTCTCCCCAACTGGGGCCGGCTGACCATCCTCCCAGCGCGACGCCGGCTGTTTCGGCGACGTCGCTGAAGGTGCCGTCGTGATTGTTGTGGTAAAGCCGGTTCTTGCCGTAATTGGCAACGTAAATATCGGGCCAGCCATCGTTGTCGTAATCTCCGACGGAGACACCGAATCCCCAGCGCTCGTTGGCAACGCCCGCCTTGTCGGTCACGTCGGTGAAGGTGCCGTCGTGATTGTTGTGCAGAAGCATGGCGTGCGGCGCGGGCTCCTTGCCCTGGTACGCGGCGAGGGTTGACCCGTTGAGCAGATAAATATCCAGCCAGCCATCATTGTCGTAATCGAGCAGCGCGACTCCGGAACCGTCCACTTCTAAAATGTTTACGTTGGGCGGATCTCCCGACTTATGGTGAAATTGATCCAGCCCCGACTGATGGGTAATGTCCTCAAACACCACCGGCGCGCCGTCCACGAACCCGCCGGCGGTAATGGGGCGATGCTGCGCATCGAAAACCGGGGGATGGGTGGGGCGAGTCAAGACCCGCATGTAGCCGGAGTCCTGCGGATTCTGCTTCGGTTCGGAGACAGCTGGCGCCTGCTGTGCCGACAGAATTTGTACAAGCCCGATCAAGCTTGCGGCGACCGCCAAAGGCCGCCGAATCGGCGACCGCGCGCGACTCCCGCTACTGGAACTCAGCATTCGTGTTTCACTTTTTTCACCACGCGATTTTGCGGCTTTCTGGCAGACAAGCCAGAGGTGAATGATGTTACCTTAGAAAGCAAAATTAGAAACCCTGCTTGAGGTCCCTATGCGCGCCAGATTCGCCCTGTTTTTCCTGCCGTTCTTAATTCCTGCTTTGGGTCACGGACAGACGCCCCCCAAGCCGTGGGATGCTTTGCCGAAGGAAGCGGAGTTCGCCACTCACGCGTTCCCGCCCCAACTCCGCAGTGAACTGGTGCAGATTCGCGACGCCGCGCTGCAGGATGACTACGCATACCAGCAGCTGGAACGTCTGACCGACAGCATTGGGCCGCGGCCGACGGGCTCGCCACAAGCCGACGCCGCCGCTCATTACGTTGCCGACGAATTGCGCAAGCTCGGACTTGACGTGCATCTTGAGCCAGTAACTGTCGTCCGCTTCATACGCGGGAATGATTCCGCGGAACTAGTCGAATATCCCGGCCAGGTGGCGGCAACCACGCAAAAAATCTTCATCACCGCTTTGTTTGGCAACGCGCCAACTCCCGCGGGCGGAATCACGGGAGAAGTGATCGTGGCCCACAGTTTCGACGAACTCAAAGCGTTGAGGCGAGAGAAGGTCGCGGGCAAAATCGTCCTGTGGGATGTCCACTACGACAGCCTGAAAGCAGCTGCCGGGCAAGCTGGCGCCGCCTACGGTGAGGCGGTGCAATATCGGGCAGTGGGAGCTCGGGCTGCCGTTGATCTGGGCGCGATTGCTTCGATAGTGCGCTCGGCGGGAGACGGAGAATTCCGTCTGCCCCACACCGGATGGAGCACCGACGCCCACATTCCCGCCGCGGCGGTTTCCGCTGAAGACGCCGACTTGATTGCGCGCCTGGCGTTGCGCGGGCCTGTCCGCATTCATTTGTCGCTTCCTACTCACCTGGGGCCGGAGGTACAGAGTTTCAACGTTGTCGCCGACTTGAAAGGCTCCGAACACCCTGAGCAGGTGGTGATCGTTTCCGGACACCTGGATTCCTGGGACCTGGGCACGGGCGCCATCGACGACGGCGCAGGCGTGGCCGTCGCCATGGAAACGGCGGAACTGATACAGCGCCTGCACCTGCATCCCAAGCGAACGATACGCGTCATTGCCTGGATGAACGAAGAAATGGGCGCGACCGGCGCTGCTGTTTACGCCACAGACCACGCTTCCGAAGTTGGAAACCACGTGGCAGCGATGGAGAGTGATCTGGGAGCGGAGCATCCGCTGGGCTTTCACGCAAAAATCAGCGACGCCGCGGTGCAGGAGTTATCGCCAGTCCAGGACGTGCTGACGGAGTTCGGCGCCAACATGATTGCGCAGGTACCGGAGTCGCCCGAAACCGACATTGCACCGCTCGCCGCAAAGGGCGTGCCCGTGTTTGGCATTTGGCAAAACGGCCTCAAGTATTTCACTTACCACCACACCCCGGCTGACACGCTGGACAAAATTGTCCCTGCGGAGCTGCGCGAGAATGCCGCGTCCATGGCGGTGATGGGATATGCGTTGGCGAATATGACGGATCCGCTGGCGAAGTAGCGGCGCTTGGTTCTTGGCTCTTGGCTCTTGTCGCGAACCGAGTCGTGAAGCGACGCCATTTAAATAGCCCGGCACCTAAGTGCTGGGAAACCTGAATACCGTGGGACGCGAGTCCCCTTCAGGGGACGGCACCGCGCAACCCCTGACGCCTGAAACGGGAAGCCGAAGCCTGAACCCCAAACGCCATTTGACGCATCTTAATTTAGGCGCATATGATTCCGGTTTAACTTTTGCCGCCGACGAATCGACAAACGTCCGGCAGTCTGGAACACGTAGATGGACAAGAAGAAGATCGAGTACTTCAGGAAGCGGCTGGAAACCCGACAGCAGGACCTGCGGCGCATGGTGAATCGCACGCAGCAGGACGGCCGTAACGCGGACGAAAATATCGCGCAGGACATTGCCGATAAGGCCGCCAGCTCCTACAACAAGGAGTTCCTGTTTCACCAGAGCAACGCCGACCGTCAGCTGCTGCAGATGGTTGAGACGGCTCTGGTTCGGCTCCGCGAAGGCAGCTTCGGTGAGTGCATCTCATGCGGCAAAGAAATCAATTCCAAACGGCTGGAAGCCGTGCCCTGGACCCGCCACTGCATCGAGTGCCAGGAGAAACTCGAGAAGGGGATGCTCGAAGAAGCGTCAAAGTAAGAAGGGCAGCTCTTGGCTCTTGAGTCTCGACGGTTAGCCGCCTGAGTGATTTTGGATTAGAAGTCAAGAGCCAACAACCAAGAGCCAAGAGCTGATAAACTAATCCTCTCCACGTAGAAGGGAAGTTCGTGCGCGCAGAAACCCGTCACCAACTCAAAGAAGACAAGTTCAGCCGGACAACATTTCAGGTGGCGGAGCAGACCGCCCATTGGACGGTCGAGCACAAGAACAAGCTGATCGTAGCTGCTATTGCCGTCGTGGTTTTGGCGGCGGCGTTTGCGGGAAGCTGGTATTACATCGATCAGCAGGACGACAAAGCCAGCGTGGACTTCGGCAAGGCGATCCAGACGCTGGACCTGCCGGTGCGTCCGGCGGGCATGCCCGCGCAGCCGGATTATCCCAGCTTCGCTTCGTTCCAGGAGCGCGCCACCGAGGCCCACAAACAGTTTCAAGCGGTGGTCGACAAGTATCCGCATACCCGCTCGGCGGACTTCTCGCGCTACTTTCTGGGTGTAACTTCGTCAAGCTTGGGTGACAATGCTGCCGCCGAGCGCGAACTGAAGGCAGTTGCTGACGGTCGCAATTCGGATCTCTCGGCGCTGGCAAAACTGGCCTTGGCTTCGGTTTACCGCGACACCAACCGTACCCAGGACGCAGTCAACCTGTACAAACAGCTTATCGCCAGACCGACGACGACGGTCGGGAAGTCTTCCGCGGAAATCGGGCTGGCCGAAACCTACCACGCCGCCGGCATGAATGCCGACGCCAAGAAGCTCTACGAGCAAATTCAAAAAGAAGATCCGAAAAGCCCCGCCGCGCAATTCGCAGGACAAAAGCTTCAGGAATTGAAGTAACCATGTTTCAAGGTGGCAACCTTGGAACCTTCTCCCCCATTTTCCTTTTCCCCGATTTGGTCTAGGATGTTCTGCGGCTTCCCTAACCCATGCCTACCTTCACTCTGAAAGTAAACGGCATTTCGAAAAGCGTTGAGGTTTCGCCCGACACCCCTCTGCTCTGGGTCCTGCGCGACACACTGCAGATGACCGGTACCAAGTTCGGCTGCGGCGCGGGGCTGTGCGGCGCGTGCAGCGTTCATGTGGACGGCGCATTGACCCGCTCCTGCACCATGCAGATTTCGCTGGCTGCCGGGAAAAATATTGAGACTATCGAAGGCCTCGGCGCAAACGGTTTGCATCCGTTGCAGCAAGCGTGGATTGCCGAAGACGTCCCCCAATGCGGATACTGCCAGAGCGGGCAGATCATGGCCGCTGCTTCCCTGCTGGCAAAGACGCCGCATCCGTCGGACGCCGAAATCGCGGAATACATGTCAGGAAACATTTGCCGCTGCGGCACCTACGAGCGGATCAAGCGGGCGATTCATCGCGCCGCCAACGCTGGAGGTGCAAAGTGAGCGTCCTTTCCCGCCGGGCTTTTCTGGGAACCTCAGCCGCAGTCGGAGCTGGACTGGTAATCGGCTTCTATCTTCCTTCTCGCGCCCTCGCCGAAACCGCCGCTGAGTTTTCGCCTAACGCGTATTTAACGATTTCTTCCGACGGCAAAATCACAATCGTGGTAGCGCGCTCGGAAATGGGCCAGGGCGTGCGCACGTCGCTGCCCATGATTCTTGCTGAGGAGCTTGAAGCTGACTGGAAGCAGATCGCGATTGAGCAGGCGGGAGCCAGCACCCTCTTCGGCGATCAAACCACCGGCGGAAGCGCCAGCGTTCGCACTACCTGGGACCCGATGCGCAAAGCGGGCGCGCAAGCCCGCGAAATGTTGATCAGCGCCGCCGCGCAGGAATGGTCGGTTGCGCCCGCGAGCTGCCAGGCGGAAAACAGTTTCGTGGTGCATTCCGCGTCGGGCCGCAAGCTGAGTTACGGCGCGCTGGCCGCGAAGGCTGGAACGCTTCCTGTTCCCGATAACCCTCCGTTGAAAAATGGCGGATTCAAGATTGTCGGGAAACCGATTTTGCGCCTGGATACGCCGTCCAAAGTGAACGGTTCGGCGATTTATGGACTGGATTTCCGGGTGCCCGGAATGAAGTACGCGGTGCTGTCGCGCTGCCCGATCGTCGGCGGAAAAGTCGGCACGGTGGATGACGCCGCGGCGAAAACTTCTCCCGGCGTGAGCTTCGTCGGAAAAATCGGCGACTCCGCGGTGGCCGTGGTTGCCGACAGCACCTGGAATGCGATCAAAGGCCGCCGCGCGCTGAAGGTCACGTGGGACGGTGGCGGAAATCAGGACCTGAGTTCAGCCGCGATCTTCGAAGGCCTTCGCACCGCCGACGAGAGCAAGGCAGTGAAATTCTTCACCGTCGGCGACGTCTCGAAAACCACCGGACGCAAGATCGAAGCCAGCTATCAACTTCCGTTTATGGCCCACGCTCCCATGGAGCCGGGCAACTGCGTCGCAGATTTTCGTGGGACGGAATGCGAGATCTGGGCGCCCACGCAGGTTCCGCAGGATTGCAGGGATACGGTCGCGCCGCTGCTGGGCCTGAAACCTGAGCAAGTCAAGGTGAATATCACTCTGCTGGGCGGAGGCTTTGGCCGGCGTCTGGAACACGACTACGCGGTCGAGGCCGCGCTGGTTTCAAAAGCCATCAACTCTCCGGTGAAGGTGGTCTGGACGCGTGAAGATGATATGCGCAACTCGACGTACCGCCCGGTGAGCCTGCACAAACTTAACGCCTCGCTCGATGAAAGCGGATGGCCGGTCGCGTTTACTCACCGCCTGATTAGCCCTTCCATCAATGGACAAAAAGGCTATCCGCCGCAGAATGGCGTGGACGGAGATTTTCCCGATGAGACGTCGTTCATTTATCCGATTCCAAATGTTTCCCTGGAATCGGTGACTACCGAAACTCCGGTGCCCTTGGGATGGATGCGCTCGGTGTTTGCGCTCCAAGCAGGATTCGCCAGCGAAAGCTTCATTGACGAATTGGCCGAGGCCGCAAAAAAGGATCCGCTGGAATACCGCTTGCACGTGCTGTCGAAAGACGCAGACATTAAGTACTTCGACACCACCTGGCGAACTTCGCGGATGCGCGGCGTCCTGCAACTCGCCGCCGAAAAAGCAGGCTGGAGCAAACCTCTTCCCGCCGGACGTTATCGTGGAATCGCCTGCTTCGGTTGCTTCAGTTCCTACGCCGCCGACGTTGTCGAAATTTCCATGGAAAAGGACGAGCCGCGCGTGCACCGCGTGGTGGCGGTGATTGATTGCGGCCAGGTAGTAAATCCGAATATCCTCGCGCAGCAGATTCAGGGCGGAGTCGTCTTTGCGCTGACCAACGCGCTGCGGGCGCAAATCACAATTGACAAGGGCCGCGTGGTGCAGGGGAATTTCGACGACTACCCACCCATCCGCATGAACGAGGCACCAGAAGTCGAGGCCTACTTCGTGCCCAGCACTGAGGCGCCGACCGGAGCGGGAGAGCCCTGCATACCCCCTCTGGCGCCAGCGTTGTGCAACGCCATCTATGCGGCGACTAAGAAGCGGATACGGGCGTTGCCGATTTTAAGCTAGTGACTAGCCACGAGAAACTAAAAGCTTATGCGCAAACTGTTCTCGCTGTTCGTGCTCCTCATCTGCGTCTCGACTCTTTCTTCCGCCCAGACCGACAACTCGTTAGCCAAGCGTCGAGCCGCTCACCTTCGCCACGGCATCAACCTCAGCGAGTGGTTTGCGCAGGTTTACGATCCGAAGGGATATACCAAAGAACATCTTGAAGCATGGGTGACGTCGGATGACATTGCGCTGATCAAGTCCATGGGATTCGACCATGTGCGACTAAGCGTCAACCCCGCGCCCATGATGCACCACAACATGGCCGACCAGCTCCCGCCAGAATACCTCGGCTATCTCGACGCGGCAGTGAAGATGATTCTCGACCGCGGCCTCGCCGTCATTATCGACATGCATCCGGACAGCGATTTCAAGCAACGGCTGGTTCAGCAGGATGAGTCCGTCGAGCAGTTTTCCGATTACTGGCGAGCCATTGCGCGACACTATTCCAGCTACGATCCGGACATGGTCTTTTTCGAAGTGCTGAATGAACCGGAATTCCGCGACCACTATCGTTGGGCAGGCGTGCAGGCGAAGCTCGCGACCGCAATCCGAGAGGGCGCGCCGCAGCACACCATCATTGCGGCGGGCGCGAACTGGTCCGACGTTGAGGACCTTGTATCTATGACTCCTCTGCCCGACGCAAACATCATTTACAACTTCCATTTCTACGATCCGCACACCTTCACCCACCAGGGCGCTACGTGGGGCACGAATTATTGGCATTTCGAAAGCAAGCTGGCATATCCGGCGACGCTGGAGGATGCACAAAAAGTCGCAGCCTTGGAACCCGATCCGCTGAACCGCCTGACCGTGCTGCGCTACGGACTCGACCACTGGGATGCGAACCGGATGAGCGTTGAGATTGGCCAGGCCGCGGAATGGGCGAAGCATTGGAACGTCCCGCTCACCTGCAATGAGTTCGGCGTCTTCCGCAGGGTGTCAGACCCGCAAGACCGCGCCCGCTGGATCCACGACGTCCGCTCGACGCTTGAAAGCTACGGTATTGGCTGGAATATGTGGGATTACGGCGCCCGCGACAACGGCGGCGGCTTCGGCGTAGTCAACGGCAGAGGCCCCAACACGCCGGATGAAGTCACCGTGGAGGCGCTGGGGCTGAAGCACTAGATGTCATTTCGGGTGGGAGCAGCGCTTCAGCGCTGCATTGACGGCTAGACAACGCGGGCTGAAGGTCGTGAGGTACCTCAGCCACTGGAGCCGAATCGTGAACAGGGCTTAACGCAGGCCTGCTCCACCCTACTCCACCGCCGCAATCTGTCGCCGCCCGCGCATCGTCCGCTTCCGCTCCAGCAAAGTCTCCAGCGCCTGCCGCGTCTCCGGCGAAAGATGGTACGACTCATTGTCGGTGGGATATTTCCGTGTTAGCACGTCGGCCCGATAGGCCTGAACCGCGTGCGTGATTTCGGCGGCGGCGTCTCCGTAGCGGCGCACGAATTTCGCCGGAGCGCCGAAAGTCAGGTTCAGAATGTCGTGGATGACCAGCACCTGGCCATCGCATCCCGGCCCCGCGCCAATGCCGATGGTCGGAGCCGACACTTCGCTGGTAATCATTTCCGCAACCTCGCGCGGAATTCCTTCCAGAAAAATGCAGGCCACACCGGCACGGTCAAGGGCAGTGGCATCCCGCATCAACTGCTCGATTTCAGATAAAGACTTGCCCTGAACTTTGAATCCGCCCATGCGGTTCACCGACTGCGGAGTTAGCCCGATGTGGCCAGCCACGGGAATTTCGGCGTCGATGATCTGCCGAATCAGGTCAGCGCGTTTTTCGCCGCCTTCGATTTTTACTACCTCGGCTCCGCCTTCTTTCACGAAGCGGGTCGCATTGCGGACAGCTTCGTCCGCGCCGACGTGATACGAGCCGTAAGGCATGTCGGCAAGCAGTAAAGCTTTTGTCACTCCACGGCGCGCAGCGCGAACGTGGTGGAGCATTTCGTCCACGGTGATGGAGAGCGTGTTCTCGTGGCCAAGCATGGTCATGGCCAGCGAGTCGCCGACCAGGACAGTATCGATACCAGCCTCATCCACCAGCCTAGCCGTCGAATAGTCGTAGGCGGTCAGGCAAGTAATGGGTTCGTGCTGAAGTTTTTTCTCGCGGAGTTGTGCAACAGTGATTTTGTGGCGCGGAGCGCCAATCGGAGTAAGACTCACGTTGTCCTCCAGTGCCCCTCCGCAACCCGGCGGATAGAGCCTGTACGCATATCTGAATGCTGGGGACATTCTAGACCCAGGGAGTCGCTCCGTCGAGGGCTACTTGACAGGGCTACTTGGCCAGGGCTACTTGATCAGCAGAATCTTTGAGTTCCAGGCCTCGCAGATGTCAAGGCAAAGTAGAAAGTTCCGCTTCTGTGCAAAGTAGAGAGATCCGCTTTTTGGAGCCGGGATGGGGGTGCGCGAGGGGCAAGGGATGGCGCTTGAATCCCTTGCCCCTCGCACCTTGGCATGAACCTTCCGCTCGCGACGGCGAATCCCGGATAGCTTGCCAGAGTGGTCGATGGGGAAGACGGTTGTAAGTCTCTCTCCATCGTCGACGAGCATCGAGAAGCCGTTGTCGGGCCCGCGCCTTTTCCTCCGCGGATCTCACCGCGGTCGCTCGCTGCTGGAGGACAGGAGGTTCGACACGCCGGTGGGATGGGGCTGGGCAAAGCTCCAGTGCCAGCACTCGCTTGCGCCAGTGCATCCACGTGCTGCCATCGAGTCGTCGCTCCAGTTGCACGCGGGCGCCGCGCATGGCGGCCTGAATCTGCTGGCGCTCGATCCGGTAAATCACCCCTTGCCAGCGAACCGTGTGATCCTGGCCTAGCGTACGGCTTTGCCGAATGCTCAGCACGGAATCCAGATTCGTTTCTGGCCGCACCGCACGGTGGGCATCGCCCGCCAGTTGCGGCTCGCGACGAAAGCGCCGGTTCCAAAGCGGCACAAACACCTGCTGGAGATACGCGTTCGCCGTCGGCAAGTCCTACGCACCCACTTGTCGCAACCCCTTCACCAGCCGGTCCTGGGCGGTTTGAAACGCACGCTCAATGCGCCCCTTGGCCTGCGGGGAATGGGCCGCGATCCACTCGATGTTCAGCTCCTGCAGGGCACGGCCAATCTGGGTCCGCTGCTGTTCTGGAGCATCCCGATGATGGCTGGCCCGCGGCGCGATCTGAAACAAGCTGGCTTTATCGGTATAGACCGCTACCGGTCGTCCGTGCTGCTTCACATAACAACCCAGTTGCCGCAGGTTCTCCTCGCTCGAATCATGACCCGCGAAACCCGCCGTCAAGCGCGACGTAGCATCATCGATCATCGCGATCAGGTACAACTTTTCGCCTCGCCCTTCCAGCCAATCGTGCTCACTGGTGTCCCACTGCACCAGTTCCCCGTACCGCGCCCGCCGGGCACGCCACACGTGCGCTTGTTCGACCCGCGCTCGCCGCGCCCGCCACAGCTTGGCCTCGATCAGCCATTGCCGCAAGGTCTCGCGGCTGATCGCGATCCCGTACTGCTCGGCTAACTCTTCCACCGCCAGCGTGGGTCCGTAGTCATGCCATAGCTTGGCCTGCTTTTTCTGCCGGTACAGCTCCACCGCTCGCTGTTTCACCGCTTCTGACGTCTTACGATTCGACCGCCGCCCACGCAGGCCATGCCGCAACCCAGCGTCTCCACCGGCCCGCAAACGCAGCAGCAGTTCCCGCACCCAGCGCACGCTCAGCCCCAGCTCCGCCGCGGCCTGCTTCTGCGTGATGTGTCGCTTCTTAACTTCGTGCAAGACCTTCAGCCGGTCCCGCTCTTTCGCCGACATCCACAGCCCCTCTCCTGATTCCGCCATTCCCCATCAAAGCGGAACTTTCTACTTTGCACAAAGAGGAACTTCTCATGTTGCGGCGACATTAAGAACGCGCCGTTTGACATCCGATGGTTGCGGGAGTAGCTTTGCACCACTTGGGTGATGGGGCATGCGGCGACACCATCGGCTGTTGGTCCTGTTCCTGCTGGCAGGAGTCTTTGGTCGATTCGCTGTACTACCAGTGGACCTGCCCGAGACTGCTTTCGATGAGTCTGATGCACCTGTTAGTCTCGCTCCTCCTTCGAATCTGCTCAGTTTCGTCCGTCCTGTTATCGACCCAATCGTAATGCCGGGGTTGCGGTTCTCCTGTCCAGGGTGCGTTGTCAGCAGTCGGGTGATCGAAGCGGCAGCCACGCCGCCGCAGCGCCATTCACACTATTCTCTCCAAGATCTCCTTTGTACGTTTCTGATCTGAAGGCTGTCCCCCTAGTTCAGGATGCCCGCATTTTCAACGCTGGGACATGCAGTGCGAGATGCAATGTGAGCTCGTCTGCAACAGCTTTTCAATCGATTCGCCCAGGATCGCTCGAAAGTGCGAACTCAATAAAAGCGCGACACTCAACGAAGTGAGAGAGGAAAACATCATGAGGCAAAGGGCAACCGTTTTTGCGTTCTTTCTGTCGGTGGCGATTGGGGCGGCAAGCCAGTACGCTCAGGCGTCGAATCTTAGCGTGAATTGCGACAAACACGAATCCATTTCTAAAGTCCTGCATCTGCTTGCGAAGACCAACCCCCAAGGGCCGAACAGAGTAACTGTTTCGGGCGCTTGCGTTGAAAACCTCGTGATTCAAAGTATGGACCGACTGACCCTGATTACCGAGAAAAGTGCCTCGATCACGGATAGTTCCGGCGGAAGCTTAGCGGTGGTGGATATTGAGGACTCGCACAGCGTGACCGTGCAGGGATTCACGATCAACGGCGGGAGCAGCGGAGTCTTGTGTAATACCACAAGTGTCTGCTACCTGACTGGTAACACGATTCAGGATGGTGCAGGGACAGGTGTAGGGGTGTTCGCTGATTCCCATGCCGTTCTAGAAAGCAATGTGATCCAGAACAATGGGTTCCGCGGTGCAACCGTGAACGATCGCTCGCGAATGGCCAGCAGCAATGATGTCTTCCAAGGCAATGTGGCTCAAGGAGTAGCCGTAATTTCCGGGGCTTACCTCGGAACTTCCAATTCCAGCTTTCTCAACAATGCGGTTGGCGTTGAGGCGTTCTTGAACTCCACGTTACGAGTCAACGGCGGTACGATCAGTGGAAGCGTTTGCGCCTCGTCAACGCCCTTCTGCGGGTATG
>Ga0066789_10000250_pt1 | contig 20181 bp, 17 predicted proteins | sample OrgsoiDNA2013049_FD_70960 | JGI IMG/M metagenome (GOLD analysis project Ga0066789, IMG submission 70960) | Permafrost soil microbial communities from the Arctic, to analyse light accelerated degradation of dissolved organic matter (DOM) -... | ecosystem: Environmental > Terrestrial > Soil >...
GCGCGGCACGATCCGAACGGCAAGATCATCCATCAGGTGATCGACACCTTCCGCAAGCTCTAGACGGCGGGCGATGCCAAAATCGCCGCCGCCGCGCGACGACGACGACGACGACGCCCGAGCGTTCGCGGAGGCGATGCGCGGCGCCCGGCGTATCGAAGGCGGTCCGCGCCGGGTGACCGGGTCGCCGGCCGGGAGCTCGCGATCGGCGTCGTCCAAGGCACGAGCCGTGTCCGTGCAGCGGGGCAGCCGCCCGCCGTTCGAGGTCGAGAGAGTGGGCGACGTGGTCGCCGGCCGCGCGGCTGACGTCAGCGCCGAGGTGCTGCGCGGCTTGCGTCGGGGCGACCACCGCCCCGAGGCGCGTCTCGATCTTCACGGTCAAACGCGCGACGAGGCAGTGCGCGCCGTCGAGCGGTTCGTGCTCCGGTCGCGCGCCGACGGGTGTCGCGCGGTTCTGGTCATCCACGGTCGTGGCCAGAACTCCGAGGCCGGTGAGCCGGTGTTGCGTCCGGCGCTGCACGAGTGGCTCGCGAGCGCAGTCTCGGCGCGCGCTGGCGTCATGGCCTTCGCGCCGGCGCCACCGCGTGCGGGCGGCACCGGGGCGACGGTCGTCCTTCTTCGCCGCTAGCACGATTGTTTCCAAACGGTTGACGCATCCACGGTCGAGACTGGCTTGGCCAGGTGCTTCGGGTCATATAGAGTCGAACACCCAAAATCACGGAATCACCCTCGAAAGAAACGGGAGAACGCAATGAGCACTCGTATCGCTATCAATGGTTTCGGACGGATCGGTCGCCTCGTGTTCCGCGCCCTGCACGAGCAGGGGCTCTTCGGCAAAGAGGTCGAGGTGGTGGCGGTGGGCGACGTGGTCCCCGCCGACAACCTCGCCTACCTGCTGACCTACGATTCGGTGCAGCGGAAGTTCGGCGGCAAGGTCAGCTCGAAGAAGTCGGGCGCCGATAAGGAAGCCGACGACGTGCTCGTCGTCGACGGCAAAGAGATCCAGGTCGTCAGCGCCAAGTCGCCGGCCGAGCTCCCCTGGAAGAAGCTGGGCGTCGACTACGTGATCGAATCGACCGGCCTCTTTACAGAGGCGGAGAAGGCCAAGGGCCATCTGGCCGCGGGCGCGAAGAAGGTGATCATCTCGGCGCCGGCCAAGGGCGAGGACATCACGGTCGTCATGGGCGTGAACCATGAGAAGTACGAGGCCGGCAAGCACAACATCGTCTCCAACGCGAGCTGCACGACCAACTGCCTCGCGCCGGTGGTTCACGTGTTGTTGAAGGACGGATTCGGCCTCACCGAAGGGCTCATGACCACTGTGCACAGCTACACGGCGACGCAGAAGACGGTCGACGGCCCCTCGCGCAAGGACTGGAAAGGGGGGCGCAGCGCCGCCATCAACATCATCCCGTCGTCGACGGGCGCGGCCAAGGCAGTCGCGCTGGTCTGCCCCGAGGTCAAAGGGAAGCTGTCTGGAATGGCGTTCCGCGTGCCGACGCCGACGGTGTCGGTCGTCGACCTCACCTTCAAGACGGCCAAGGCGACCTCGATCAAGGAGATCAACGCCGCGATGAAGAGCGCCAGCGAGAGCTACCTCAAAAACATTCTCGGCTACACCGAGGACGAGGTGGTCTCGTCGGACTTCATCCACGACGAGCGCTCCAGCATCTACGATGCCGGCAGCTCGGTCGAACTGAACAGTAACTTCTTCAAGCTGGTCAGCTGGTACGACAACGAGTGGGGTTACAGCCACCGCTGCGTCGATCTATTGACCTACATGATCAACAAGGGGTAGCGGTCAGGCGAGCTCTCGCCCCTTGGTCTCGATGACGATGGGCGAGAGCGCCAGCACGACTCCGATGAGCGGGACGACACCGACCCAGAACAGCGCGCCGAGCGCCGTCTGCAGCGAGTTCGCGCCGCGCGCCGCGACGGTGCCGACCAGGAACGGGCCGGCGGCGGCGATGAAACGGCCGACGTTGTAGCAGAAGCCGGCGCCGGTGCCGCGCAGCCGCGTGGGGAAGAGCTCGGGCAGGTAATAGGTGAAGCTGCCGAAGACGCCGAACACCGTGAGGCCGATGAAGAAGTACATGTAGAGGCGCTGCTGCGGCGGCAGATCGAGACCGAACGTGGCCAGAATCGCCACACCCGACAGAAAGTAGTAGAGGGCGAACATCTTGCGGCGCCCCATCACCTTGGCCGCCGGGATGGTCAACAGCGTGCCGATGAGGCCGCCCAGATTGAAGACGTTGGTGCCCAGCGCCTTCCAGTGCTCGACGAGGCCGAGCGTCGCGGTGCGATCGAACGCCTTGGCCTTGGCCGTCGCCTGCGCCAGGCCCGACGAGACGATCGGGATGAAGGCGTTGACGCTCCACCAGCCGATGAGCGCGATCACCGCCATCGCGAACCCGGAGAGCGTGAGCGCCCGGTTCTCCGGGGTGAACAGCTCGGCGAAGCGGGGGCGGGGGGCGCCTGCGGCTGCGGTCTGCCGCCAGCGCTCAGGCTCGCGCACGAACATGCGCACGACGAAGGCCACGGCGGCCGGGATCAGGCCGCAGAGAAAGACGAAGCGCCACGACGTCTCGGGCGAACCCTTGAAGAAGACACCGGCGATCTGAAAGTTGGCGAAGGTGGCGAGAAACAGCCCGAAGGGGGCCGAGGTGTAGAGCAGCGCGCCAGCCTCGACGCGGCGGTGCTCCGGGACCACCTCGGCGACCATCGCGGCACCGGCCGCCCACTCGCCGCCGATCCCCAGGCTGGCGACGACGCGGAACGCGATCAGGGTCCAAATGTTCGGCGCGGCGGCGCAGGCGGCCGTGCCGAGGGCATAGAGCAGCATCGTCAGCATCAGCGTGCGCGCGCGACCGATGCGGTCGGCGATCTGCCCAAAGAGGATTCCGCCCGTCGCCCATCCGACCAGCAACAGCGAGGTGAGGATGCCACCCCACTTGAGCGTCGCCGCGCGCGCCGGGGGCGAGCCGATCGTCATTCCCAGCAGCGTCGGAACGCAGTTGGGCGCGACGTAGTTGAAGAGCAGCCCGTCGAAGCAGTCGAACCCCCATCCGAGCCAGGCGGCGAACAACACCGTCCACTGGTAGCCATTCATGTCGAGCAGCGTGCGCTCCGATGCCGGCGCCGGCGCCTGGTTCACTGTTTGGTCCCGGCGTTCGGGTCAGGCAGCTCGGCGGCGCCGCAGAAGTTGACCTTCCTGATCATAGGCGGAGGGTTGGCCCGTTCGTGGGCCGAGGCCGCCCGCCGCGAGTTGTAGGTGTGCCCGAGATGGTCGGCGCCGTGCTCGAGCTCGGCGATGAGCTTCTTCCAGGTCGCCGTCGCCGCGGGGTCGGTCGCCGGGGGCTCGGGGACGAGCGCGATCAGATCGACCAGATCCTCGAGCGCTGCGGTCTCCGTCTTCGGGTGCGGCTTCGTCGGATCGGGCGCCACCTGGTTGAACGCAGGCACGAGCACGCGATCGCGAAACTGAGAGACGGTGTCGGGATCGATCTGACACCACAAGAATCGCGTATGCAGGTGCGCGAACGCCGAGGCGGCCTCCGCGCGGGGCTGGGTCAGCAGACGGCGAAACGGCTCGTCGTAGTCGCCCTGCGCCTGCAGGTACCCGCTCAGCATCGTGTTGACCAGCTTCCCGCGGCAGTCGCCCCCGCAGCTCCCACCGAGCAGATACGACGCCAGCCACTTCCGATGGTCGGCGTGAAACTTCTCGATCTGCCCGGCCTCAGCGCTGCTCACCATCTCGCCGGTGCGGGCGGTCGCCATCGCCAGCGCGGCCACCAGATGGGCGCCGGTCGAGAAGTCCTCGAACCGCTGGAACTCCTGCCAGACGCGACGTTCGTAGAGGTCTTGGAGATACGGCTCGAACAGCCAGGCGAGCTTGCCGGGAGAGGCTTGCACCTCGCGCTCCTCGTGCAGCAGCGCCATCGGCCCGCTGCCGGCCGTGCCGTGGACCGCCGCGGTCGCATCCATCTCGTCCGAGATGACCTGGGCGATGGCGTCGGAGCGCTGGGCCAGGGCGTCGTCCTTGCAGAGGTCGGTCGCCTTCTGGACACCGAACCGCTGCGTGCAGGTCAGCTTGAAGCCCTGCGCGAGCTGCTCGTAGTTCTTCTGTCCGGTCGCCTCCAGGACCGTCCGCATGTAGGTCGCGTTGTCCTTCCCGAGCTCCATCGCGTACGAGACAGCCAGCTCCGGATCGATGATCGCCCCACGGGTGAGAGAGAGCAGCACGCCGAACCGTTGATCGGCGCTGCCAGGACCCTGCGCTGACAGGACGTTCAGGTTCTTGGAGAGAATCTCGGCGCGCGCGATCCGCCAGTCGTTTTCGGCCTTGGTCCGGGCAATCGTCTGCTCCGACCGCGCCTGCTCAGACGCGATCTGCGACTGCCGATACTGCCAGATCGACGTGGCGACCAGACCCGCCACGCCGATGACGAAGCTGGAGAGGAAGCTGTGGTACGTCTGGATGAACTTCCCGACCTTCGACAGCGATCCGATCGGCTTGGGTTCGCTCGACGATCCGCCGCCCTCTTCGTCTTCAGCGCTCACCCGCGGAATATATTGTAGTTTCGCGCGCAGGGAACATGCATTGGCTCGAACTGCCCGCGGTGAAGTGGGCCACCCCCATTCCGCTGCTGGCGATCATCGCGCCCGTGATCTGGTGGTTCTTCCGCGACACCTGGCGCGGGCTCGATGCCGAGGCCCTGACGCTGCGGCGCGATCTGGCGGCGCGCAACGAGATCGACTACCGGCCGATGGTGGCGCTGACGATGGTGGCGCTCATCCTGATCATGCAGGAGTACTACGGGCGCGGCGACTTCTTCGAGCAGGCGATTCGCCCCTGGATCGCGCGCCGGGCGCGCGCGCACCCGAGCGGCTTCTTCAAGCCGGCCGTCTACGACGAGCTCTACCTTCGCCTCTGGTGGGGGCTCACGCGGATCGGCGGCTATCTGGTTCCGCTGCTCCTGTGGCGGTTCATTTTCCCGCGCGACCATCTGGCCGACTTCGGCCTGCGCGGGAACGGCTTTCTGTCGCACGCCTGGATCTATGCGATGTGCGTCGCTGTCATGGTCCCGGTGCTCAACCTGGTGAGCTACCAGCCCGACTTCGCCAACTACTACCCGATGTACAAGCTGGCCGGACGTTCGTGGCTCGACTTCGCCGTCTGGGAGGTGCTCTACGTCGGCCAGTTCTTCGCGTTGGAGATCTTCTTTCGCGGCTTCTGGCTGCGCGCGATGCGCACGTTCGGCGCCGGCGCGATCTGGTCGATGGTGGTCCCCTACTGCATGATCCACTTTGGCAAACCGTACCTCGAGGCCTGCGGCGCGATGGTGGCCGGCGTCGTCCTCGGATCGCTGGCGATGCGCACGCGGAGCATCTACGCCGGCTTTCTGGTGCACGGCACGGTCGCGATCTTGATGGACGTGCTCGCGCTCTATCGGCGCCATGGGTTGCCGACGGCGCTCACACCGACGGGGACTCGGCACTTCGCGTTTCTCTACTGGTCGAGTTTGCTCTGGATCGCCTGGACCCTGGCGATCGCAGTGCTCGCGTTCAAAGGATGGCGAGCAACCCGAGGCCGACGCGATTCCGCGCCAGCCCCGGGTTCGTGAATCACTGTTGACGGACTCCGCCGGGCGAGCCCGGCTTCGTCCAGGTCGTTCGAGAGCGTTACTTCGCCTCGGGCGCGGGGGCCTTCACCTCTTTGCCGCTGTCGCCCTTGGCCGCGTCGGCCTTGGTCGACTTCTTGGTGCTCTTCTTGGTCGACTTTTTGGCGGGCTTGTCAGCGGCCGGCGTCGCGGTTCCTTCCTGAGCGACGACGTGCGACTTGGCGACCTGGTGTTTGGCGGGGGCCGCGAAAGCAGAGCCGGCCGTGAGCGCGAGCATCGAAATTCCGAACAGTGTGTTGCGAATCATGTTCATTCTCCGGGTTGGGGCGGTCTTGATTGACCGACGGAGATTGAGATTGCAGCTGCGATGCCAAGGCGAGCACGCTCACAACTCCGCCCGCTCCGGGCCTCTGTCGCGCCTGACGCGACTATCGTGGGGCGGTTGCGCTGTGGCGGGGCAGCCATTGCGCCGCGCGGGCGGTTTATTCCCATATCCGGGCGGCTTCGCCGCCTCGCGGCTCGCCGCCCGCAGGGTTGCGGCCATCCGCGACCTTGCGGCGGCTTGTCGCACGTCGCTACGTCGCTACGTCGCGTATCGCGGTGTAGGTGTCGGCCCGTCGTCAACGTAGGCCTCCGTTCACGTGCGTAGGTCCATCTGCGTTACGCGCGCATCGCCGCCAATCCCTCGGTCTGCCGCTCTTTCCGCGCGTGGGCTTTTTCGGCGGCGCGGGATGCCCTTCAATACGCGAGACGCATCCCGCGCCGCCGAAAAAGCTTCGTGCGGAAGGTCGCGGTGACTCGAGCGGCAGCGTTCTCCTGCACGAAGCAAGGTTCAGCTTCGCTCGAGCACGAGTCTGCTGCGAGTTCCAGTGAGAGTCGGCGAACCAGCGATGGTGGCGGGGGAATGGTGGCGAGAGATGGTGGCGAAGGACGTGGCGCGAATGAGCCTGAGGCGGTGTTCTGAAGGAAGAAAGGGCGTTAGCCCAGCCAGTACGCGAGCTTGAGCAAGACCACATCGTCCGACGCGCGTCCGCGCCAGATCGGTGCGAGCTCGAATTGCGCGTTCCCGCCGGGCGCCACCGTGAGCGCCGGGGTCTGCGCCCGCGTGTACACCAGGAAGAGGGTGGAGCCGAGTCGGTACTCCCAGCGGAGCACCAGGTTGACGTTCAAGGTCGCCTGCTCCGAGTCGGGATTCCCGGATGGTGCGCCGGCAGGCATGAGCGCGGCAAACGGCACCTGCTCGCGGAACGCCGTCTTGGGATAGACGAAGAACGAGCTGTAGTGAACGGAGGCGAGAAAGAGCTGCGCGTAGAACTGCAGCGAGAGCTCGGGCGTGAAGGTGTAGGCCGCGCGCACCGTAATTCCGGCGCTGGTGGCGTTCTGGGTCGCGAACCGGTAGTCGGCGGGTGAGCCGATCTCCGCCAGCGAAGCGTCGGTCCCGACGTAGCGGCGCAACCCGTTGTCGAAGACGGCGGTTGGCAGCAGGGTCAGCTCGAGCTCCGGTCGAATCCGCAGCGTGAGCTGGGCGTTGGTTTGCAGATACCTGCCGTAGCCACTCTCGCGCCACTCGGCGACCCCCGACCAGGCGAAGGTGACCCGGCGGCGCGGGTCGGTGGAGAGCGTGGCGATCGCCCCGCCGCTGGCCGGGAACTGCAACGCCGAGCCGTCGCCCATCTCGCGATCGTCCGCGTAGCCGCCGCGCAGGTTGACCTCGAAGTAGAACGACCAGAAGTTGCGCAGCGTCCAGCTGGTGGTAAACGCGATCCCCTGCCACAGCCGGACGCCGTCCAGCGTCTCGCGCACGTTGAATTGAAATCCGCTGGTCGTCTCGCGCGTCATCCACCAGGGCTGTAGCGTCCGGTAGTCGAGGTTGAAGTAACCTTGATAGTCGTTCTTGCGTTCGAGGTAGCCGAGGTCGTTGAACTCGAGCTCGCGGCCGGTGAGGTGCTGCCAGGCATTCCAGAGCCAGTGCGCGCCACCTTCCTTCCCGACGTAAACCGAGGCCCCCCCCGCGGTGTGGCCGGGCGCTATCGGTATTCCGTCGGGCTGGCTGCGCGCCGGTCCGCGCGACAGCACGCTTCCGATCGTCTGCCAGGCCGCAGCGTAGTTGCCCGACGTCGAACGCCAGCGCCCGTCGAGGCTGAGGACGTAGGCGTCGTTGGTGCAACGACCGTCGGTGGCGGGCAGCGCCTGCGTCGTCGGGCAGCGGACACCCGCCGGGACCTGCGGCTCGAATCGATTCGTCGCTGTCGCCATCAAGCCGACGTCGGCGTTGGCGGCAACGAGGCGCTTCACCCGTAGGACGTTGAATGCGGTCGGCGGATCGGCCAGTCGACTGACCCTTGCGCCGTTGGCCGTCTGTACCAGGGTGTCATTCTCGCCGGTCACCGCCGACATCACGCCTACGGTGGTCTTGCCGCCGATCGTGCCGGAGACCTTGGCCGCGCCGTAGATCGTGGAAGGGTCGGGCTGAGCGTAGAGCGCCTCACCGGTCGTCAGCGTCGGCAGCGCCGGCTGGCGGCCGATGCGGCGGGTGTAGAGGATGGGGCGGATGGTGGCGAAGACGTCGAGCCCCTCCAGAAAGAACGGCCGCTTCTCGGGGAAGAACGTCTCGAACGTCGACAGGTTCAGGATGACGGTGTCGGCGTCGACCTGGCCGAAGTCGGGGTTCACTGTCAGGTCGAGCGTCAGCTCGTTCGTGAGGTGCGCCTTGGCGTCGAGTCCCGCCGAGAGGTGAGTGAAAGAGCCGTGCTCGATCGAGTTGGCGTCGGCGCCGGCGTCCCGGTGCTCGAGCTTGCCGAGGACGAACGGGCGGAGCTCGAACCTGCCCGGTGGCGGGAGGCCAACGAGATCGTCGAGGCGACCGAAGTACGGCACGACACCGGAGGCGCTCCGAGGGAAGAAGGCCCAGTCATCGGTCTCCTGCCGGGCGTCGATGAACCGTCTCACCTGAAAACCCCACGACTGGACCGGCAGCGCGGTGAAGCGGAGGGCGGAGAGTGGGATGCGGAACTCGGCGCTGTAGCCGCGTTCGGTGGTGGCGACCCTTGCCTCCCAGATGGCGTCCCAGTCGGAAGAGAAACCGGTGTCGTTGTAATGGATACCGTCGAGCAGCGCGCCCGCAGCGTTGACCGAGAAGTGGTAGGCGCTGACGCCGTCGTTGCGGCTGTCGATGTCGATCCAGACGCCGTCCGAAGGGAGAAACCCGTCGCGTCGCTGCAGACGCCGGACGATCGGCGAATGGATCTGCTGGCAGTCGATGCCGACGTAGATGTTCTTGTTGTCGTAGAGGACTCGCACCTCGGTCTGCTCGCTGGGGGCAGCGGCTTCGTCGGGATAGTGCTGCGTGAAGACGGCCGAGGGGATGGCGGCGCGCCACTCCACCTCGTCCAGGTGGCCGTCGATCTTGGGTGGCGCCGGTGTGCGCACCGCGCGGATTTGTGGCCGTGGTGGGGGCGCGATCGCCTCCCCCGGACCGCGCGCGGGCGCGATCGCTTGGGCGAGCATCAGCGCGAGAACGGGGGCGGAGGTCAACACAGGCGCCGGCCATTGTATAACCGCGGCGATGGCGCTCGTGGATCGGCTGGCAGAGTTGGTCTCTTTCGACACCCAGAATCCCGAGGGGGAAGAACGGCCGCTGGTGCATCGCCTGGCGGGCGAGCTGGCCACCCTCGGCGCGCGCACCGTCGATGAGGTGTCCGTCGGCGATCACGCCTACGTCTACGCTCGATTCGGCGAAGAGCTGCCTCGGCTGCTGGTGAACGCCCACCTCGACACCGTGCCGGCCAACAGCGGCTATACGTCACCGCCCCATCTGCTGGTTCAGCGGGGCGATCGCCTGCACGGCCTGGGCACCGCCGATACCAAGGGGGCCATCGCGGCGGTGCTGGAGGTGCTGGCGGAACGAAAGCCGAGCCGCTCCGTCGGCATCCTGTTCTCCGGCGACGAGGAGCACGGCGGCAGCTGCATGGATGCGTTCTTGGCCAGCGAGGCGGCGGTCGGGCTGGAGCGGGCCATCGTCTGTGAACCGACCGGCTGCCGGGTCGGCGTCCGCCACCGCGGTATCGGCGCGGCCAAGGTGTCGCTCGGCGGGCCGGGGGGGCATTCGTCGCTGGTCGATGGCCTCGTCAATCCGGTCGCCGTGCTGGCGCGGGCGGCGGTCGCTCTCGACGAGATGGGGATCGCGCACCGGGGCAAGGGGCCGGCCGGTTTCCCGGGGATCAATCTCAACGTCGCGGCGCTCGACGGCGGGATCGCCTTCAACGTCATTCCGACGCGCGCGACGCTGTCGTTGTCGCTTCGCCCGGCGCCCGGGACGAACATCCACGATCTCTTCGCCGAGGCCGAGCAGCGGGTGCGGGCCGCCGTCGCGCCGCACGCCATCGAATGGACAATGGTGAAGGCGAGCTTGCCGTTCGCCACCCGCGATCTCCCGGCGTTCGCGCCTCTCCTCGGCGAGCGACTGCGGACCGTCGTCGACCTGGGGTTCTGGACCGAGGCGGCGCGCTTCTCCGAGCGGGGCATCGACGCGGTGGTCTTCGGTCCCGGTGAGGTCGGGCAGGCGCACGCCGCCGACGAGTTCGTCACCATCGCCGATCTCGAGACCGCCCGTGCCACGTTCGCGACGGTGCTCGGCTGATGGAAGCGGAGATCGTCCAGCGCTTTTTGGAGAGCGTCGGCGCCAAGGCCGACATCGACCTCTACTTGAAGCTGTTTCGCTCGCAGCGCAAGGAGAGCTTCGCCATCCTCGCGCCCAACGCGCAGATCGTGAAGAGCGCGCTCGATCCGGTGCACTTCGATCTGCGCATTCTCGCCGGGCTCGGCCTCTTGCCGGTCGTGCTGCTTGGGCTCTTCGAACCGAAGGACGCCGACGCCCAGGCGACGCGCGTCTCCGACTGGCTGCTGGAGGACGCGGTCCCCTGCGAGATCATCCGCGCCGACGCGGAGCTCGGGCCCGCGACCGTGGAGGCGATCCGGGCGGTCATTGCACGCGGCGCGATCCCGCTGGTGTCGGTCGAGGGCGCTGCGGCGCTGACCATCGACGCGCGCTTCCGCATGCTGGCCGGGCTGGCCACGGCGCTGGAGACGCGCAAGGTGGTGTTCCTCAGCCGCCGGCCCGGCCTGGTGGTGGGCGCCGGAAAGCCGCCCTCGGTCGTAAGCCTGGCAACCGACACCGAGCGGCTGCTGGCGCCGGGCGCGCTGTCGCGCGGGCAGGCGCTGCTGCTCCGCCAGATCAAGGGACTCCTCGAGCAGGTGCCGCACTCGATGGGCGTCAACGTCGTCAATCCGCTGCAGTTCCTGCGCGAGCTCTTTACGGTTAACGGCGCCGGCACGTTGATCCGCCGCGGATCGCGCATCGACGTCCGCGAAGGGTGGGAGGCGGTCGATCGGGCCCGAATGCGCGCGCTGTTCGCTTCGGCGTTCGGCCGTGAGATCCGCGACGAGTTCTTCACTCGCCCCGTCGCGCGCACCTTCGTCGAGGAGAGCTACCGCGGCGCCGCCATCGTCGCCGAGACAGCGGTGGCGCCCTATCTGACCAAGTTCGCGGTCGAGCGCCAGGCCCAGGGCGAAGGCCTCGGCAGCGAGATCTGGTCGCTGGTCACGCGCGACTACCCGGCGTTCTTCTGGCGCTCGCGCCCGGAGAACCCGATCACCGCCTGGTACGTCAAGCAATGCGACGGCCTCCTGCGCTTCCCCAAATGGCACGTCTTCTGGCGCGGCCTCTCCGTCGAGACGATCGAACCGGCCGTCCGCTACGCGCTCACCGCCGAGAGCGACTTCGGGTAACGATCGTAGCCGATCGCGCTCAGGGTGTCGTTCGGCAGACGTTGGTCGTGGTGTCGAACAGCGGTGGTGCGGTCGCGGCGCGGCCGGGCGGCGGATTCACCTCGACGATGGTCGTCGACTTCGTCCACTGGTCTTCGCAGGCGAGGACAGCGTTCGAATCGTCGCTCCCGTTGCTGTTCATCCAGACGTCGATGTGCCACTTCCGAGACGAGGACCAGTCGGTGTCGCACTCGGCGCAGTCGTCCTCCATCACCAGGTACTTCTCGATGACCGGAGCGAACAGCATCGTCCCCACCGGAAGCTCCGCCTGGTCGGTCGCGAAGGTGATCGGATCGGCGTACGTGCCGGTGCCGCCCGCGGCGTTGTGCACGGTCGGGAAGCCGCCGTTCTTGGGGTAGGCGATGGCGCCACCGGGCGGGCTGTTGTCGGGCCAGCCGTAGAACGTCATGTAGACGGACTGCGTCCGACCTGACGTGGCGTCGCTCGTCGAGCCGTCATTTGGGTGTGCGTCGGTCTGACCGGTGGCGCCTCCTGAGCTGCCTCCGCCTCCGCGAGCCCCGCTCGCGCCAGAGGAGCCGGCGGCAGCGTCGCTGGAGGATCCCGCGGAGCTTGCGCCGCAGCCAATGAATAAAACGGCGCCGACGATCAGGATCCGCATGAGGCGATGATAGCCCCACGTGCTCGGGCAGGGCGGGGACCGCCGCGGATCCCGGCTGCGCTTCAGAAGATCCGCTCGTCGCACTCGGCGCGCATGACGTCGTCGATCGTCTCGCGGCGTGACACCAGCGTCGCACGGCCGTCGTCCCAGAAGACCTGCGGGACGCGGCCGATCGAGACGTAGTTCGAGCTCATCGATGCGCCGTAGGCACCCGCATCGTGCAGGACCAGCAGATCGCCCACCTCCGGCTGGGGCAGCGGGCGCGGGTCGAGCAGCTCTTTGTCGTCGCGGGTGAAGACGTCGCCGCTCTCGCACAGCGGGCCGGCGACGACGAACGGCTCGGGTGTGCGGTCGGCGCCTTTGCCGACGATCGAGATGTGGTGGTACGAGCCGTACATCGCCGGGCGGACGAGATCGTTGAAGCCGGCGTCCACCATGATGAATCGGTGGCCGGGTCCCTTGGGGTTGGACTCGGTTCGCTTGAGGTCCTTGACCCGGCAGACGAGCAGCCCGGCTGCGGCGATGGGATAGCGCCCCGGTTCGATCTCGACGCGGATTTGCCGCCCGGTCGCTTTGGCCAGCAGGGACGCCACCTCGACCAGCAGCTTGCGAAAGCCGATGAGGTCGTAGCTGGGAGCGCCGGGGCGATAGGGGTGCGGGATGCCGCCGCCTAGATTGATGGCCTCGATGTCGGGAAACTCTGGCAGCCGCGGCGTCATCATTTCCACGAAGCGGCGCAGGTTCTCGTCGAATTCCGCGATGCGCGGGCCGGTGCCGAGGTGCGCGTGCAGCTCGGTGACCGGCAACTTCGCGGCGATCGCGCGCCCGCGCAGCTCGCCGAGCGCTTCGTGCCAGATGCCGTGTTTGGAGGAGGGGCCGCCGGTGTCGCACGACTGGACGTGGCCGTGCCCGAAGCCCGGGTTCACGCGCACGGCGATGGGGCCGGTGTAGCCGGCGCCGTGCAGCTCGTCGATCATGCCCGCGGAGCCGACGTTGGGAAGCACGCCGTGCTCGAGCACGGCGGTGAGCGCGTTGTCGCGCAGCACGTCGGCGGTCAGCATGACCACGGGCGGCCTCGCCCCCATCGGGAACCCGGCCCGACGCGCCCGCAGCACTTCGTTGCCGCTCACGGCGTCGATCCAGAGTCCCGCGGCGCGCACCGCCTCCAGCACCTTCCAGTTGGAGTTCGCCTTCATCGCGTAGCGCGCCTGCAGGGCATCCCCCGCCGTCAAGGTGGCCAGCGCGTCCAGGCGGCGGCGCAGCTCGGCGGCATCGTAGAGGTAGAACGGCGTTCCGACCTGATCGGCGAGGCGTTCGAGCGGATAGGCGGCGAGATCGAGCGACGGCATCTGCGCGAACTATCCCAGATGGTGCCCGGCGGTCAACGTCGCAACGTCCCGACGTCGTCAGGCGTGGGGCGGCTCGGCGGCGGGCATTCGCAGCTTTTGCGATTCGAGCGCGGCGGGCGAGCGACGGGGCAGCGTGATGGTGAACGCGGCGCCCGCGCCCACTGCGCTGGCGACCGAGATCTTCCCCCCCTGCGCTTTGCACAGCTCGCTGGTGATCCAGAGGCCGAGCCCGAGCCCGGGGTGCTGTCGCTGGCCGCTGGCCCGCTCGAAGCGCCGGAAGATGCGCTGCTGGTCCTCGGCCGAGATCCCGATGCCGTGGTCGCGCACGATGAGCTGGACGACGTCGGCGGTGCCGCGCCCCTCGACCTCGATCCTGCCGCCGGCGCCGTACTTCACTGCGTTGGCGATGAGATTGGTGGCGATCTGGTCGAGACGCGCCTCGTCCCACAGACCGACCAGCGGTTCAGGAAGGTCGATCTTCATCACGCAGGAGGCGGCCGCCGCGTCGGGCGCGAACCGCTGCGCCACCTCGCGCGCCAGCGCCGCCAGGTCGACCCGATCGAAGTTCAGCTCGAGGCGGCCGGCGGTCAGGCGCGACATGTCGAGCATCCCGTCGATCAGGCCCGATAGCCGGCCTGCCTGGCGCGCGATCGAGCTGATGCGCTGGCGCTCGACCTCCCCAAGCACGCCGCCCGGCGAGAGGGAGACGGCGCGTTCGACGGCGTCGATCTGTAGCAACAACGAGGTGAGGGGCGTGCGCAGCTCGTGCGCGGCGATGGCCAGGAACTCGTCGCGGGCCACGATCCCCGCCTCGGAGGCGCGGGCGCGCGTGTCGGCCTCGGCGCCCGCAAGACGGAGCGCGGCCTCTCGCGCGTGCAGCCGACCATAAGACCCCGAGATGTAAGCCGCCAGCAGCACCATGATTGCCGCCGTGCCTGCCCACTGCCAGCAGAGCGCCGGGCTGGTGTCGGCGGCGGTCAGGATTCCGAGCCCGCCCGCCAGCATCGCCAGCCCCGAGCCGACGATCGCCGTTGGATGATCCTGGATGACGACGGCGATCGCCACCGGCAGTGCCAGCATCCAGTGAAAGAGAGGGCTCGTAACCCCGCCGGTCAGCGCCGCCAGCGCGGCGTAGAAGGCGGTCGAGAAGACAGCGAGCGCCAGCATCAGCTCGCGCGTGCGCGCCCGCCCGGCGCCGCGGAGGTTCAGCGCCGTCGCCACGATGAACAGCGCCCAGAGCAGTCGCACCAGCAGCGGACGCCAGGCAAAGTAACCGAGCGTCACCCGATCGGTCGCCGCGGACAGCACGATGATGCCGGCGCAGAGCAGGAGGACCCGCTGCCGCTCGCGCGTGCCGTCGGTCGACCTTCGGTCCCCCTCGCCCATGCTCGGCATTCTAACGCGCGGGAGCCCCCCTCGGGGCGTAGCAGAACGTTGACTTCGGTGCCCTGCGGTCCCTAGGATCTGCCTCAGGATCTATCTTGGTGCGAAGACCAACTGGAGCAGGCGTGGTGCTCGTCGCTCTCCTTCTGATGAGTGGCCGGCCGTCGCGCGCCGCCGATCCGCGCCTGGATTCGGCCCGCGCCCACTCGCAGGAGGGCGACTCGTACTACAAGCTGGAGAAGTACGCCAACGCGATCACCGAATATGAGCAGGCGTATCTGGCCAAGCCGGATCCGAGCTTTCTCTACAACATCGCTCAGTGCCACCGCCTGATGGGACAGGGAGCGGAGGCGATCAAGTTCTACCGGCGGTTCCTGAAAGATGCGCCGACCGCGCCCAACCGCGCCGTCGCCGAAAAGCACATCAGGGATCTCGAAGACGCGTCGCGCGGCACGCCGCCGCCAGCGCCTTCGCCGCCGGTGACCTCCTCGCGCACGCCGCCGCGCGCACCGGCACCCCTTCCGGTCGTGCCGCCGACGGAGCCGCCGCTTGCGCCGTTGCCGTCGTCGCGGACTTCGGCCGGCCCGGGGTTCAGCGCGAAGTCTGACCCGAGGTCTGACTCGAAGTCTGGCTCGTCTTCTGGTCCGTCAGGTAGCCTACTTGCACCCACTTCAACGCCGGTGTCGACGACGCCAACCGTCGAAAGCGACACCACCTCAACCCAATCCGAGTCCCATCCGATTTATTCTAAATGGTGGTTCTGGGCGGGCGTGGGGGCCGTGGTGGTGGGCGGAATAATCTTAGTCGCGGCGGCAAAGCACGACCCGTCGTGCCCCGGAGGATTCATATGTCAGTGACACGTTGGCAGGCAATCTTATTGGCGACGGCGATCGTGACCGTTCCGATCCTGTCGTGCAGCCAGCGATCGCTGGTGCTCGTCACGATCAACGCGCCTCAAGGCGTGGCGTACACGGACGTCTCGCTGGTCATCACGGCCAACGGTGTAGAGCAGACGACGTTCGGCAAAGCATCGTTCACCGGCGGCGTGTACAAGGCGGGCGTCTACCTTCCGTCGGACATGAGCGGTAAGGTGCCGTTCTCCGCCGAGGTCGTTCAGAACGACTGCAAGATCGCGATGGGTGGCCCTGTCGAGTCCCCGGACGTTTCGTCCGGGGCAACAGTTTCGTTGACCATTGGGCTCAACGCCGAGGCTTGCGTGCCGGTGGACGGCGGCGCCGGCTCGAGCGGCACGGGTGGAGGCACCGGACGTGGCGGCAGCGGCACCGGGGGCGTGGTTGGCAGCGGCGGTGTCACGACCGGCAGCGGCGGCGTGGTCGGCAGCGGCGGCGTGGTCGGCAGCGGTGGCGTGGTCGGCACGGGCGGCGCGGTCGGCAGCGGCGGTACCGGCGGGCGCGGCGGATCCGGCAGCGGCGGCATAGTCGGGACCGGCGGCGTCAACGGGACGGGCGGCATAATCGGGACGGGCGGCATAATCGGTACGGGCGGCGTCAAGGGGACCGGCGGGATCGTCGGGACGGGCGGCATCATCGGAACCGGCGGAGGGGGGGGCAAGGGCGGCGGTAGCGGGAGCGGCGGGACAACAGGAACCGGCGGCCTGATGGGGAGCGGCGGCACCAGCGGTTGCAGTTGCCCCAACGCGAATGAGATCTGCCAGCCTGCGAGCAACACCTGCGTCTGCTCCCAGAGCGACAGCGCGGCCTGCGCCAACGCCGCTTGCGGCTCGGTCACGAACATCTGCATGCAGACGGTGTCGTGCCCCAACACCTGCCCGACCGGCTACGTCTGCGACACCACGCTCAACAGCTGCACCAAGCTCGTGGTGACTGGCTGCGGTGGTTCAGTGACCACCGGAACGGGCCTGGTTGCCGGGACGCAGGCCGCCCCGATCTGCCCGTGAACTGAGTCGCGATCTCCCGGCGGCGCTCGGCCTGAGGGGCGGGACGGAGGCCGTGCTCCTCGCGGCCTAAGTCGTCAAATCGCCTCGCTCGGGGCCGTGAGATGGCGGGTCGTCATCGTGGTGGTTTACACTGCGTTGGCGATGTTGCGTTTCGCCGTTCGAGATGGCTAGTTCGCTGTTCGCCACCAAGTCGATCGACGCCCTCCGCGCCGACGCCGCGGATAACCGCGGCCTCAAACGCGCGCTCGGCGCGATGGACCTGATGCTCCTCGGGATCGGCGCCATCATCGGCACCGGAATCTTCGTGCTCACCGGCCAGGCCGCCGCCGACAACGCGGGGCCGGCGGTGGTGCTTTCTTTTGTGGTGGCCGGGATCGCCTCGGGCTTCGCCGGGCTCTGCTACTCCGAGATGGCGTCGATGATCCCGATCGCCGGCAGCGCGTACACCTATTCGTACGCCACCATGGGCGAGCTCGTCGCCTGGATCATCGGCTGGGATCTGATCCTCGAGTACATGGTCGCGTCGGCGGCGGTCAGCGTTGGTTGGTCGGGTTACGCCGTGGCGTTCGTCCATGACGTCCTGGGCGTGACGTTGTCGCCGACCTGGACGCGCGCGCCGTTCGTCTACGACGAGGTGTTGGGGCAGTTCCATTCGACCGGAGCGGTGTTGAACATCCCGGCGATGTTTATCACCGCGGCGGTGACGGCGATTCTGGTCATCGGTATCAGGGAGTCGGCGCGCTTCAACGGCATCATCGTCACCATCAAGGTCGCGGTGGTGCTGATGTTCATCGCCTTCTGCGCGCGATTCGTGAACAGCGCCAACTGGCACCCTTTCATCCCGCCCGAGCAGGCGCACGGCCACTTCGGATTTTCGGGCGTGATGCGCGGCGCCGCCCGCGTCTTCTTCGCCTACATTGGGTTCGACGCCGTCTCGACCGCCGCGCAGGAGGCGCGAAATCCGCAGCGCGATCTGCCGATCGGAATCCTCGGATCGCTGTCGATCTGCACCATCCTTTACGTGGCGGTCTCGCTGGTGCTGACTGGGATCGTCCCCTACACGCACCTCGCCGTGCCCAACCCAATTGCCGTCGGGGTCGAGGCGACGGGCCAGCTCTGGCTGGTGACGTTCGTCGAGATCGGCGCCATCGCCGGTCTCTCCTCGGTGATGCTGGTGATGATGATGGGACAGCCGCGGATCTTCTTCTCGATGGCGATCGATGGCCTGCTGCCACCGGGCGCGGCGCGCGTGCACCCGCGCTTCGGAACCCCCTGGGTCACGACGATCATCACCGGGGTGGTGGTGGTTTTCGCCGGCGGGTTGCTGCCGGTCGGCGTCCTCAGTCAGCTCACGTCGGTCGGGACGCTGTTCGCCTTCGTGCTGGTCAGCATCGGCGTCCTGATCTTGCGCCTCAAACGTCCTGACATCCCGCGCGGCTTCCGCGTGCCGGGCGGCACCTACCTGGTCCCGCTCTGCGGCGCCGCCACGTCGCTCTACCTGATGCTGCAGGAGACGATCGGCACCCTGGTTCGCCTGTTCGGCTGGATGGCGATCGGCCTGGTCATCTACGCGCTCTACGGCCGCAAACACAGCAAGTTGTCTCGGGGACCCTGAAAGGGTCCCCGAACCCCCCCGCGAAGAACTCCGCCGGGCGAAGCCCCGCTCCGTTCACGCGATCTGACTTTCTCCGCGCGGGCTGGCGTCAGCGGCGGTGGTGGTGGGCGAGGGTGCGGCGCGATGCTTCGGCGGTGGTGAAGGTGGCGGGAATTCGAAAGTTCACGCGCACCACGTGGCCGGGGAGCCCCACCGACATGCGCCAGCCGCGGATCGTTTGCACCGCGCAGTCGCCGGCGTCCTCGTCGATCGCGGCCGCCGTCGCCAGGCCGACGGAGCCGAGGGCGCCGTTCGACTCGATGTAGATCATTGCGTTCACTTGCTCGGAGGCGATCTGCCCGCAGGCGGCCAGCTGCGGCAGCAGAGTGGCCACGTCGCGATCGACCTTGGGACCGTCGACGTCGAGGATCGCCATCCCGCTCTCCGAGCGGAACTCGACCGGGTATTCGAACGTCGTCGCCTTGTTGCCGTTCGGCGCGTGGAAACGAATCTTGCGCCCGACCTCGACCAGGCAGCGCTCGACATCGTAGTTGCCGAGCGTCGACTCGAGCACCCAGACGTCCTGCGCGGCGCCATCGCCGGCGACCATGAACCGGAGCAGCACCTTGCCGCCCGCGTAGCGCTGCGCCTTGCCGGCGCGCCCGTAGCAGGCGCGCACGTCGTCGAAGTGCTCTTGCAGCGTCGCTTCGACGTCGTCGGTATCCATAACGCCGATCTCATTGTCGAGCGTCATCGAGGCGGCGGGCTCAGCCGCCTTCGGCGCCTTGCGATGCGCGAGCGCGTACTCGGGACCGCCTCGAGCGTCCTTGCGTGCCCCCTTGTCACCTCCACAACCGATCCCCAAAACCGCGAGCGCCGAAACGAACACAGCTGCTGATTTCGCTAACTTCGACTTCATAAACACCTTGGATCCGGAGGTCCAGACGGGCCTTTGGAGCGTCCTTCAGACAATTCCCATCGACGGAAGTTCCTGCAAGAGGAGATAAATTTCCGTTCCGCCCGAATTCCGGGCACTTGCCCCCGACTCCCTGATGGTTGCGCCACAGAGTTGCGCAACCATTTCCAGGCTTTAGCGTCCGTCACCGCCGAGAGCCTTGGTCGGCCTTCGTGCATTCTCGAAATTCACAATCGCTTCCGATTCCGCGGCGCGCGTCGCTCCCCGCACCTCAGCCGTGGCGCCCATCCGCGCCTCGTGCGAAGGCCCCGGAGGCACGAGCGGCAACGTGTGATCCGCACGAAGCGCGGATCGCTCTCTTAGAAAATCAATACGCTGGTTCGAACCGATAAACGTACTGCATCGTCCCGGTCTGCGGGACCTGCGGATATTCGAAGTCGTTCAGCTTCTCGACCAGGCAGTCGCTGACCTCTTTGTTGTTCAGCGTGCCGCCGGTGACCTTGGCGGAGGCCTTCCCGGCCGGGGTCAGCTCGAGGAGCACGATGACCGTCCCTTTGAACGCGCGATCGTGCTTCTCGTCGAGCACGTCCTGATAGCAGCGCAGCGTCGACGGATCGCGCTGCTGCAGGAGCAGCTGCACCTCCGCCTCCTTGTCGGGCGAGATGCCGCCGGTCTGGGCCGCGACCTCCTGGTTCTTGACGACGCGGACGCTCCGCTCATTGCTGTCCGACGTCTCGGCGCACGCGGCGACGGTCAGCGTCGACAGCAGCGCCAAAGCGGCGATTTCGGACCCAAACAGCTTACGTGTCATTGCGGCGATCGAACCCATGGGCGACCCTCCTCGACCGAGGCGACCTTAGCCCCAGGTTCACTCCTTGAGCAAGGCCGAAGCGATGACCAGCCGCTGTATCTCGCTGGTCCCCTCGTAGATCTCGGTGATCTTCGCGTCGCGGAA
>Ga0066789_10000253_pt1 | contig 20171 bp, 21 predicted proteins | sample OrgsoiDNA2013049_FD_70960 | JGI IMG/M metagenome (GOLD analysis project Ga0066789, IMG submission 70960) | Permafrost soil microbial communities from the Arctic, to analyse light accelerated degradation of dissolved organic matter (DOM) -... | ecosystem: Environmental > Terrestrial > Soil >...
AATCCGACAACCGTAAGCCCATGCATCGAGAGTCAGAAAGTGCCCGGATAGGAGCCTCCGTCGAGTAACAGATTTTGCCCGACCAGATAACCGGCGTGCGTGCTGCACAGAAACGCGCACACGGCGCCGAACTCGGCGGGTGACCCGAAGCGCCCCATCGGGACCGCTTCGCGGGCCGCGGTCATCATGGTTTCGAAATCCTTGCCCGCGGCCTTGGCGCGCCCACGCATCGTTCCACGCATCCGATCGGTTTCGAAATTGCCGGGCAGGAGATTGTTGATCGTCACGCCGTGCCGCGCGACCTTGCGCGCCACGCCCGCGACGAAACCGGTCAGGCCGCTGCGCGCACCGTTGGAAAGGCCAAGAATATCGATGGGCGCTTTCACCGCGGCTGAAGTGATGTTGACGATGCGGCCGAACTTGCGCGCGATCATGCCGTCGACGGTGGCACGGATGAGTTCGATCGGCGTCAGCATGTTGGCGTCGAGCGCGCGCAGCCATGCGTCGCGGTCCCAATCGCGAAAATCGCCGGGCGGCGGCCCCCCGGCATTGTTGATGAGGATATCCGGGTCGGGGCACGCTGCCAGCGCCGCCGAGCGTCCTTCGGGTGTCGCGATGTCGCACGCGAGCCACGCCACAGGCCGCCCGGCCATGGCGCCGATTTCGGCTGCGGCACGCTCCACGTCGGTCGCGGTCCGCGCGAGGATCGTGACGTCCACTCCTTCGCGGGCCAGTGCTTCTGCACAGCCACGTCCCAAACCCTTGCTCGCCGCGCAGACCAGCGCGCGACGGCCCTTGATGCCGAGATCCATGTCGTTTTCTCTTCCGGAAGGTTGCGCTAGGTGTGAGGTTGCAACAGACTATTTCTGATTTGATGCATCATACCAAGCACGCTTGCGACCGCGTCGAGCTCATCCGCATATCGATGCGGGATATACTGTCAAAAATAATCTCGGCAACCCAGGACAACGCAGCCATCAAGCCGCCGTTAGGATCTTGAGGTAAGCTTTCTGCTTCCCGCTGCGCAGGCGGCGAGATAAAACACGTCGGCATTCAGGAGACTCCCATGAAATCGTTTCGCATCGTACTCATCGCTGGTCTCGTCGCCTTTGGCGTCGCTGCGTCAGCAGTCGCGCAGGACAACAAGCTTCGCCTCATCACCTGGGCCGATTACGTTCCGGCCGACGTCGTCGCACAGTTCAAGAAGGAAACCGGGATCGACGTCGAGGTCACGCTTTCGAACAACGAGGAGATGATCTCCAAGCTGCGGGCGACCGGCGGGGCCGGCTTCGACCTTGCACAACCCTCGCAGGACCGCATCGTCGGCCCGCAGCAGGAATTCGGCATCTACAAACCGATGGACATGAGCAAGATCAAGACGGACCTCTTTATTCCGTCGATGCTCGAGGCGACGAAAAAGAACACGACGCTGAAGGGTCAGGTCTACGGGTTGCCGCATATCTGGGGCACCGACGGCCTAGTCGTCAACACCAAGCTGGCGAAGATGACCGACTACCCGGACCTGTGCAAGGCCGAGTTCAAGGGCAAGACCAGCGTCCGCCTGAAGCGGCCGACGCTGCTCGCATTCGCGTTCGCCAGCGGCAAGGACCCATTCGCGCTATACAACGATCCGAAAGCCTACGCCGCGCTGATGGATGACGTCGGCAAGACGCTTGCCGCTTGCAAGGGCAACATCAAGTTCTTCTGGGACAACAAGGACCAGCTGCTGAACGGCGAGCGCACCGGAGAAATCGTCGGCGCGATGATGTGGGACACCGGCGGCTGGAAGCTCAATAGCGAGAACCCCGACATCCAGTACATCGCGCCAAAGTCCGGCGCGCTGGGCTGGATCGACACGTTCGCGCTGCCGGCGAAGGGTCGCAACGACGCCGCGGCGTATGCGTGGATCAACTTCAACATGCGACCCGAGATCGCGGCGAAGGTCGCGGCATCGGCGGGCAACTTCACCGGCTCAAAAGGTGCCGACCAGCTGATGGATGCGAAGTTGAAGGCCCAGTTCGCCAAGAGCTTCTCGGAGGAAGCGCTGAAGAACGTCAAGTGGTATCCGGCGGTGCCGCCGGGCATCGAGGACATCGAGGGCAAGGTGCTCGACCGCGTGAAAGCCGCGAGCTAGGGCGGACGCTGATCCCGACGGCGGCGTACGCGAGCGCGCCGTCGCCGTTTCGGCGTCCGGATTCACCATACCCCATGCAGCAGGACCTCGAAGTCGACGGCGTCACCAAGCGTTACGGCGCGCATCTGGCCGTCGATGCGCTGTCGCTCTCGGTGGCGCACGGCAGCTTTTTCTCGATCCTGGGTCCATCGGGCTGTGGCAAGACTACGCTGCTGCGCATCGTCGCCGGGTTTCTTGCGCCCGATGAGGGCGACATCCGGATCGGCGGCAAGTCGATGCACGGCGTTGCACCGAACCGGCGACCGGTCAACATGGTGTTCCAGCATCTCGCGCTGTTTCCGATGATGACGGTCGGCGAGAACGTCGGCTACGGCCTCGCACGCCGTGGCGCAGCGCGCGCCGAGATCGCCGGGCACGTCGATGCGATGCTGAAGCGCGTCGGCCTGCCCGGCGCTACGGGCAAACGCGTCGACCAGCTCTCCGGCGGGCAGAAGCAGCGCGTCGCGATCGCGCGCAGCCTGGTGCTCGAGCCGACGCTTCTGCTGCTCGACGAGCCGCTGGGCGCGCTCGATCTCAAGCTGCGCGAGCACATGAAGATCGAACTCAAGCAGCTGCAGGCAGCCTTCGGCACGACCTTCGTCTACATCACGCACGATCAGTCCGAGGCGCTGGTGCTGTCCGACCGCGTCGCGGTGATGAATGCCGGCCGCTTCGAGCAGATCGGCACGCCGCAGGAACTCTACTACCAGCCGCGCACGCCGTTCGTCGCGGGCTTCGTGGGCGCCAACAACCGCATCGCCGGACGGGCCATCCGGATCGACGGCGAGGTTGTCGAATTGGTCACGGCCGACGGGCTCGCGGTCCGCGCACGGATGAGCGGAGCGATCGCCGCGGGCGAGGCCGTCGAAGCGTTCGTGCGCCCCGAGGTCGTCGATCTGGCGCGCGAGGCATCGGCATTGCCGGCGGCCGCCCTGCGCTTTTCCGGTCGTATCGAGAACCTGCTGTTCGACGGCGCCAACTCGGCGGTGCTGGTCCGCGAGGAGAGAACGCGCACTGCGATCCGGATCGCGTTGCCGCAAACGGGACGCTTCGCCGACCTCGAGGTTGGTGCAACGGTCGCCTTCGGTTTCGAGGCGCAGCGCGCAATCTGTTTCCGCGCCGGCGGCCATGCTGGCTGAAACCACCGCCGGCCGCGCCGCGCCGCGCGCGCGGCTCGCGCTGCTGCTTCTGCTGGCGCCGGCGCTGGTGTGGCTCGTCGGCCTCGTCGTGCTGCCGCATCTCGAGCTCGCGGTACTCTCGCTGCGGGCGCGCGTGGCACCGCGCGTCTACGAGTTCAGCCTTGGCCAGTACCGGACATTCTTCGACGAGCCGTTGTACTGGCACACGTTCGTGCGCACGGCGACGATGTCGATACTGGCCACCGCCTGCACGCTGTTGATCGCCTTTCCGGCCGCGTGGTACATCGCGAAGATCGCGCGCGGCCGCGCGAAGTCGGTGCTGTTCGTCCTGTGCCTGATCCCGTTCTGGGTCAGCGAGACGGTGCGCACGCTGGGCTGGATGATCCTGCTGCGGGAGTCGGGTGTGCTGCCGAGCATCCTCGTCAACCTCGGCATCACGGCGGCGCCTGTCGAAATGCTCTACCACGACGCGACGATCCTGGTCGGGCTGGTCTATACGTCGCTGCTGTTCATGGTCGTTCCGCTGGTTGGCGCGCTGGAGAACCTCGACGACTCGCTGATCGAGGCGGCGTACGACCTCGGCGGCAGCAGCTGGTCGATCTTGCGCCAGATTGTCGTGCCGCACGCGGCGCCCGGCATCGCGGCGGGCTCGATCGTCGTGTTCATGCTGACGGTGGGCAACTACCTGACACCGACGCTGCTTGGCGGCAAGAACTCGCTCTGGTTCACCGAGCAGATTTATGCGCAGTTCATCACCCGCTTCAATTGGGAGCAGGGCGCCGCATTCGGCTTCCTGCTGCTCGTGCTTTCGACGGCGATCGTGTGGTTCGGACTGAAGCTCACCGGCCAGCGCTTCGGTGACGTGATGAGGCGTTCGTGATCCCGTCGCTGCCGCGCTCGACGCTGTCACGGTACGCGACAGGTGGCTACGTCGCGGCATTCTTCGTGTTTCTGTTCGTGCCGCTCGTTGTCGTGGCCGTATTCGCGTTCAACGACGCGAACTATCCGGCGCCACCGTGGCGCGGCTTCACGCTGGACTGGTTCCTGGGCGGCGGCGGGCGCACCGGGCTCTTCGCCGATGGCCCGCTGCTGAAGAGTGTCCTCACCAGCGTCATCGTCGCCGTGTGGGTGACGCTGTTGGCGGTGGCCGTCGGCACCGTGAACGCGTTCCTGCTCGAGCGCGCGCGCTTTCGCGGCAAGTCGGCGCTGTCGTTGCTGATGCTGGCGCCGCTGGTGATCCCGGGCGTGATCCTCGGCATCTCGATCCTCGCGTTCGCGAGCCGCCTGGCGCAGTTCGCCGACGACGTATGGGGTATGGAACTCGATTTCCTGCGGCCCGGGCTGCCGCTCGTGGTCGCAGGGCAGTTCTCGTATATCGTGTCGATCGCGATGCTGACGATCGCCGCCAGGCTCAAACGGTTCGACGCCACGCTCGAGGAGGCCGCATTCAATCTCGGCGCGTCGCGCGCCGCGGTGCTGTGGACGGTGACGCTGCCCTACCTCAGGCCGGCACTGGTCGGCGCAGCAGCGATCTCGTTTCTGATGTCGTTCGAGAATTTCAACACGACCTTGATGCTGGTTGGATCCGATCCGCCGCTGACGGTCATGATGTATGGACGGATGCGCGAGGGCGCGAGCCCGGTGCTCAACGCGGTGAGCCTGTTCCTGATGGCGGCATCGGCGCTGATCGCACTCGTTCTACTGCGACGGTCCGCGCGCGGGGCGGACTGAGCACCGCAGGCATTCCTGAAACGAGCGCAGGTCCTCCGCCTATCATATCCTAGTGCACCCAGGCGCAATGCCGCTGGCGGGAGACACCGATGCAACCATCTCTTGGCATCATCACAGTACTTTCGCTCGCGCTCCTGGCTGTGACCGGCTGTTCAAACGTATCGCTCAAACAGTTCTACGCGCGCGTCGACCCCGCGGCACAAATCGCCATCGATCCCATCGGCGGGTTCATGCTGCTGTATTGGGTCGACGCAAGCGGCACCGCTTGCCACGGCGCACCGGGGCAAACCGGGCAGCCCGGCCCTGCGGCAATCACGGTCGCGAAGTCGGCGGCACTGCAAGATGCGAGCGGCGGCGCGTCCATCACGGCCGCGCAATTGGTCGACTATCAGGTCATCCCTTATTCCGTAAGCGACTACCAGAAGTCGGGCGCGGCCGGATTGCATTTTTTCCAGTTCGACAATCTTCTCTGGCGGCAGCGTAGCAACGGTCAAGGGCTGCGCGACACCGCCGACCATCACTATTCCGTGCCGCAGGTGATCGATGTCGACAAGGCACCGACGACCCTCACGCCGGTGTATGCATGGCGCCGCGCTGATTGCGAGCAGAGCCAATTCCTGGTGACCGGAGATGGCCTGCTCGAGGGGCCGGCGCAGCATCCGACGCTATGCCGCACCAAGGCGGCGCCTGCTTCCGGCGCGCTGGCCGAGGACGTCCTGTTTTCATATTGCGTCAAGAAATTGCCGCAGGGGGCGCGTTATCACACTTACTGAAACGATCGGAACTCAGAACTCCTTGTTCGCTTTGACGTCCCACTTCAGCTTGACTGGGGTATCGGGCAGGCCGCTCGGTTTTAGCGGGACGTATTCGTAGATCACCCTGGCGAAGACGAAGGCAACATTCTCCGTCGGCCTCGGTGCGACACCGTCCTCGATATCGTTCAGGCTGGAGATGAGGACATCCTGCAATGTGATGGTGAGGAAGTTGAGCTTGCCAGCGCCTGCTCTGCGCTGCGTAAGCACGACTGTGCTGATGTGCGTCACTTTGAGGCAGGCTTTGAGAAGGTTGGGCGACGCCTTGTCGACCTGCTTGGTGATGACGAAATTGCCCACTTTGGGTTTTCCGCCAACAATTCCGGTGCCGAGCGAAGATATGAACTCCTCGGCCACTCCCCAGCCCCATGACACGACTTCAATCTTCTTTGCGTGGTTGACGTCGGTTGATTCGCCGTCGATGCCGTCGACTTTCAGAAAGATATCGCTTGCCATGTTCAATCCTCCCTTCGCTGGCTGCGGTGCCGCATTCCAAAGAAGAAGCGTATCAATTTTGTGCCCAAAGGGCCCGAGGGTTGGCGCGACCGATCGCCGTTGTCAACGGTGACCCGGCGCAGTCCTGTCTGCTGGAGCCGTTGTCTCCTTGGGCGCTCTAAGCAACAGCGACGGGTTTTCCTTGATCTTACTCGCTGTCGCACCAATGTCGGTCACCACGTTCTTGACCTGATTCTCGATGGAAGAGAATTTCTCGAGCAATTTCGGCAACACGTCGAGAATGGCGGTGAGCGTGCCTTTTTCCGAGGGAATCTCCGGGACTTGCCCCTCGCGCGTGGAGGCAAGCAGCGTGGGCGTGTTCGGGCTGCCGCCGTTCAGCTCGATGAAGACGACGCCGGTGATGCCCTTTAACTTGAGGGTGGCCTTGGTATCGGTTTTTACGGGCGCCTCCTTGCGCAGGCGGATGTCCACCTGCACCAAGCGAGGATCAGCCAGATCAAGGGCAATGGCCTTGACGGTCCCGACATCGACGCCGCGGAACTTCACCGGATCGCCAATCGAAAGACCGCTTACCGACTCCGCGAAATGGATGCGATAGAGCACATCGTCGCGATGACCGGTGCCCACCAGCCAGACGGCAAAGAGCGCCGCGGCAACGGAAACGCCGATGATGAAAAGGCCTTCGATGAAATAATGTTTATCCGGTTCCATGGCTTGGCTTCCTTGCTGTCGTTGCACCGCGCTTTGCGCCTTCGGCTCGCGGCCCGTGCAGGAATTCGTGTATCCACGGTTGGTTGGACTGCATGAGTTTATCGAGCGTGTCGATCGTGATTTTCTTGTCCACCAGCACGGCGATGCGATCACAGATGGTAAACAGCGTAGTGAGATCGTGGGTGACGATGACGACCGTGACGCCCAGGCTTTGATTCAGCTGCAGGATCAATGCATCGATGCCGCTGGCGGTGATTGGATCGAGGTCGGCGGTCGGTTCATCGAGAAAGAGAATCCGCGGGTCGAGCGCGAGCGCTCGCGCCAGTGCGGCCCGTTTGACCATGCCGCCTGAAAGTGCGGAAGGAGGCTTGATACCGACGTCGGCCGATAGACCGGCAAGCGCTAGCTTCATCGCGGCAATCTTTTCCTGCTCTTCCATCGGCAGATCGGTGTGTTCGCGCATCGGCAGCATGATGTTTTGCGCCACCGAAAGTGACGAAAACAGCGCGCCCTGCTGGAACAGCACGCCGATGAGCGCAGCTTTTTCCGCTGGACCAATTGCTTCGACCTTCTTGTCGTTCAGAAAAACCTCGCCGGCATTCGGCCGACGCAGGCCGATGAGCGTCTTGAGGAGAACCGATTTGCCCGATCCCGACCCGCCGGCAATGCCGATGATTTCGCCAGTGAAGATATCGAGACTTATCTTGTCGTGTATGACCTGCTTGCCAAACCGGTTGACGATGCCGCGCGCGGAAAGTATCGGCTCGCCGGACTGTCGGGCGTGGGTGTTCATATGCCAAGCTGTTCGAACAGGATGGAGAACAATGCATCCAGCACAATGACCAGGAAGATCGCCTTGACCACGGCGCGGGTGGTCTCCTGGCCGACGCTCTCCGCCGAGCCAGTCACCCTGAGCCCGTGCATGCAACCGATGACGCCGACTGCGAAGGCAAAGATCGGCGCCTTGAACAGGCCGACGAACAGATCCCAGCCATCGACGGCCTTCTGGACGCGCTCCAGGTATTGCAGCGGCGATATATCAAGGAGCGATAGGGAAATCATTGCCCCACCGAGCAATCCCATGATGTCCGAGAAGAACGCCAGCAACGGCAGGGCGATGATGAGTCCGATCAGGCGCGGCACCACCAGAACCTGCATTGGGTCGATACCCATCACCTCGAGCGCGTCGACTTCCTCGCGCATCTTCATCACGCCGATCTCCGCGGTAAAGGCGGAGCCAGAGCGTCCGGCGACCATGATCGCGGTGATCAGCACGCCCATTTCGCGCAAGACTGACACCGCCACCAGATTGACGGTGAAGTCCTCGCCGCCGAAAGGACGCAGCTGCGCAACGCTCTGATAGCCGATGACGATGCTGATCATGATGGCCATCAGCCCCACGATCGGCAGCGCATGAACGCCTGTTTCCGCGATGTGGCGCGAAATCGAAGCCAGCCGCAGAGAGCGCGGGTGAATCAGAGCCTGGCCGATGAGGCTCGCCGCCTGACCGACAAAGGTGATGACATCGAGCGTGTCGTGCCAAGCGTCGTCCGCGCCTTTGCCGATCTGGGTGACGAGCTGGCGCCATCTAGCGACAGGCGCCAATTTGGGTAACGGCTTGAGCTCAAGGCCGCCGATAAGGCCGAGCAGCGCCTTGTGCCCAGCCTGGACGCCGGTCAGTTGCACGCCGCTGTCACGAAGGCCGCATAAAAACAGCGCACCCGGCGTATCAAGGTCGCGCAGCTTGCCAAGATCGAGCACGCCGGACTTTCCCTTGGTCCGCCACGCCTTCAGCGATCGCTCTGCCTTGGCGAGCGTCCGGATATCGAGTGCTCCTTCAAGCGTCATCCGGTCGCCGTCACCGTCGATGGCAACCGTCAGTGATACGGGCTCCGGGAATGCTTGCTTCATGGTTGGTGCAAAGTCCGCGTTAGTGGCTCTCGATCAGCAGCGAGGATTGACGATCGATGGGAGAGCATACGGCACACTTGCGATGTTGTTATGTGCGGTAGCGCGCAGACGGCGGATCACCGCTGAAGGACGCTACCGTGGGGCGTCTTTGCCGTGGATGACGTGATGGGCAACGACAACCCACGTCGTACGGATTGCTGGCTCAGGAGCGAAACAGACGCTATGCGGGTGGATGCCAGCCGGCGTCCGCCCACAGCTCGCCGCTCACCGCCGAGTTGACGAGCATGAAGCAGATCGCATCGGCGATCTCGTCGGAGCGGATCAGCCGGCCCAATTGCGTGAATGGCAGGATGTGCTTGTTGATGTAGTCGTCGCCCATCGCGCGCACCATCGGCGTGTCGGTGAATCCCGGGTGAATCAGTCCGCATCGCACGCCGTAAAAGACGGCCTCTTTCATGATCGTCGCAGCCGCTCCCTCGAGGCCCGCCTTGGTGCTGGCGTAGGCGATCTGGCCGCGGTTGCCCTGCGAGGAAACCGAGCCGATGAAAACGATGGCCCCTTGCATCCCCTCGGAAGGCTGCCAACGCCCGAGGCCGCGGGCGGCACGATCTTCGGCAATGCGCCCGATCATCTCGAGCGCCCAGTAGACGGGCGCGACGAGGTTTACGTCGATAACCTGCTTGAAGCGGTCCACCGGATAGATCCGCGCCTTGCCGGTGATCTTGTCGATACGAACCGCAAGATCGTCACGCGTGATACCGGCCGCCGGCACGCACATCGTGACGGTGTCGAATTGGGCACTGATCGCATCGAAAACATTGCTGCGAAACGCGTCATCGGTCGTATCGCCCCGGTAGGGGAAGGCGACCAGCCTGCCGGCTTGCGCATTGACGTCGGCGGCGACCCCCTCGATCGTCTCGCCCACGTCGACGAGTGCCATCGCGCGCACATCGCGGCGCGCGAGGGTGCTCGCAACCGCCCGCCCGATGCCGCTGGCGGCACCCGTGATTACCGCAACTTTTCCCGCAATTTCCACTTTGACTCCTGGCGCCGTTCGAATGTAATGTGACCATTTTATCGGCTTGCGCGATCGACGTCAGAAGAATGTTGACCGCGTGAGATGTCACGGCTTGACGGCGTCGGAATAATACGGAAGGGACCAAAGATGATGAACTTCGGATACAACAGCGTCTTGGGCGTGCTGATACTCGCGGGTGATATCTGGGCGATTATCAATATTCTCCAAAGCTCCGTTTCGAATGAGAAGAAATTGATTTGGATAATCGCGGTAGTGTTGCTGCCGCTGCTGGGCTTGATCCTGTGGTATTTCCTGGGACCACGGGACCGTAAGGCGTAAGGTTGGTATTTGGCGCTTGGCGGCGACGCAATTGAAGTATCGGGCTGCCAGAAGTCCTTCCTCTATGCCTTGGGCGGTTGCTGTCCGCCCATGTACGCTTGTGTCCATTCCACGTAATCCGTCGAGGCGGTGACCTCGTCGAGCATGGCCTTGGGCGCGATCCCGGGCAACCTGGACGGATACGTGCCTTCGCGCACCGACTTCATCGCCTCGTAGAGCGCATTCACGGCCACGGCGAAAACCTGGTGGCCGCTAGACCAGAGACGAACGCCGCGGCTCGCCAGATAGTCGGCATCGGCGACCGGCTCGGCGACGCCGCCGACGATCAGAGGAACGCGGACCGCCGTCGCGATTCGGTCAAGCTCTTCCCGCGTTTTGATGCTGGGCAGGAAGAGTCCATCCACGCCGATCGATTCGAACGCGCGAAAGCGTGCGATCGCTTCGTCGATGGTCGCGATGGATGCGGCGCCCGTCCTGCCGAAGACCAGCATATCCGAATCGCCACGCGCCTTCAGGGCGGCTTTCATCTTGCCGACCGCTTCGTCCATCGCGATGAGTTGTGGCGCCTCGGCAGGTCCGAATGGTCGAGGCAATAGCGTGTCCTCGATCATGACCGCAGCCGCGCCAGCGAAGTCCAGTTCCTCGATGGTTCGCATCGCGTTCAGCGCATTGCCGTAACCGTGGTCTCCGTCGACGACAATGGGGACGCTGGAGACGCGTGTGCAGCGATGCACCTGCTCGGCGAGCTCGGTGAGTGTTAGGACGATAAGGTCCGGCGCGCCAAGCACGACATGCGACGCGATTGATCCACCCATGAGCGCCGCTTCGTAGCCGAGTGCGTCGGCGATGCGCGACGAGATCGGATCGAATACCGACGCCAACAGTTCACAACGCTTGCCAGCCAAAAGCGTGTGCAGCTTGCGCCTCGCCTCGCCTGCTTTCATTGAATCGCTCCTCTTCGTTGCATGTGGCAAGACCGCGGCAATGCGTATTTAGTCGATCGTGGCGCCAGATTCCTTCGCCAGTCGCGCCCAGAATTTGGAGTCTTCGCCCAGAAACGCGGCGAATTCCTCGGGAGAACGCGAGAGCGCTACCTCGGTCCCTTCCCGCGCCAACGTTTCCTTGACCTCGGGCTGGCCCATGGCGACCGTGGTCGCATCAAACAGCTTCTTGACGATGTCGGGTGGTGTACCCAAAGGCACAAAAAATCCGTACCAGAACGATATGCTGTATTGGGGTAAGCCGGCCTCGGTCATGCCGGGAATTTCAGGCATCAATGACGAACGATCGCGGCTTGTCACCGCCAGCGCGCGCAGACGGCCCGCCTGGATCATCGGGAGCACCGATGGAGGGGTCGCAAAGGTCACCTGGGTGTCGCCGGCAACGACCGATGCCACTGCCGGTGCTCCGCCCTTGAACGGTATGTGCACGAGACTCGTGCCGGCGACTTGATTGAACAGCGCTCCACCAAAGTGCGGCGCCGAGCCGTTGCCGGCACTGGCGTAGTTGAGCTTGCCGGGTGATTTCTTTTCCGCGGCAATCAGCTCTTTGATCGAGGTGATACCGGTCGCCGGATTGACGGCGATAACTAACGGTGACGCCGTGATCTTGGTGATCGGGAACAGATCCTGCGGGCGATAATTGAGTTTGGGATTGAGAGCCGGGTTTACCGAAATGCTGCTCGGACTGGCAATCAGCAGGCTGTACCCGTCGGGCGCTGATTTTGCGACGTTCTCTGCGGCGATGGATGACCCCGCGCCGGCACGGTTCTCGATGATGATGGGCTGACCCAGCTCGCGACTCATGGCCGCACCGACCGTACGTGCGACATTGTCGGCGGCCCCGCCGGGGGCAAAGCCCACGACCAGGCGAATCGGCTTGGTGGGATAAGTCTGCGCCGAGGCTTGGGCGCAGATGCCGAGGAAGAATAGTGTAGCGACGCGTACGAAAGTTTGCATCATGACTCTTGACCGTTACTTGCCGGTGAAGACGGGACTGCGTTTTTCCATGAACGCGCGCCGCCCCTCGGCGTAGTCCTCGCTTTCGAAGCAGGCGCGAATCAAGTCCTGGCACAGCGCGACGTCGAGGTCGGGCGATGCCTTGACGATTTCCCCGATGATGGCTTTGCCGGCGCGCATCGTGAGGGGAGCGTTGATCGTCAGCGCTGTCGTATATTCGGACAGCAGCGAGTCCAGAGTCTCAGGGGAACTGACGCGCCCGATCAGTCCGAGAGACAGGGCTTCTGCGGCATCAATTTTTCTTGCCGTGAGGAACAAGTCCTTGGCCGCCCCGACGCCGATCAAGTCAACCAGGCTTTTCAGTGCCGAGTATCGGTAGCCCAGGCCCAAACGCGCCGCCGGAATGGAAAACACCGAGTCGCTCGTCGCGATGCGCAAATCACAACTGATGGCGACATTGACGCCACCGCCAATGCAATAGCCGCGAATGCACGCCAGCGTCGGCTTGCTGAAGCGATAGATGCTCACCAGCGCGCTTTCCGCCATTTGCTCATAGCGACTGACCGCTTCGCGCGCGGCGCGCATGTCTTCAAACTGCGAAATGTCCGCGCCCGAGACAAATGCCTTTTCGCCGGCGCCGGAAAAAACGACCAGACGCACTCGCTCATCGTCTTTTGCCTGAGCGAGCAGGGCGGGAATGGCTTCCCACATATCGACCGACAAGGCATTGTGACGCGCCGGATTATTGAAGCGCAGATGCAAAGCTGATGCTTCGAGCCAGACTTGTATGCGCTCGGTCAGCGAATGGTAGGCAACGTCATGCATCAGAATATTCCCTTCGATTTCATGCGCACGAGATCGTCAGCACCAAAGCCAAGCTCGCCGAGAATCTCTTCGGTGTGTTCACCGCGGCGCGGCGCGGCGCGCGCGATGCGACTCGGCGTGCGTTCGAGCTGCATCGGTTGGCCCACCAGTCGCTGTGGCCCGAGGCGCTCGGATACGACATCTTGCACCATATGCAAATGCTCGATCTGCGGCTCTGCAAATACTTCCTGCAAATTATTGATGCGGCCGCAGGCAACGCCGTCGGCGTTGAAGCGTTCGATCCAGTATGCACAGTCTTCACGGGCCAGGTGCTGATCGATCGCGGCATTGAGCGCATTGCGATTCAGCGAGCGGGCTGACTTGTCGCGGAAACGCTCGTCGGCGATCCATTCCGGCGCACCCAGCGTTGCACAAAAGCGCTCCCAGATTTTCGAACCGAATACCGCGATGTTCATGTATCCGTCGCGCGCCTTGTAGACGCCGGTTGGAATACTGGTAGGGTGATAGTTGCCGGCCTGGCCCGCAACCTCGCCGTCGATGAGCCAGCGCGAGGTCTGAAAATCCATCATGTACACCATCGCTTCCAGGAGCGAGGTATGCAGCCATTGCCCTTTGCCCGAGGATTCGCGTTCCAGCAGCGCGACCAGAATACCCTGGGCCGCAAAAATCCCTGCACACAGGTCGGCGATCGGAATACCGACGCGCACCGGGCCCTGGTCCGGCAAACCCGTGACCGACATCAACCCGCCCATGCCTTGTGCGATTTGATCGAAGCCGGGTCTGCCGGCAAGCGGGCCCGTTTGACCAAATCCGGAAATGCTCGCGTACACGAGCCGCGGTTGATCCTTGCTCAGCGCCTGGTAGTCGATGCCGAGCCGGAACTTGACGTCGGGACGAAAGTTTTCGACGACGACATCGGCGGTCGCAATCAGACGCTTGAGAACGCCGATGCCGTCGGCTTCCTTTAGATTGAGCGTAACCGAACGCTTGTTGCGGTGAGTGTATTGATAGTCGGAGCCATCCTGGCCGCCGAGCGTATCGTCGCCACGCATATGTTCCGGCATTTGCACCTGGACGACGTCGGCACCCCAGTCGGCAAGTTGTCGGCACGCGGTCGGTCCGGCACGAACCTGCGTGAGATCGATAACGCGAAAGCGCTGGAGCGCCTTGGAGGCGGGGATGTGAGGCATCGTTGCAGTCTTATGACTGTGAACGTCGATTATTGTTGTGCGGCGCTCCCAGTGTCAATTCGACGGGATTTCCCGCCCTTCGGTGTCCTCCTAGGATTTGTGTGGTTCGACTCGTACAATGAGCCCGTAGTCCCGGACGAAAATGCGTTCGCCTGCCACCGAAGTTAAAGATCCAGCATCTGCACCCTGAAACCGGAGTCGCGGTCGAGGACGAAGCGACGGCTCGCGACGGCGTCGATCCACGAGCAGGTGCGGACCAGCCCGCCGAACGAGTACAGATGAATCCCGACGGGCTCGACGTCGTCCTCACCGCGGGCGCAGGCGATAGCGCGAACGAGTCTCTCCGGGCCGCGCTCGCCGACGAGTCCGGCCAGCGATGCCGGCGCCGTGCCGAGCGCACGCAGCGATGGCCCGATACCGCAACGAAGCGCATAACGGAAGAGCGTGCGCAGCTTGGTGGGGCCGGCGAGCCCGGCGACGATGCGCGTGCGCACACCTCGCGCGCGGAGCTGGCGCAGCCAGTCGAGGAATGGCGACGGCTCGAAGAAAAACTGGGTGAGGAACGTTAGCTCGACGCCCGCGTCCGCGGCGAATGCCACTTTCTCATCCTCGACACGGCGCAGTTCCGCGGTCGGGACCCGCGGGTGTCCTTCGGGGTGACCCGCGACGGTGATCCGGCGAATTCCGTGACGGGCCAACACGCCGCAATGCAGGACATCGAGCGACTGCGAGAATGCACCCACCGGGTTGGCGCGGTCACCGGCGATCAGCAGCACACGCTGCACCCCGGCCTGCGCAACGAGGTCGGCAACAAGTTTTTCGAGCGCGGGCTCGCCCGCCAGTTCACGCACCGGCAGATGCGGGACGGGCTCGAAACCGGCGGCGCGGACCGAGATACAGCATTGCAAGGTCTGACGCCATGTCTGGCCGGGGATGTGACTCACGTACATCGAGGTCCCGGGCGCGAGCAGATGCCGACATGCCTCGAGATGCTCGCTGTCGTGCCGCGTCATTTCGACCGATGCCAGCTGCGCGAGCGCTGCGATCGCCTCGGTCTCGCGCTCGGCCGTGCGCCGCGCGCTACGTGGCGAAGCGATGGCGCGAGATGACGTAGGATTCATTTTGGAACCAGAGACCATCGTGGCTTTGCAGCACTTCGCGCGTGGCCTCGAGGTAGCGGCCGTCGGTCATGACCGCCTCCAGCCTTTCGTCCTCGATCTGCGCAACGTAGATTGCCGCATTCCATGCCGCCATGAGCGTCGAGGTCCCAATCGATGAACTGATCTCCGACGGCAACGTATGCATGTGATAGCGGAAGAGCGCCCGCTGGTCGGAGTAGGCGTTGAAGTTGAGTCCGCGGGCGGCGGAGCCGAGCGCTTGTTTGCTTGACTTCAACAGCTGGTGCCGATCCATCTGAAAAGGGTTTTCGCCCGGCCAGACCCGTTGGATGATCTCGAGGCCCGGGTCGCGACCGCAGGAGTGGATCCCCACCAGTCTCCCTCCGGGCCCGAGTGCACGCGCCAGGGGCGCCACCACCTTCGCGGCCTTGAATTCAACGCTGGCCCGCGCTCGGTAAGGTTGTGAGGCGATGACCAGATCGAAGTCTGCGCGGGCTGCACCCTGCTTGGGACGGACGCTGTCGAGCAGCAATTTGTGATCGTCGCGGTAGATCGTGAGCACGACCGGGCGTTCGTAGATCGGATTGCCGCTCGCCTTGCTGATCTTCGCGGTCCAGTTCTCCGACAAAAAGCCCTGCAGGTCGGTGATCTGCCGCTCGAACTGACCGGCGGTGCGCCCGGTGAGCGCGAGCTCGTGCCACAGGAGGCCGTTCGCGGCCGCCAGCGAGTTCGGCCGAAGCCACGGCGACTCCGAGTAATACATGTTGGTCATCACCAGCACTGTCGACGGATGCTCGTAAAACCGGTCCGGCATCTTCTCGAGCGCCAGCCGCACGTCCTCGAGGCTTATCTCCTTGCCGACGATGTAGAACGGCACGGTCGGGAAGCGGTCGTGCATCGAGCGCATCAATCGCGTGAGCACGGTGCCGTCGCCGACGCCGGCATCGAACACGCGCAGTGCCGGCGGCCGCGGCTTGATGCTGGCGAGCTCCTGCTCGATGCGTTGCGCGACGAGGCGCTTTTCCGTGCAGGTGCTGACGAACAGCAGGTATTTCTGGCGGTTGTCGTAAAAGCGGAAGCGTGACTCGGCACCGCTCTCGGCGGCCGTGAGCCACGGCGCGCCGCTGGCGGACCGGCTGCCGCCGCGCAACGCCCGCGAGACTTCCGCTCGTGGTGTCGCCCGATTCCATCCCGCGCTCCGCGAGCGCCCGCCTGATATAGGTGTGAATCCGCTCGAAGGTCTCGGTCGTGATGCGGCTGCCGTAGCGCAGGCGCGAGACAAGCTTGCCATCGTTGACGACGCGCCGCCCGAAGGTGCTCTCCGCCATGCCGACGCGCTGGCAGAACGCGGCAATCTCACCAGGAAGCTGATCGTTGCCCGCGCGTCCCCGCGCTGCGGTCGAAGCTCTTTGCGCTTCCCTGCCGATGGCTGGCGGCCTATCCACGCCGATATTGAAACAGGCAATCGCTGCCCAACGCAAGGGTGGGCTGAATAGTGGGATACATCCCAACAAAGCGCTGCTATGGTCGATCCGTCGAAGTACCGTCACTACGCGAACGGCATCCCAATCATGGTCTCCACTCAGTCCACGCCGCATGCGCCAGCCGATGCTAGCGCACTCGACGCATTTCGCGAATGGCTGACCGCCGACCTGCGCGCGCGCTCGGTGAAGCAAGCGCTGGTCGTGTCGGCCGTGCAATTGGATGAGGCGCCACGGATCGGCGCACATGAGTCGGTGACGATCGTTCGGCGCTCGCCGCCGGACGGCAGCTCTGCCGACCTGGAGTTGGGATTCGCGGACGGCAGCTTCGATGCCGTGTACATGCACCGGATGATTCGTGTCGCAGCGCCCGCAACGTGGCTCGGGAGCGCGCGTCGCGTCCTGAAAACCGGTGGCGCCATCGTGGCGGCCGCCGTTCCTGCCGATTTCGCGTTCGCACCGTTGCCGGCTGGCGGCGACGTCCTTCTGCTGCGCCGCGTGCTGCAGGCGGCCGGTTTCTGTCGTACGGAACTGGTCTGCCGGACGCCCCGGTTGATCATTGTCGCGGCGCATCGCGACGACCCTGACCAGCCGCACTAGTAGAGTGACACGTAAATAACGAAACATGACTATAATGGCCGCGTTCCCACTCTTGAGCGGAGGGTACGGCCATGCGCCAGACGGAGCTGAGGTTATCGAACAAGGACCGCAAGGCACTCGCCCAGTGGCACAGCAAGGGCCTGCGCCAAGCGCGTACCGTCAATCGGGCGCACATCTTAGCGGCGCTCGACGAGAAGGTGCCGGAGGGCATGATCTGCCGCGTACTTGGGGTTGGGCGAACCGCCATTTGGCGTACCCGGGCGGCGTACCTGGAGGGTGGCTTGGAGTATGCGCTACGCGACGCCCCGCGGCCGGGCGCGCCGCCCCGGTACCCGACCAAGGTCGAAGCGGAGATTGCTGCGCTGAGCTGCTCGGTACCCCCGGCGGGAGCCAAGCGGTGGACTCTGGTGCTACTCGAACAGGAGGCGCGCCGACATCCTGGAAGCGAGGACATCAGTCGCGAAACGATCCGGCGGCTGCTAAAAAAAACTGCCTCAAGCCATGGCGACAAGTGATGTGGTGCGTGGGCCGGCTCACGGCGGAGTACCGGCGACGCATGTACGAACTGTTGGACTTGTACGCGCGACCCTACCGGGCGGACCAACCGGTGATTTGTATCGACGAGAAGAGCAAGCAACTGCTGCGCCACAGCCGGCCACCGCTGCCGCTGGCGCCGGGTAAGCTGGCGCGAGTGGATTACGAATACGTGCGCGCCGGTACCTGCAACATCTTCGTCGCGGTGGAGCCTCGGGGTGGACATCGGGTCGCGCAAGTGACCACGCATCGTGGCAAGGTCGATTTCATTCGCTTTGCCCAACACCTGATCCGCCACGTCTATCGCTCGGCCCGCCGGATCCATTTCGTCGTCGACAACCTCAACACCCATTTTGCGAAATGCTTCGTCGAAACGCTGGGGCCCAGAGCGGCCGAGCACCTGTTGCGCCGCGTGGTCTTTCACTACACCCCGAAGCACGCCAGTTGGCTCAACATGGCCGAGATCGAGATTGCTGCCCTCGGCCGGCAGTGCTTGAATCGCCGCATCGCCGATCGCCTGACTATCGAGCGCGAAGTAACCGCTTGGCAGCAACGCCGCAACGCGGAGCATCGAACCATCGAGTGGACGTTCACTCGGCAGCTCGCGGATCATAAGCTCGGCGCACATTATGTTGCGTAATTAACGTGTCGCTCTACTAGGTGACAGTACGCGGCGCCGCAGGGGGACTTCGGCATAGCGGACGATTGGGCGAACACGCGGTTTGATTCGCCTTTGCTAGGTCGCTGGGCCGGCGCCGAACGCCTCGTACTCAACTGGCGTAGTGCGTGCCGTGCGGATAGTTTCTTAACGGCGCTTGGCAGCCCCTGTTATCGCTACGTGGACTGAATACCAAGAAAAACACCATATGCCGTTGATGCGGCCGGCGTTAACGCGCCCAATGAACCGGAACGTTGAATGTCCGGTTTTCGTGAAGCTGGATGGACCGCTCAGGGTCGAGAGCAGTCTTCGCAACGCGAGTTTGTTCATGACGTTCGCCGTGTTCATGCAGTGGATTGCGGACACGTGCGTGACGAGGCAATTAATCAACCTCGCTGAACCAGATTTGCCACCAATTTGCTACCAAGATGGGGCACTGCAGGGCTAATACTTTGATTATTAATTTTAATCTTGGCGGAGAGGGCGGGATTCGAACCCGCGTTAGGGGTAAACCTAAACACGCTTTCCAGGCGTGCGACTTCAACCGCTCATCCACCTCTCCAGAGTGGCACATTTTACCGCATTGCGCATGCCCGCGCAGGGGCTTCCTCTCGTGGGCGCCTGGTGGCACGGCCACACATGCTAGACTTTTGCGGGCATTGCTCACGTCGACAGAAATTCCACGTATAGCCGTTCATAGAAGGTTTCCGTCGGCGACATGGCCAACCTCGAACTCGAGAACCTTACCAAGCGCTACTCGGACGTCGTTTCAGTGGACGGTATGACCATGTCCGTCGCACACGGCGAATTCGTCTGTTTGCTTGGTCCATCAGGCTGCGGCAAGACGACCACCTTGCGCATGATCGCGGGCTTCCTCGAACCGGACGCCGGCGAAATCCGGGTTGGCGGCAAGGTAGTGTCATCGGCCCAATCCGTCGTCCCGCCGGAGCGGCGGAACATGAGCATGATCTTCCAGAGCTACGCCGTGTGGCCGCACATGACGGTCCGCCAGAATGTTGGCTATGGCCTGAAAATGAAATCGATGCCGTCGCTGGAACAGCAATCCCGCACCGATGTAGCGCTCGACGCCACGAAGCTCCGCGCGCAGGCCGAGCGCTATCCCTCCGAGCTGTCCGGCGGTCAGCAGCAGCGGGTCGCGCTCGCCCGGGCGCTGGTGACAAAGCCCGACATTCTGCTGCTGGATGAACCACTGTCCAATCTCGATACCAATCTCCGCGGCGACATGCGCTTCGAGATCCGCCGGCTGCATGACGAGTTCCACTACACGTCGATCTATGTCACGCACGATCAGGTCGAGGCGATGACCATGGCCGATCGCATCGTTATCATGAATGCCGGGCGCATCGAGCAGATCGGAACCCCCGAAGAGGTCTACGAGCGTCCCAATTCTGCGTTCGTGGCTCGCTTCATCGGCGGCGGCAATGTCGTCAATGCAACGTACGTGTCGGGACATACGGTGCAGGTCGCCGGGCATAGCCTCGACATCGCACAGGGAA
>Ga0066789_10000256_pt1 | contig 20038 bp, 22 predicted proteins | sample OrgsoiDNA2013049_FD_70960 | JGI IMG/M metagenome (GOLD analysis project Ga0066789, IMG submission 70960) | Permafrost soil microbial communities from the Arctic, to analyse light accelerated degradation of dissolved organic matter (DOM) -... | ecosystem: Environmental > Terrestrial > Soil >...
CTTATTGAGATCATGGTCGTGGTCGTCATTCTCGCAGTGCTCGGCGCTCTCGTGGTGCCGAAGATTCTTGAGAACGTCGACAAGGCCCGCGTTACGCGTGCGCAGAGCGATATTCGGGCCATCCAGACTGCGTTGGATCTTTATCGTCTGGATAATTTCAAGTATCCGACCACCGAGCAGGGCCTCCAGGGGTTGGTCAAACAGCCTTCGGACCCGACGATTACCAATTATCGGTCCGGCGGCTACCTCCCAGGGTTGCCGAAGGACCCCTGGAACAACCCGTATCAGTATGTCAGTCCCGGTCCCGATGGACGAGATTACGAGATCACAACCTACGGCCGCGACGGCAAGCCCGGTGGCGAGGGCTACGACGCCGATATCAGCACCAGCACCCTCGATCAAAGATAATCCGCCCGCCTGCGGGCCTCGCAATATGCGCAGCAATGGTTTCACGCTAGTCGAAATCCTGGTGGTCGTGGTCATCATGGCCGTCGTCATTTCGTTGGCGGTGTTGTCGATCGGCGTCACCGGTCGCGACGCGCAGCTAGATGCGGAGACTCGGCGTATCGAAGGTTTAGTGGGGCTCTTGCATGAGCGCGCGCTGCTCGAGGGGCGCGACTTCGGTCTGCGCATCGAACCCACGGCGTACGAGTTCGTGGTGTATGTACCCGCTCGCGACCGCTGGGAGAGGATGAACCAGGATCAAGAATTTCGACACCGGGAGCTGCCCAAGGGATTGAGCTTTCAATTGCAACTCGACTCGCAGACCGTCGTTCTGAAACCCGTCGACAAGAATCTCTCGACCGATCGGTTGCCAAACCCCCAGGTTGCCATCGCCGCCAGCGGCGAAGGGACACCGTTTCGCCTGACGCTGCAGCGCGTTGAGACCAAGGCGAAGGCCTCGGTGGACGGCGACGCGCTGGGCAAAGTTTCGCGCGAAAGTTCGGACCAACCGGAAAAACGCTCGTGACTCGCAAGCGCGCGCGCGGCTTCACGCTGGTAGAGGTTCTGGTCGCGCTGATGATCGTGGCCATGGGCTTGGCTGCATTGATGGTCGCGGTGAGCGGTGCCGCCCGTACCAGCGGCTACCTGCGTGATAAGACGTGGGCGCAATGGATCGCGCTGAATCGCTTGTCCGAAGTGCGGTTGAACGCCAACAAGTCAGCGCAGAGCACGGATACCAGCGAGCTGCAGTTCGCCAATCGCACGTGGCATTACGACACCCGCTACTTCGACACCAGTATCACCAGCATGAAGCGCATCGTGGTGCGCGTTTATGCGGGCGACGCCAAAACCAAGGGAAATCCCTTGGCGGAGTCTACGAGTTTTTTCGGCACCGCGCTCGCCGCGCCCGGTGGGTCCAACGCCGTCGATTGGACGCAGGGCAGCACGCCAACCCCGGCGACCAACGGCGCGGCGGTGACAGGCACGGCAGGCTCCGGCCCGGCCGGAGTCACGAGCACGGGTGCGACGGGAACGAGGGTAACGCCCCCCACCCCTACTCCGCAGGCGACGCCGCAATGACGCAGGCGGCGCGCAGGATCGCTCCTCGGCGAACGCTGCGAGGTTTCACGTTGATCGAGGTTCTGGTCGCACTCCTGATTCTCGGAATCATGTCGGCATTGGGTTACGGTACGTATCGAGCGGCGCGCATTTCCGCTGAGCGCACGGAGGAGTCGCTCAAGCGCTCGCGCGAGATCGAGTTCGGCATGCGCGTGTTGGTCATGGACTTTGCGCAGATGATGCCGCGCCCAGTCCGAGATCCGTTGGGTCAGAGCCGCTTGCCGGCACTGCGCGGCAGTCAAGGGAACGGCACGACCGCGGGTACCTCGGGGCCCAATACATTGGGCTCGAATTCGAGCATGCATTTCGATTCCGGGCCGGGATTCCAATCGAGCTTCAGCAGCACCAGCAAGACCAGCTTGCCGCTCGCCGACCTCACCCGCGGCGGATGGTCGAACACCGCCGGTCAGCAGCGCAGCAGCCTGCAGCGCGTGTCCTACGCCCTCATCGACGATGTACTGAAGCGAAGCTACACGACGGCGCTCGATACCGTGCAGGGAACCAAGCCCATCGTGCAGGACTTGTTCAGCGGCGTGAAAACCATTCAATTTCGCTATCTCGATAGCAATCAGACCTGGCAAAACACGTGGCCGCCGCCAGGCGTGCCGCTGCCCGAAAACCTGTCGATCCGGCCGGTCGCGGTTGAAGTCACTATCGAGTTCAAGGATTGGGGCCAAATTCGGCGCTTGATCGAGGTTGCGGGGTGAGGCGCCCCATCGCTCCCCGACGGAAACAGCGCGGCGTGGCGCTGATCATTGCGCTTATCCTAGTGGCGCTGGCGACCATTCTCGCGACCAAACTGAGTTTCGATGGCTGGCTCGAACGGCGGCGTACCATCGGAGTCCTTGCAGCAGAGCAAGCACTGCAGTTCGGCTTGGGGGCCGAGGCATTGGCTGCGGACGTGTTGACCCAGTCCAATGGCAATGGCCAAAGCCAGCAGGTAACCCTTGCGCAACCCTGGGCCCAACCGACGCAGCCCCTGCCGATCACCCCTGACAACAATCCCGAAGGTGAACCCATTGGGACACTGCAGGGCGCGCTCGAGGACCTGCAGGGCCGCTTCAACCTCAATAATCTGGGCCGCTTCGCGGCGGACAACAAACAAGACCCGCAGCCCCTCCAACAGTTTGAGCGTCTGCTCGTATCCGTGGGGCTGGAGCCCAAATGGGCGGCCATTGCCCGCGACTGGATCGATGCCGATGACGTGCCGGGCAGTCCGGATGGCGCCGAAGACGCGATCTATACGGCGCAGACTCCGCCCTTTCGAACGGGCAATTGGCCCATGACCAGCACCAGCGAACTGATGAACCTGCCCGGTTTCGGCGCCGACCGCTACCGCAAGATTGAGCCGTATGTGACCGCCCTGCCCACCGCAAATTCGAAGATCAACATTTGCACGGCTCCCGCGGTTGTCCTGGAAAGCCTCGCGGACGGTTTGAACGGCGAGTATTCGGGCAACCCGGAAGTACTGGTCAGCGGGCGCAAGACGGGCTGTTTTCCCGAGCCTGCCGCCTTCAACAATATCCTTGGGAAATCGGCGGCCACGGTCCAGCCCTCGTTCAGCACAAGCTCCTCGTATTACCGATTGACGACCCGCGTTACGCTTGGCACGACGGAATTCACCTTGTACAGTCTTTTGCAAACGGGTGGTGGTAGGGTTACGCCTCTGCTGCGCACGTTCGGAACGACTTAGAACCCCATGCCCCATACCATACTGCTACGCCTGCCCGCCCCCGACCAAGAAGACGCCGAGTGGCTGAGCGTCGACGACACGGGCGTACCCGCTACGGCGCGCCAGCGCGGTCCGTTGAGCCTTGCGGCAGCCGTTGCGCGTTCGGCGCACGTGGTCGTGGTTGCTCCCGCCACTCAGATCCTGCTCGCGGAGCCGGAGCTTCCCCCCGGCAGCGGCGTCAAGCTGGCGCGCGCCGTCCCGTTCGCTCTCGAGGAACAACTGACCGAGGACGTCGACCAACTAGTGTTTGCGTTGGGAAAGCGTCGTGCCACCGGTGGAACCCCGGTTGCCGTCGTGTCGCGCACCGTTCTGCAAGGGTGGCTGGCGCAACTGGCCGCCGCCGGCATCGAGCCCGTGGCCATCTATGCCGACATGTCCCTGTTGCCGTCCAACCCGGGACAGACGGTGCTGTGGCTGGAGAACTCGCGCTTATCGGTGCGGCGCCCCGGTAAGCTGCCCTTCGCCGTTGAACTCACACCGGTGACCGAGGCGTTGATCGTCGCGGGAGTCATCGCCGATCCGCTTGCCGAGCACAGCGGTCCCCATGTCTCGGAAAGCGCCATTCTTTACGTGACCCGCGAAGACTGGGCCAAAGTACAAGATGAGGTCGAGAAACTAGTGGAGCAATTTGAATCGCTCAAGATTCAGGTACTTCCCGATGGACCGCTGCCCTGGCTGGCGCGCAGTCTCGCCGCTACCGACGCCGTCAACCTGCTGCAAGGCGAGTTTGCGCGGACCAAGGACTACGGCGCTCGGTGGCGTCGCTGGCGAACGGTGGCCGCACTGGCCGTTGGCCTGCTGGTAGTGCACGTGGCTGCCGAAGCTGTCCAGCTTCGGCAGGCAAAGCGCGAGACCGCCGCGCTCGACACTGAAATCGCGAAAGTTTTCGCCGCGGCGATGCCCGCCGAACAGATGCAGGACCCGCGGCGGCAAATGCAAATGCGCCTCGACCGCATCCGGCATTCCGGGCCTGGTCCCGAATATTTCCTGCGAACGCTGCAGGCCTTGAGCGGGGCCCTGGCGGCCACCCCGAAGACCAGCATCGATTCGATGAGTTATCGGGAAGAGGCTCTCGAGATGAAAGTGACCGCGCCCGGCCTGGCCGAGCTTTCGCAGCTGATGCAACTGGTGGGCAAACAAGGGTTGACTGCTGAGATCCAATCCTCGACCGCGGCGGGTTCAGGGGTCGAGGCCCACATGCAGGTGCGCACCGCTGGGTCGAAGGCGCGCCGATGAATAAGCTTAACGATTGGTATTCGGGTCTTCAAGCGCGCGAACAACGCCTGGTGCTGATCGGCGTCGTCCTGGTTTGCTTTGCTATCCTGTTCGGCGGCATTCTACTGCCGCTTGAATCGGCGGTGTCGAGCGCTGTGAAGACCGAGGAAACCCGGCGCGAGGACTTGGCATGGATGCGCGTGAATTCGCCCGAGATTCGAGCCGGCGGCGCATCGCTGGCGCCGGACACCGGCGACGCACCCGTGGTGCTCGTGGATCGTGTCGGCCGCGAGGCCGGTCTCGGCAACGCCATGCGCGGAACTCAGCCCAGCGGCGCGGGCGTCCGCGTGCAATTGGAGGCAGCGCCTTTCGACGCGTTGGTCACTTGGCTAGCCGCGCTCGAGGAGCGCCATGGACTCGCTACCGAATCCATCTCCGTGGATCGCGCTGCGCGGCCTGGACTGGTGAATGCCAATATCACGCTTACCCAAACAGGGCACTAAACCGCCGGTAGCGGCGACGGGCTCGCGCTTCCTTCGGCCCTTGGTCCTGATCTGCGCGCTGGCGGTGCTTACGGTCGTCGTCATCGCGTTGCCCGCGTCGATGGTGCAGCGATTCCTACCACCCTCCGTTGGCGCGGAGGATTTTTCCGGCACCCTATGGCACGGCTCTGCAGGAAGCGTCACAGTGAACGCGCGCAACATCGGTGCGATCGAATGGCATCTTCATCCGTGGTCGCTGCTGAGTCTAGCGCTTGCGGCCGATCTGCATTGGGTCAGAGCCGGTTTCCTGGCGGATGGAACGTTGGACTTCCGTTCACATGGCTTGACATTGCGCGATGTCCAAGGAGGCGGTCCCATCGAAGACCTGCAGGAGCTCGGTGTCGCGGACGGCTGGCGTGGTACTGCGAGTTTCAATTTCCGCGAACTCAAGGCGGCCTTCGCAGACGGCTCGGCCGGTTCAAGCTCCGCCGGCAACGGCTCCGTGACGATCACCTCCGCCGTTGGCGATCTCAACGTCTCGAACCTCGCGTCACCGCAGGTCGCCGATGGGGTGGATTTGGGTGGATATACTCTGCATGTCGCCAATGTTGCGATCACTCCCGGTGCCGACGCCACGGCGGATCTGATGGATACGGGCGGTCCCTTGGAAGTCCAGGCAACCATCCACTTTTCCGCGGACGGCCACACCGGCATGCTGTCGGGCACGGTCAAGGCGCGCTCGGAGGCGCCGCCGGCTCTGATTCGCCAGTTGGAGAATCTCGCGCAGTTGCACGCGCGCGACGCCCAAGGCGGCATCCCCGTGGAACTCGAATTCACGCTCTGAGCGGTTGCTCTATATCGCAGATAACTTGACCCTTCAGTGCACCCTCCTTTAGAGTCGTTGCATGCAAACTCCCATTCCCATCGAGAGCCGAGCGCTCGGAACTCTTGCCTACATACGAACCGCCATCGAATCTTCCGGCTCGATGGCCGTGCCCGGCATGGCCGGAATCGTCATGGGCGGCATCGGCATCATCGCGACCATAGTCGCATCGGTACCGCGCGGCGCTCCGCATTGGCTCGGTGTCTGGCTGGTCGCCGCCGCCGTGGCCTTCGCGCTCGGCGGAGCCATGATGGCTCGGGAAGCCGCACAGAGCGGCCATGCGCGTTATCTGGGCCCGGTGCGAAAATTCCTCCTGTGTCTTTGCCCCGCCTTGCTGACCGGCGCTGCGTTGACTTTCGTCCTGTGGCGTGCCGCGACTACCGACCTGATCCCGGGCGTCTGGTTGCTTCTTTATGGCTGCGCCGTCCTGTCGGCGAGCACGGTGACCATTGCCCGCACGATGCGGCTCATATGCATCATGGGCGCATTGTTCATGCTGCTTGGCGTACTGGCATTCGCTGCTCCTCCGAGTACTCACACACTGATTCTGGGAATGGGATTCGGCGCGCTGCACACGATTTTCGGCCTGTTGATCGGACAGGTGAGTCATGGCGAATAAGTCCACCGCCGCAAAACGCGACTATTCGATGGACCAGCAGCCGGTCAAAGCAAAAGCGAAGCCTGTCGCCGTGCCACGGCCGGCGCGGGTGAACGATGACGGTGGGTTCGACCGCTTGATCTACGAGCGAGTCCGACTCGGGATCATGAGCGCACTCGCCACCAACGAAGCACTCACGTTCAACGAACTGAAGGCGCTTTTCAGCGTGAGCGACGGCAACTTGGGCGCCCACGCCCGTAAGCTCGAGGAAGCCGGCTACATCGCGTGCACGAAGTCCTTCGCGGCGCGGCGGCCGAAGTCCGAATATCGCATAACGCCGGTCGGGCGGAAGGCGTTGCTGCGCTACCTCGAGCATATCGAGGCCGTGATCCAGGCGACCCGACGGAACTGAATCACAATTTTTTGATAACTTCTCGCTCTACACCGCAAAGTTATCTACAATTCGATATGCACGTTGCAATCATCATGGACGGAAACGGTCGCTGGGCCACCCAGCGAGGGCTACCTCGGACTGCCGGTCACGTGGAGGGCGCGAAGGCCGTGCGCGCTACGGTCGAAATCGCCGCCCGGGCTGGAGTCGACACCCTCACGCTGTATGCATTTTCAGCAGCCAACTGGACTCGCCCGCCTGCCGAGATCGCGGCGCTCATGAAGCTGTTTGGTCAGTATCTATTCAGCGAGACCCGTCGCTGCGTGGAACAGTCGATCCGCGTCAACGTTATTGGTCGCCGAGATCGCTTGAGCGAAAACTTGCTGCGCTCGATCGAACAAAGCGAACGCTTGAGCGCGTCGTGCACCGGCATGCATTTGCGCGTTGCGGTCGACTACTCGTCCCAATACAGCATTTTGAAAGCCGGGCAGTTGGCCGCCCGTCGGAGAACCTCGGGCGGTGATCTGGCGGCCGATGATTTCGAACGATGCTTGGACGAGGTCGATCATTCAGTACCCGCCGCCGGTCCCGTCGATCTGCTGATCCGCACCGGCAACGAACGGCGCCTCAGCGATTTTTTGTTATGGGAATGCGCATACGCCGAACTGCATTTCTGCGACTGTCTCTGGCCGGAGTTCGACGAGGCGCGATTTCGGCACGCGCTCAACGATTATGCCGGACGTCAGCGGCGCTTCGGCGGATTGATCGCCAAGGGTGGCGATCCCGCCTGACGGGGACCTCACGGCGTCCATTCCCGCCACGCACGCATGAGTGGAAAATACAGCCCGACGCGGACCGGTTCCGGCCCGAGCTGCCGGGCAAGCTGGGCATAGCGATGAAGCTGCGGTCGATAGCGATCGACTTCCCGATCTAAGAACTCTTCGAGCCGTCCTCCGCTGTGTTGACTGGTCTTGTAGTCGATGACCCACTCCGGAGTTAGGTCTTGCCGGCAGCGCCGACGACTTGCAGCATGCGGGCTGCCGCGGCATGCGATTCGAGCAGCTCTTCGATTCGGGCGAACACGGTCGCGAGAACCTGCGACTCCGGAAGATTGGTGATTCGAAAGCAATGTTTATAGGGCACGTTGAAGCTCACGCCGGGCGCCACCAACACATGCTTGTTTTCCAACAAATCCAACGCGAAAACCTGATCGTCGAAGTCCGGTAGCATGTCGCTGCGCACCTCTACGAATGAGTACAAAGCGCCCATGGGCCGCGCCAACCGTAGATATTTACTGCGCGCTACGCTGTCGAGTATGGTTTGTCGCGACTCATGCAACCGGCCGCCGGGACGCGTCAATTCTTTGATGCTTTGATAGCCGCCGAGAGCGGTTTGTACGGCCCATTGACCCGCCACGTTGCTGCACAATCTGAGCGAGGTCAGCAATTCAAGACCGCTGAGATATTCGCCGGCGCCCTCGACGTCGCCCGAGAATACAGCCCAGCCGACGCGATACCCGCAGGCGCGATAGACCTTCGACAGTCCACCCATCGTACAGCACAGCGTGCCGTGGACCAGCGTCGCCATCGGTATGAACTGCGCATCGTCGTATAAAATCTGGTCGTAGATTTCATCGGACAGCACGACCAACCGGTGCTTCTCGGCGAGCCGCGCGATCGCCGTCAGCGTCCGCCGCGGGTACACCGCACCGGTGGGATTATTTGGATTGACGATGACGATGGCGCGCGTCCGACGGGTGATGAGCGCTTCGATTTCGTCGGGATCGGGCACGAAGGCGCGATCCGGGTGGCAGGGATAATGCACCGCTCGGCCCGTGTTGAGGTTCACGGCCGCAGTCCAAAGCGGGTAGTCAGGGCTCGGCACTAATACTTCGTCGCCCGCATTCAACAGTGCCCGCAGCGTCAGGTCGATGAGTTCGCTCACCCCGTTGCCGATGAACACCTCCTCCACCGTCACGCCTTTCACGCCGCGTTCCTGCTGCTGCATGACCACCGCTTCGCGCGCCGGGAAAATGCCCTTTTGGTGCACGTATCCCTCGCTGTGGCGAAGGTTCTCGATCATGGCGAGGCGCATGGTCTCCGGCGTGCGAAATCCGAACGCATAGGGGTTGCCAATGTTGAGCGATACGATGTCATAGCCCAAACGCTCCAAATCGAGCGCGCGCCGCGCCAGCTTGCCGCGAATTTCATAACGAACGCTCGCCAAACCCTCGCTGGCACGAACGCTGGTGCGTCCGCCGACACGATCGTTGACGTGAGCAGTGGTGACCTGTTTCATCCTCTCAAGGATACACGACCTCGCGCCAGCGGTGGCAGGCGGCGAAATGCTGCGCAGCGACCTCTTCCAGCGACGGAACGGCCAGCAGGCAGGAAGGGCGCGCATACGCGCAGCGGGCGTGAAATACGCAGCCCTCCGAGTTTGCAGGCTCGACCGCCGGCTCTTCACTCACCGTCAATACCTGGCCCGGCGGCGTCCCGGTCCGATTCGGTACCGCCGCCAGCAAGGCCCGGGTGTAGGGATGCGCCGGCGCTGCAAACAGCGCGTCGCACCCGGCCAGTTCCACCAATCTGCCTCGATAAATCACCAAAACCCGATGACTCAAATGTCGAACCACTGCGAGATTGTGGCTGATGAAGAGCATCGCCGTGCCCAGTTCGCGCTGCAAGTCGGCCAACAGATTGACGATCTGGCCTTGGATCGAAACGTCCAGGGAACTCACCGGCTCATCGCAGATCAATAGTTTCGGCCGCAGCATCATGGCGCGCGCAATACCGATTCGCTGACATTGGCCGCCGCTGAACTCGTGCGGATAGCGGCGCGCCACGTCCGCCGTCAGACCCACCCGCTCCAACATCTCAACGATTCGCGACGCCCGCGCACGCGCCGACAATGCGGGCTCATATATTTTCAGCGGCTCGGCGAGTGCGTCGGCAACGGACATGCGCGGGTTCAAACTCGCCAAAGGATCCTGAAATACGATCTGTAGGTCGCGACGACAACGGCGCAGCGCCGCGGCCCTAAGCGACAGGAGGTTTTCTCCCTGAAAGAACACTTGACCTGCGGTGATCGGGATCAAACGCAGAATCGCGCGCGCCAGCGTCGACTTTCCCGATCCTGATTCCCCGACCAAGCCTAGGGTCTCGCCTGGCATCAAGTCGAAAGTCACGTCCCGCAAGGCGGTAAACGCGCCGAATTGGACGCGTAGCTTCTCGACTTTGAGCAACTCCTCGCTCATGAAGACAGCGGAAAGTGACATGCCACTTGATGGGCCGCTGCGGGAGAGTCTCTCAGGAGCGGCCGTTCCACCCGACAGCGCGCGTCCGCGCGCGGACACCGCGGGGCAAACGCGCATCCTCGCTCGATGCTGGAGGGACTGGGTGCCTGGCCCGCCAGACTGGGCATTCGGTCGAGTCGCGGACCCTTGAGGTCGGGTACGCACTTCAACAATTCGGCGGTATAGGGGTGCTCGGCGCGCTGCAGTAGGTGGCGGGCGCAGCCGCTCTCCACCACTCGACCGCCATACATCACGATGATTCGGTCGGCGAGTCCGGCCACCACACCCAGATCGTGACTGATGAGAACGATGGCCATACGCGATTCCGCACGCATGACGCGAAATAAATCGATGATATGCGCCTGCACCGTCACGTCGAGTGCCGTTGTCGGCTCGTCTGCGATCAGCACGGAAGGTTCGCACAACAAGCTCATTCCGATCATTACGCGCTGCCGCATGCCGCCGGACAACTCATGCGGATATTGCCGCAAGCGGCGCTTCGGCTCGGGAACCCGCACCCGCTCCAAGATGCGCAGCGCGGCTCGCTCAGCGTCGTGCCACGACATCTGCGAGTGGCTTACCAGAACTTCGGCGAGTTGGATGCCGATTCGCAGGTGCGGCGTCAGCGACGTCATCGGATCCTGGAAAACCATCGTGAGCTTCGAGCCGCGTATCCGATTGAGTTCGGCGGGCGGCGAACCCAGGATTTCCCGGCCTTCGAATCGAACGCTGCCGTCGGTGCGAGCGGCCGCCGCCAGCAGCCCCATGGCCGCCATGAAAATCTGCGTCTTGCCGGATCCGGATTCGCCGACGATTCCGACGCACTCCGCAGCTTGGACTGACAGAGAGGCTTCGCGAACCGCGAAGATGGTCCCGGTACGTTGCGGGAACTGCACGTTCAACTTCTCGACTGCCAAGGAAGGCGTCAAAACCTAGCGCTCCTTGACATCAAGAGCATCGCGCAAACCATCCCCCAAAATATTCAAACTCAGCAACAATAGGGCGAGGAAGCTTCCCGGCACCACGAGTATCCAGGGAGCCGCCTCCATCTCACCTGCACCTACGGCAATCAACGTACCGAGGCTCGAGTGAGGCTCTTGCACCCCCAGACCGAGGAAGCTCAAGAAACTTTCGAACAGGATGATTTGCGGCACCGTCAAGGTCGCGTACACGATCACCGGGCCCAATAGGTTCGGAATCACGTGCTTAAAAATGATGCGCGTGGAACTGGCCCCCGTTGCCACAGCCGCCTCAATGAATTCGCGCTGCCGGATGCTCAAAGTTTGGCCGCGCACGATGCGCGCCATGGTCAGCCAGCCCACGGCACCGATGGTCAGAAACAACAAGTACAGGTTTCGGCCAAAAATGACGGTCAAGAATATGACGAAGAAGATCAACGGCAGACCGCTCAGCACTTCGATGAAGCGCATCATCAAATGATCCGTCCGTCCGCCCACATAGCCGGCAACGGCACCATAGCTGATGCCCACGCATAAGCTGATCGCGCTTGCGGCTAAGCCCACTGCCAAGGAGACGCGGGTTCCTTCGAGCGTGCGTGCGAATAGATCTCGACCGAGTCGGTCGGTGCCGAACCAATGAGCGCCCATCAATCCCGGTTCCGCGGCAACATGTGCCCAATCGAGCGATTCGATGTTGTTCGGGTTGAACCACGGGCCTACCAGCGCGAGCGCAATCAGCGCCACGATGATGGCCAGTGCACAGACCGCACCGGTATTCGAGCCCAGACGCTGTGCGGCGCTCACCGACCGAATCTTATGCGCGGATCGAGCCACGCGTAGATCAAATCGACGACCAAACCCATGGCAATCAGCAAAGCGGAATAGATGATCACCATTCCCATCACGAGTGTGTAGTCGCGGTTCAGCGCGCCCTGCACCAGGTAGCGTCCGATGCCGGGCAGTCCTGCGATGGATTCCACAACCAGCGAACCCGTCATGATCGACGCGACGGCTGGTGCGAGATAACCGGCGACCGGCAGCAATGCCGGGCGCAGCGCATGTCGCAGTATCACGACGTGCAGCGGGAGACCTTTCGCGAATGCCGTGCGGATGAAATGTGTGCGCAAGACTTCGAGCATACTGCCTCGCGTCATTCGCGCGATAATGCTAAGCGGCGGCAGACAGAGCGCGATCACGGGAAGCACCAGGTGGCGGATCGAGCCAGGCTCCCACCCGGCAACGGGCAACCAATGCAAGTAAACGCCGAAGAAAAGACCCAGAAACGGCAAGACGACGAAGGACGGTATGGCGATGCCGACCACGGCCAGCGACATGGTGGCGTAGTCAGCAGCCGAATTATGATGCAGCGCTGCGAACGTGCCCAAGGGTATCCCAAACGCCAACGCCAGTATCAAAGCGACGGTCCCTATCTGCAGCGTGACCGGGAAGCCCTGCTCGATGAGTTCGGTAACGGTGAAGTCCTTGTATTTGAACGAGGGGCCGAAGTCACCGTGCGCCAGGGCGCGTATGTAGCGGCCGTATTGAGCCCAGACAGGCAGATCCAATCCGTAGGCGCTTTGCAGATTGGCGAGGATTTCAGGAGGCAGCGCCTGTTCTTGATCGAAGGGTCCGCCGGGAGCTGCGCGGATGAGAAAAAAGGCGGCTGTGATGATGACGAATAGCGTGGGTATCGCGCCGGCCAGACGCTTGAAAAAGTAGCGAGTCATCTGCGGAACAGTCTAACGATTGACCGCAAGGTGGACAAGCGGTGCGGCGGTACTTAAACTAGCGCGCCGAATGATTAGGGTATACATCCCGTACGTATACACCCGGCGCGTATCGACGCCGTGCATATCGACGCCACATACACCTGACCAACCAGCAATCCGAGGTTTCATGGAATCCACACGCCCGATCCGCGCGCTGATGCGCGGCCTTGACGCGCTGACGGTACTGAATTCGCGCGACGGCGCCACGGTATCCGAAGTTGCCCAAGAAATACGACTGCCGCGCACGACCGTCTATCGCATTTTGGAAACGTTGTGCGATGCCGGCTTCGCGTTCCGCGACACGGCCGATGACCGATATCGATTGACCATTCTGGTGCGCGGCTTGAGCGAGGGCTTCTATGACGAGGCATGGGTGGCGCAGATCGCGAAGCCCTGTATCGACGAGTTGTGCCGCGAGATCGTATGGCCGGTATCGTTGGCGACCCTGTCCGGTAGCGTGATGATGGTGCGGGAAACCACCGATCACCATACGCCGCTCGCCATCGAACGCTACTCGGCGGGATTTCGTGCACCGCTCCTCAGCACCGCCCCGGGCCGCGTCTATCTTGCGTTTTGCCCGGGTCCCCAGCGTGATAACCTCCTCGACCTATTAGCCCGATCGAACAAAGAGGAAGACAAACCAGCGCATTCACCGAGCGCCGACCTGCAGCGCATGTTTGCGGACATCAAGGCTCAGGGGTATGCGACCGTAACGCGCACTCGGAGGTTGGTGGACGAAGTGAGCGCCAGCGTGCCGGTGAATTTGCACGATCGGGTGTTGGCGGTACTCACGGTACGCTTTGTGTCGTCGGCCGTGCCTCTCAAGTCCGGGCTCGAACGCTTTTTACCCAAGCTGCGTCTGTGTGCCGCTAAAATCAGCACTTTATTTTCGGAGCTACAGGCGCAGTCTCAGGCCCAGGCGCAGACGAAAAGCGCGCCGGATGCGGCTGCTTAAGGAGTGTCAATGCAAAAACTCATGGTTTGTATCAAGCGCGTCGTGGACTACAACGTGCGCATCCGCGTCAAGCCGGACGGTGGCGGCGTGATGCTGGACGGCGTCAAAATGAGCGTCAATCCGTTCGACGAGATCGCTCTGGAGGAAGCTCTGCGCATCAAGGAACGCGGCAGCAACATCGAAGTCGTTGCGGTCAGCATCGGCGTGGCCGATACCCAGCAGCAGCTCCGCACCGCGCTGGCGATGGGCGCCGACCGCGCGATCTTGGTACAAACCGATGCGCCGGTGGAACCGTTGACCGCGGCCCAGATCTTTCTTAACTTGGCGAAGAAAGAAAATCCCGATCTCATTTTCTTGGGCAAGCAGGCCATCGACGACGATGCGAATCAGACTGGACAAATGTTGGCCGCCCTCTGGGAACGACCGCAGGCGACGTTCGCCTCCAAAGTGGAAATCAACGGCGGCAAGGCGGCGGTGACGCGCGAAATAGACGCTGGCTTGGAAACCATCGAAGTGGATCTGCCGGCGGTGATCACGGTCGATCTGCGGCTGAACGAGCCGCGCTATGTCAAATTGCCGGACATCATGAAAGCCAAGAAGAAGTCCTTGGACGTGACCTCACTCGATGCGTTGGGCATCAGCGTCGGGCAATTCCTCAAGACCGTAAAGACCGAACCGCCCCCACTACGCCAAAAAGGCATCATGGTAAAGGATGTGCCCGAGCTCGTCGGCTTTCTCAAGAAGAAGGGTTTGATCTAATGAACAAGGTATTAATAATCGCTGAGCATGACGGCAAGGCGTTGAATCCGGCCACGGCCAAATGCGTCACGTGCGCGAACACCATCCCGGATGCCGATATCACCATCGCTGTGTTCGGCGCGGATACGGCGACGGTGGCGGCACAAGCCGCGGCGGTTGCCGGTGTCAAAGCAGTGCTGCGAGTCGATCGGCCTGAAAACGAACATCCGCTGGCTGCGATCTTCGCGCCGCAAGTTGCAGCACTGGCGGCCGATTACAGCCATATCTTCGGTCCGTCGACGAGCTTCGGAAAGGACCTCATGCCGCGCGTCGCGGCATTACTGGGCGTCGCTCAGGTCAGCGACCTCATGGCCGTTGAAAGCGCATACCGCTTTCGCCGCCCGATCTATGCGGGCAACGCCATTATCACCGTCGAAGCGGACGCATCGCGCAAGCTGGTCGCAACGGTGCGTGTCGCATCGTTCGAAGCGGCCACGACCGGCGGCTCCGCCGCCATTGAATCGAAATCGTTGACTGTCGCCCTCCCTGCGCACACGCGCTACGTCGGCGCCAAGTCCGGGAGCACCGATCGACCCGATTTGCAGACGGCCTCGCGAGTGGTGTCCGGTGGTCGAGCGCTGGGTAGCGCCGAGAACTTCAAGATGCTTTTCAGCCTGGCTGACAAAATCGGCGCAGCCGTAGGCGCCTCGCGCGCAGCCGTCGATGCCGGGTATGCGCCCAATGAAATGCAGGTCGGTCAAACGGGCAAAATCATTTCACCCGAAATATATATCGCCATCGGCATATCGGGTGCGATTCAGCATTTGACCGGTATCAAGGATGCCCGCACCATCGTGGCCATCAACAAGGACGGGGAAGCGCCGATTTTCGAAGTGGCAGACGTGGGGCTCGTCGGGGATCTGTTCAAGATCGTTCCCGAACTCGAGCGGATGGTCGGCACCTAGGGTGACACCAGCCGGGGCGCCGAACCGGGGCGCTCACTCAAGAGCGCCCCGGGCTATCCCGGGCGCAAACCGACGGCCGACACCGCTGCGCTGATCGCCTCCACGAGCACGTCGGCATGCTCACGGCGAAACGGCATCGGCGGCCGCAGTTTGAGAATATTGGCCATCGGTCCTTCGGAACCGATGAGCACTCGATCCCGCGACGCCAGCCTGTTCACGATCTGCGTGGTGCGCACTTTAGCGGTGTGCACATCCGGCCCGAGAACCTCGAGACCCACTAGCAATCCCGCGCCGCGCACCTGCCCCAAGCATTCGTGCTGCGCCGCAATCGCTCGTAAACGCTGCCGCAAGTAGTCGCCCGTGGTCCGCGCATTGGCGACGAGCTGCTCGCGATCGAGGACGTGTAATACCGCCAGCCCTGCGACGGCAGCGACGGGATTGCCGCCGAACGTCGAAAAGAAACCGAATCTTGTCTGAAATGCCTCAATCAATCGCCGATTGGCAATGACCACACCCATGGGGTAGCCGTTCCCAATCGGTTTGCCGAGGGTCATGATATCCGGCGACAGCCCCCGACGCTCATAGCCCCAAAAGTGCGATCCGGAACGACCCAATCCATATTGCACCTCGTCGCCGACGATCAAACTGCCGGCGGCGCGCAGCCGCGCCACTGCGGTGGCGAGCCAGATCGGCGGTGGATCATAGATGCCGCTGCTGGTCAGGGCGCTGTCGATAAAGAACGCGGCGGGAGCAAAGCCGCGCGCCGCCAAAGTGCGAACCGCGATCTCCGCGTCGTCGGCGACTGCGGCAAGGTCTGCGGCATCCATGGAATCGCTCGCCGTCAACGCCGCGGGCGGTGGCGCCAAGGTCACTACCCGGGGATCCTGGGGCTGCCCCGCCCCAGGCGTGAACGCCGCTACGGCATCGGTAATTCCGTGGTAGGCATGCGCCATGATCATGGCGCCCTGATGACCGGTGGCGAACTGCGCCATGCGCCATGCAACGTCGTTGGCCTCGCTGCCCGAATTGACGAAGATGCAGGCATCGAGATGGGTCGGACACCGCGCGGTGAGTTCCTCGGCATAATCGAGAATCGTCTCGTGCAAGTATCGGGTATGCGTCGCCAGTATCGCTGTCTGGCGTTGGATGGCGCGCACCACGGTCGGATGGCTGTGGCCGACGTGCGGAACGTTGTTGTACACATCGAGATACTTGCGCCCTTGCGGGTCAAATAGCCAAACCCCTTCGCCGCGCACGAGATGCAAGGGCTGCTCGTAGAACAATTCGACGCCGGCGCCCATCAAGCGATGCCGGCGGCCCAAATCGACCGGAGCGTCATCCAATGCCGACGTGCCGGCAGCGTCGTGCCATTCCTGGGTCAATTGAGCGCGGCCCATTCCCAACAAGAGATCCAGCGAGCGGGCGGCGTAGCCTGCCGCGTGCTCGAGCACCCGTGCACCGCCACGATCATGTTGGCTGCGCCACGCATGCAGCAAAATGGTGACGGCATGCCGGGCCGTGACGAGGTCGAAAAGCACCGCGACCTCGGCCGGCTCGACAGGTTGGACGAGTGTGTAGCCTTCGAGAATGGCCGCCAACTCATCGGGTGTGGTCAATCCTTCTGTCAGCAGCTCGGACATGGCCACCGCCGGCTCCAGGATCAGCGGCGCATGAATCATGTCTCCGAAATCCAGGACCCCGCACACGGCACCAGCCGCGGAATCTACGAGCAAGTTATGGGCGTGACAATCACCGTGAATCGCCTGGGCACGCAGTCCGCGCAATGCAGGCAGTCGCTCCTGCAACGCGCCGAAGACTTGCTCGACACCACACGCCTGACGCTGGGCGCATCGATATACGCGGCATATTCGATGAGTTCGGGCAGGCGGCGGACGTCCCAAGCGATGCGCTGCGCCAATGCCGGGTGGAAGAAACCGTGCAACGCCCGGCCGAGTCGAGCCAGGATGCTTCCGACGTTCATCAGCAGCGGCGTCTCAGGAGCGATCTGCGCCAGCAACTGTCCCGGAATATATCCCATGAGACACGTCGCGTAAGTGATACCGTCCCGCTCGACGCTGCCCAAATCCGCGCCCGTTTGCGTCGCAAAAATTCGCGGCACCGGCAGCGTTGGATCAGCTTCCGCCAAGTGGCGTAGTACGCGGACTTGGCAGTCCGTCGTTTGCGGATCGGCGGCGCCGTCCACGATCTTCAATACATAGTCGCGAGCATCGGCGGTGCGAACATGAAAATTGCAGTCACGTTCGCCCGATAGTGGCCGCAGTGAAACGGCCAAGCCGTACACATCGCGTGCTATCCGCTCGGCTTCGGCAATCCCGAAAACCGGCGGAGCGCTACGCAAGGCCAGCAAGTCGCGCCGCAACCTACAATTGCTTCAATACATAATCGCCTGCGGAAACCTTGAATTCACCGGGAGCCTCGACATTGAGATGCGTCGCGACGCCGTCTTTAACAATGATTGCAAACCGCTGTCCGCGAAGTCCCATGCCATACCCCGTGGCATCGAATTCGAGTCCTAGCGCCTTGGCGTATGCCGCGTTACCATCCGCCAGCATCAAAATCTTATCCCCGACCCCGGCCAATTTGCCCCACGCATGCATCACGAACACGTCGTTCACCGCTGTGCATGCAATGCTGTCCACACCCTTTTTCTTGATCTCATCGGCGTGTTCGATAAAACCCGGCAAGTGCTTGGCATCGCACGTCGGAGTGAAAGCGCCCGGCACCGAGAAAAGAACGACAGTCTTGCCGTTGAACAACTCCTCGGTGGTGATTTTCTTCGGACCATCGGTGGTCATACGGGTAAATGTGCCCTGAGGCATCTTATCGCCGGCTTTTATGGTCATCGTTTTCGCTCCGTTTCCAGTTCAAGTAAAAAGGCGGCCGGGAGGCCGCCAATCCGCACCATCGAGTAATTAGGACTTACGAGCCGAGCTTGTCGGAATACAGTTCCCACAGCCGGAGCACTCGTGGGCTGATTGCCGGCACGGTCTTCACGCCGGAAAAAGCTTTCTTGGCGTCTGCATTGTTCTTGAGCTGAACCTCTGAGCGGCCCAGATACACATAGGCTTCGTCCAGATGCTTGATCTGGCCCTTCTGAAGACCGCTATTGATGGCCGTTACCGCATTCTGGTAATCGCCGGCGCCGAAGTAGACTTCGCCCATCTTCACATCGGGTTCGCCTGCCGCGCTCTTGGTCGCTTCCGCGGCTTCCTGAGCTTCACCTTTCTTGTCGGACTCCGCGCGCGGCCTCAATGAACCGAGCAGACGCGTGGTGCGATCCTTATCCTTCTGATCGGTGTAAAGTCCCGCGGCCACACCTTTCTCGAGCACCATTTGCGCTTCGCCGGGCAGCGCAGCGTCGCCCAACAACTGGGCCATTTCCATGTAATCCGAGCCTTTGTCCATGGAATTCGTGTCGTACATCACCCGATAGATCATCAACAAATTGTGATCGTCCCGCTCGTCCTGGCGCTCGATGCGCAGCAGCGTGTTCCAATAATTGGTCTTGTTGGTGAGCTTGATGAGATCGATCAGCACCGTCGCCATGGTCGCGTTATCACTGGCATCCGACGCGCATTGCAGTTTGAACTGGTAGAGGGTTTCTTTCGGCGCTTCGCCTGCTTTCTTCGCATACGAAATCGCTTTGTCCGCCCATACGCTGGAATCCTTGCAGTCTTTCTGCAGGTAGTAGATCTGGGCCATCACCAACAGGTCGTCCCCATTGGCGTCGCCGGCATCGGCTACCTGCTTGCCATACTCCAACGCCTTAGGATATTGCTGGTTGCCGGCAGCCAAGCGAAACAACGTGCGCTTGGTCTTGGCCGCCTCATCGGGCGTGTACTGCCCGGTGGCCAGGGCTTGCTCGTAGTTTTCCTGCGCGTCTTTCAGCTTATTCAGACGAACATCGGCAAAGGCCTTGAAGTCGAAAATGGTCTTTTTATCGAATGCCGTCAGCGGCGATTTCTGTTCGGCGGCATCCAGGTTCTTCAGTGCCTCCTGCCACTGACCGGCCTGCAAGGCCTTCTGTGCCGCGGTCATTTCCTTCGCAATGACGCGGCTGATCTCTGGGCCTTTTTTATCGGCCGCCAGCGAATTTTGCGTCGTCGCCACGATGCTCGCGGCGGCCAGCACCATGCCGAGAAGCACCTTGAGTCGAACGTTCTGGATGGAATGAGTCATGGCTAACCTCGCACCTAAATTTCGAATTTGTTTTGTAGCTTCAATCAAACAAAAGGCGCGTCAAAGGGCTGACGCGCCGTAATACCCGCCCGATCGTTTTAATTAGAACAAATCGTTATTGACGAATCCGATCTTTTTCAAGCCACGGCTCTGCAAGTCGGCCAAGGTTTGAGCAACCTTTTCATACTTGGCGAACTTATCGACCGTGATATGCACTTCCGGCTGCGGATCCTTCGACGCCTCTTGGCTGATATAGCCTTGCATCTGCGGGCGTTCCACCGGACTGCCGTTCC
>Ga0066789_10000258_pt1 | contig 19973 bp, 14 predicted proteins | sample OrgsoiDNA2013049_FD_70960 | JGI IMG/M metagenome (GOLD analysis project Ga0066789, IMG submission 70960) | Permafrost soil microbial communities from the Arctic, to analyse light accelerated degradation of dissolved organic matter (DOM) -... | ecosystem: Environmental > Terrestrial > Soil >...
CTGACGGCCTGTTCCGGATCCATGCGGCCCGGAGCATTGCCATGTGCCTGCGTACGGCAATGCCCATGCAAGGACGGTATCTTTTCCACGAAGAGTTCGTGACGGCAGGCCTTGGCCTGGCTGCGGCGGATTATGTTCAATAAGCCTTGTCGTCGCGGAAGATCTTCACCGCGGTCAGCAAGATGATTTTGATGTCGAGCATGGGCGTCCAGCGCCTGAGGTAATCGAGGTCGTAATTCACCCGCGCCTCCATCTCTTCCAGCTGCGAAGTCTCGCCTCGACACCCGTTCACTTGCGCGAGGCCGGTAATGCCGGGCAGTACCTTGTGCCGGACCATGTAGCCCTTGATGAGTTTGCGGTATTCCTCATTGTGCGCGACGGCGTGGGGGCGGGGTCCCACCAGGCTCATGCGGCCCTGCAGGACGTTGATGAGTTGCGGCAGTTCATCGAGCGAGGTGCGCCTGAGAATGCCGCCGATGCGCGTGATGCGGCTGTCGGTCTTCGATGCCTGCCGGACCTTTTCGCCGTCTTCGGTCACGCTCATGGTCCTGAATTTGTACACCCCGATCTCATGTCCATCCAGACCATAACGGCGCTGCTTGAAAATGACGGGTCCGGGCGAGGACACCTTGACCAGGATCGCGATCAGCAGCAGCAGCGGCAGGAACAGCAGCAGGATCACCACCGACAAGGCAATATCGGTCAGCCGTTTCGTGACGCCGCGGTATCCATAGAACGGGGTTTCACACATGGCGACCACGGGAATGCCATGAATCTCGCCGGAGCGCGCCTGGATGAGGTCGAACACGAACACATCGGGCACGTAGTAAATCGATGCCGTGGTGTCGCGCAAATCATCGAGGAGGTTCATGACGCGCTTCACATGCCGGATCGGCAGTGCAATGAAAATCACATCCGTCCCATGTTCCTTCACATAGTTCGAGAGGTCGCTCAAGCTGCCGACGAGCCTTGCGTCGGATTCGAGGCCGAGCCGGTCGCTGCTCCGGTCATCGAAGAAGCCGGAGACTTGCAGGCGCATCGCAGGGTTATTCTTGAGGCGCCGAGCCAGTTCCAGGCTGCTGTTGTTGTACCCGGCAAAGATGGCAGTGCGGTTCTCAAAGGCGTTCATCAAGAAGTGGTGCATGACTTCTTGCATGGCCAGCGTGGAAAATATCAGCGCAACCGGTGTGACCACCGCCCAGGTGAGAAATATCCGGCGTGGATAATCGGTGAGCGACTTCGTGACGTAGCCGATTGCCAGCATCACCGCGAGCAGCAGCATCCAGCGAAATAACACGTCCGCGATGGACGAAATACGCGCCGAAGTCAGTTGCGTCGTGACCTCTCGCGGCGCTTGGACCAGGATCAGGCACAGCACGGCAACGATGATGATGGCTTCGGAAGATCTATCGAAGGCGATGCCAAAAAATATGATTGTCGCGTACAGCGAGGCCACGGCAACGACCGCCGGCATTACCGCCTGCACGCCGGCGAGTACGGCGATCAGAAAGCTCTGCTTGAAAAGTACCGGCTGGGTCATCGGGTATCCATTAGTCACAGGCGTCGTCCGCGAAGCGCGTGCGTGGTAGAAGTGCTACAAAAGCAAGTATCATTATCCGTCAAATTCTTCATTGAGTGCGTGATCTATGTAAGCAAACGTCAAATCGGACCCTTAGGTGGCGGACAAAGGTTCATCCGCCGTCCAATGCTATGCTAAGCGACTATGCCGAGCGTTCCATTACTCGATCTTAAGGCGCAATTTGCCCAAATTCGGGCTGAAGTGATGCCAGTCATCGATCGAGTGTGTGCCAGCCAGCACTTCATCCTGGGCGAGCACGTGCACGCTCTGGAGGAGGAGGTCGCCCGCTATTGCGGGGCGTCGACCGGCATCGGCGTGTCTTCCGGCACCGACGCGCTGCTGATTGCGCTCATGGCCCTCGGGATCGGGGCGGGGGACGAGGTGATTACTTCTCCTTTTACCTTTTTCGCAACGGCGGGAACCATCGCGCGCGCCGGGGCGCGGCCGGTGTTCTGCGATATCGATCCCCCGACCTTCAATTTGTCGCCGGCCGCGGTCCGGGCCTTCATCGCCGATTATTGTCAAACGGAGGGCAATCGACTGGTCAACCGCACCACCGGCGGTCGAATCAGGGCGCTGATGCCGGTCCATCTGTACGGCCAGTGCGCCGACATGGATCCCCTGATGGCGATCGCCCGCCAGTATGGCTTGAAAGTGATCGAGGACGCCGCGCAGGCCATCGGCACGCAATACGGCGACGGCAGGCATGCCGGCACGATCGGCGACATTGGCTGCTTTTCGTTTTTTCCGAGCAAGAATTTGGGCGCATTCGGCGATGCCGGATTGTGTACCACCAACGATGCGGAGCTGGCCGAAACCCTGCGGGTGCTGCGCGTGCATGGCGGCAAACCGAAGTATTTTCACGCGCTGATCGGCGGCAACTTTCGCATTGATGAATTGCAGGCGGCGGTGCTGCGGGTGAAATTGAAATACCTGGATGGCTGGACGGAGGGGAGACAGCGCAACGCGGCGTACTACGACGCCGCCTTCCGGGAGGCTCGATTGGGCGCAAAACTGCGCACGCCGCTCGCCGTTGCGGGTTATAGGCATATCTTCAATCAATATGTCGTGCGGGCGCAGCGCCGCGACGACCTTAAGGCAAGGCTCACCGAGCGCGGCATCGGCAGCGAGATCTATTACCCGGTGCCTCTGCATTTGCAGAAGTGTTTTGCCTATTTGAACCATCGCGCCGGGGACTTTCCCCATTCCGAGCAAGCCGCCGAGGAAACCCTGGCATTGCCGATCTATCCGGAACTGGAGCAGGCGCAAATGGCGCATGTCGTTGCGACCATCGTCGATTTCTACGGCCAAGGCTAGGCGGCTTATGTTCGTTTGAAATCGTCGGGCAGCAATTGATGGCGCGATAACAGCTTGTAGAAATCCGTGCGGTTGCGCTTTGCCAAGCGCGCCGCCTGGCTGACGTTGCCGCCCGTGATCTGCAAGATCTGCGACAGATAATTCCGGGTGAATTCATCGCGCGCTTCGTCGAACGAGGGCAATCGCGTGGGATTGCCGCCGAGCGATTGCTGTACCAGTTCGGCGGTGATGATTGCGCCGTGCGACAAGGCGACGTTTTGCCGTACCACGTTGTACAACTGGCGCACGTTGCCCGGCCAATCGGCGGTCGCGAGCAGCTCCACCGCCTCGGGCGCGTAGATCTTGCGATGGCCGCTCTCCTTGGCGATCTGTTCGAGAAAATGCGCCACCAGCAGAGGAATGTCCTCACGGCGGCGGCCCAAGGAGGGCATTTCGATGTGCACGACGTTCAGCCGGTAGTACAAATCTTCGCGAAATTGGCCGCCGACCATCAATTCGTGCAAGTCGCGATGCGTCGCGGATATGATTCTGACGTTGATCGTCACCGATTCGGCGGCCCCGACAGGGCGAATTTGGTTTTCCTGAAGCACCCGCAACAGCTTCACCTGCAGCCGCATCGGCATATCGCCGACCTCATCGAGCAGCAAGGTACCGCCGTCAGCCGTCTCGAACAGGCCTTTCTGCGAGCGGGTGGCGCCCGGAAAGGCGCCTTTTTCATGGCCGAAGAGTTCCGACTCGAGAAGATTCTCCGCCATCTCACTGCAATTGACGGTGACGAATGGCTTGTTGCGCCGTGGACTCGCTTCGTGAATGGCGCGAGCCAGCAATTCCTTGCCCGTGCCGCTCTCGCCGGTGAGCAGTACGCGTGCATCGGTGCCGGCGACCATATTGGCCTGCGCCAGCTTGTCCTCCATAAGCTGATTGCGGGTGATGATGCTGGAACGCCAGTCTTCATCGACATGCGCGAACCCGGACACTTTGAGGGCTTTTTGCACGTGATCGAGCAGGTCTTGCTTGTCGACCGGTTTGGTCAGAAATCCAAAGGCACCGCTTTGGGTGGCGTGCACGGCATCCGGAATCGTGCCGTGCGCCGTCAGAATGATGACGCGCAGTCCCGGCCAGCGGCTCTGCAGTTCCTTGAGCAGACCGATGCCGTCCATCTGGTCCATGCGCAGGTCCGTGATCACGAGATCCGGTCGAAAGCGCACGCAGGCGGCCAGCGCCGCCGCCGCGCTTTCGACCGCCTCCACTTCGTAGTTCTCCGCGCGCAGCCGGATGGTCAACAGGCGCAGCAGTCCCGGGTCATCGTCCACGACCAGGATTCGAGCCTTGCGCTTCTGCGGCGTCTGGGTGTCACGAGTACCTTGATGCAGGCCGAACGACAGGGGTGTGGTGGCGGCAATCGAGTGGGCGTTCAATGGGGTTTCTCCGGTGTCTTTCACGGCATGTGCGATCCGTTCGCGCCGCGATCGTTAATCGACCGCTCGATGTGCGTGATCGCCTCAAGTTTCGCTCGAGCCTCGTCCAAGGCCTTGCGCAATCTCACATTTTCATCAGATTCCGCGCTTAAGCGCCGGTTGATCGCCTGGAGCTTATCGTGTGAATCTGAATCATCCTGCATCGCGTCGTCGCGCATGCGCTTGTTTTCAGCCTGCAGTATCAGCCTTTGCTCTACCTCTTTGAGCTCCACCAAGGCCAGTTGGCGTTCAATCGGCAATAGAGTTTCAGGCCTGGCGAGCAGTTCCGACAACTGTCGCTGTGCTGCGACGGGATCGGAGCCGCTAAAACCCGGCGTCGCCAACGCCAGCGCATACTTAAGCTTGTTGGTGGTGGTGGGCGTGAGCTCGGCGGCATCTTTGGCTGCCTGGAACATTTCCGCCTGGCGAGCCGGATCGCCCTGCGGCAGGCTGCTCATGATCTCGAGCAGGGGCGCGATGGGGCTCGAGTTCTGCGACGCATTGTCCGGCGCGGCCGGGGCGAGCGGCTTCTGGCGGGTAAATACACCGTCGATGCCGCAGGCGCTGATCCAGCCGACGGCGAACGCGCATGCCGCAAAGCGCGGCCATTTATGCGGCATGAGCTTTTTCACGCGCTTTCGCCGCCTGCCGCATGGGTAAACGCACACGAAAGTGTGCGCCCCCGGTTTTGGCCTCGAGAATCTCGATGCTGCCGCCGTGTGCGTTGACGAATTCCGTCACCACCGACAGCCCGATTCCCGTTCCCTTGACATGTCCTCCCTGCGGCGTCTTTCCCTGATAAAAAGCCTCGAATATCCGATTTCGCTCTTCGGGAGGAATCCCGGGCCCGCTGTCCATCACATCCAACACCAGTTGTTCGCGCTCGGCGCGGGCGTGAATGCAGATGGTGCCGCCGCGCGGAGTGAACTTGATGGCATTCGACAGCAAGTTATCGAGGATCAGGCGCACCTTGCCGCGGTCGGCGAGAGGCGTGAGATCTTGCACCTGCACGTCGAGCCGCACGCGCTGCGCCACCAGCGTGAGCTGCTGATTTTCCAAAACGCTTTTGATCAGCGGCCGCAACTTGAATTCGGAAATCTCGAGGCCGACGCTCTTGGCCTGCCAGGCGCTGAAAGACAGCAGATTTTCAATGAGCCGCTGCAGTTTCATTCCGTTCTCGCGCAAGATCGCCGTCACTTCGCGTTGGTTGCTTTGCAACTCGCCGACCGCGCCATCCATCAGGAGTTCGGTTCCCTCGCGTATATTTGCCAGCGGCGTTTTCAGTTCATGCGACATGTGTCGCAGAAATCGGTTCTTTTCCTGTGCCAGGTCCAACAAACGGCCCCGGAGCCATTCCAACTGCGCCGCGAGCCGCTCGAGGTCCGCAGGTCCGCGGATGGCGATGGGCCTGGAAAAGGTGCCGCGCCCGAGCTCGCTGATGGCGCGGTCGATGGCGCGGATGGGCCTGCCGAATAAATAGGTAAAGACGCCCACCACCGCGAGCGTCAAGGGGACGAGGAGCAGGGTCTCCCAAAATAGGTTTCTCTGTGCAAGCTGGGTCGCTTGCTGCAGGCCGGCCAATTCGCGATCGATCTGTGCGCTGACGCGGTTCGACACGTTGGATGCCTTATCCGAGAGCTGCGGGAATGCATTGATGAGGTCCGCCATGCGCGCCGAATTTGGCGCGCTCCGCTTCAGCTCCTCATTCAGACGGTCGGCTTCGGTCTTGAGCGCCTGCGCATCATCGTGGGATTGGGCATCCAGCGGCAGCGAAAGCAGCTCATCAAGAGTGCCGGCCAGGCGCTCCTGGTTGCGCGTATAGACATCCAGCAGGTCCGCACTGCCGATAATCTGATACAGGCGTGCGGTGTGCTCGAGCGCGCCGATCTCCTCGAACAGGCGTTGATTGTTGCGTGTGACCCGAACACCGTGAACCACCAGCTGCTCGCTGCGGGTCGACAGGCGGTTCATTTGCACGGCCGCGTTCACGATGGCGAAAAGCAGCGGGGCTGCCACGATCGTGAAACCGATCAGCATCAGCCCGCTCAATGACTTAGGTCGGGGAAACCGCATTCCCGCCATTCTAGCAGCGTGCTTCGTTTAAAGGAGTGATCGGATGGTACCTGTAGAATTCGCCGCATGAGCAGCGATGCACCTTATTCCGCGCTATCACCCGAGACCGTGCTGGACGCGATCGAGGCGGTCGGGCATCGCTGCGACGGCCGGGTCCTGGCGCTCAATAGCTACGAAAATCGGGTCTATCAGATCGGGATCGAGGACGGCGAGCCGGTGGTCGCCAAATTCTATCGGCCGGGCCGCTGGACGGATGCCGCGATACGCGAGGAACACGCCTTTGCCGGTGAACTGGCCGGGCAGGAAATTCCGGTGGTGGCGCCCTTGCTTCGCGACGGCGTGTCGCTGCATGTCCATCGCGGGTTTCGCTACGCCATTTTCCCACGCCGCGGCGGGCGCTGGCCGGAACTCGGGAATCGCGACGAACGTGAATGGGTGGGCCGGTTCCTGGGCCGCATCCATGGCGTCGGTCGAGCCGCCCGCTTTCACGAGCGAACCCGCCTCTCGATGGAGGACTTGGGCCGAAAGGCGCGCGACTTCGTACTCGATGGCGACTGGATGCCCGACTATTTGGCCACCAAGTACGCCGACCTCACCGAGGATCTTCTGGGCGAGGTCGAAGCGCGCGCCGAGGGTTGGGGAGGCGCGGTTCCCGGGCGCATTCTCGGCGACTGCCATCGCGGCAATATCCTCTGGACGGATCAGGGACCGCACTTCGTCGATCTCGATGATTGTTTGACCGGCCCCGCCATTCAGGACCTATGGATGCTGCTGTCGGGCGGCCAGCAGGAGATGCGCAGCGTATTGCTCGATCTCTTGACGGGGTACGAACAATTCCTGCCGTTTGATCGCAGCGAGATCCTTCTCATCGAACCGCTGCGTGCACTGCGCATGATTCACTATTCAGCATGGCTGGCACGCCGCTGGCACGACCCCGCCTTTCCGCAAGCCTTTCCCTGGTTCGCCGAACCGCGCTATTGGGAAGAGCATTACCGGGCACTCGAAGATCAGCTAGCAGCCGTCGTAGGTCCGCCGCTCGAGTTGTGATCGGCGGCATATTTGGTGATCATATGTCGATGAACCGGGCCAGACTCCTCCTCCTCAGCACGCTAGCGGCCGCTGGCGCCTGCCATCGAGATTCGGCACCCCCGCCCGCGCCCCCGCCGCGCGTCACCGTGCCCGTGCCGGTGAAGCAAGGGCCGAGCGCGGAGATGTTGACCGCCGGCATGGTGGAAGCGGCGAGCCAGGGCAAGTCTCAATTGCCCGTGAAACTCAAATTCGAGCTGCAACAAAGGCCGACGCTGGGGCACCCGCTCGATATCGACATTGCGGTCCTGCCGCAAATCGACGGCAACCCGGCGGGCATCCAGGTGGCGGGCGGGGACGGGCTGACCCTGGTCCCGGGCACGAACCAGGTCGATTTGCCCGCCGTCGAGGCCGGACAGGTGTATCGCCAAAGCGTCAAGGTGACGCCCACCGCGGATGGCGTGTTGGTGCTGAATTTGACCGTATCGCTCAAACACGACGACATGACCGAGTCACGCGCGTTTTCCATCCCCCTCATCGTGGGGCAGTGAAACTACGGCACGAGCCTCTCCAAGGCTCTACAATGGTGGGTTTCCTCGGGACTCACTGTGACTCAGAAACTTCGCAATATCGCCATCATCGCGCACGTCGATCACGGCAAAACCACCCTCGTGGATCAGCTGTTACGGCAATCCGGGACGCTCGATGCGCGTAAAGACCTGCAAGAGCGGGTCATGGATTCGAATGATCTGGAGCGCGAGCGCGGCATCACCATCCTCGCGAAGAACACGGCGATCACCTGGGGCGACTACCGCATCAACATCGTGGATACGCCCGGACACGCGGATTTCGGCGGCGAAGTCGAGCGGGTGCTGGCGATGGTCGATTGCGTGCTGCTGCTCGTCGACGCGGTCGACGGCCCCATGCCGCAGACCCGCTTCGTCACGCAGAAAGCTTTCAAGCACGGCCTGCGCCCGATCGTCGTCATCAACAAGATCGATCGCGACGAGGCACGTCCGGGGTGGGTGCTCGATCAAACATTCGATTTGTTCGACCGGCTGGGCGCGACCGACGAACAACTGGATTTCCCGGTGGTGTATGCATCCGCCTTGCGCGGTTTTTCGGGCCTCGAATCGACGGTGCGCGACGGCGACATGCAGCCGCTGTTCAAGACCATCGTCGAGCACTGTCCGCCGCCCGACGTGGATGCGGACGGCCCGTTGCAGCTTCAGGTGACGCTGCTCGATTACTCGAGCTATGTCGGCGCCATCGGCATCGGGCGCATCAAGCGCGGCACGATCAAGCGCGGCATGGCGGTCGCAGTGGTCAGCCGCGAGGGTAAACAGCGCGCCGAGAGGATCACCCAAATATTGGGCTTCCACGGATTGACCCGGGTCGAGGTGGAGTCGGCGAGCGCGGGGGACATCGTGGCCTTTGCCGGCATCGCCGAGCCGAAAGTGTCGGATACGCTGTGCGATCCTGCTACGCCTGAGCCGTTGCCGAGCCTGACCGTCGACGAACCGACGATCAGCATGACTTTCGAGGTCAACACCTCGCCGTTCCTGGGCCGGGAAGGCAAGTTCGTTACCAGCCGGCAGATCCGCGAGAGGCTGGAGCGCGAGGCCATCCACAACGTGGCACTGCGGGTGGAACCGACCGCGGATCCCGACAAGTTCGTCGTGTTCGGCCGCGGCGAGTTGCATCTCGGCGTGCTGCTCGAGAACATGCGCCGCGAAGGCTATGAAATGGCGGTTTCCCGGCCGCGCGTGGTCATCAAACAAATCGACGGCGCCGCGCATGAGCCGTATGAGCAGGTTACCGTCGACGCTGACTCCGACGCACAGGGCGATATCATGTCGGCGCTGGGTAGCCGCGGCGCCGAACTCAAGGACATGCAAGCGGACGGCCGCGGCCGAATCCGTTTGGACTACATGGTTCCGTCGCGCGGCTTGATCGGATTTCAGACCGAGTTTCGCACCATGACCCGGGGCACCGGTCTTTTGCATCATGTGTTCGATCACTACGGTCCGGTCGTGCAGCGCGAGTTGGGCCAGCGCCCCAACGGGGTGCTGATCGCGAACGGCCAGGGAGTGGCCTTGGCGTACTCGCTGTTCAGTCTGCAGGAGCGCGGCAGGCTGTGCATCGGTCCCGGGGAAGAGGTGTACGAAGGGATGATCATCGGCCTCAACAATCGCGACAATGACCTCGTCGTGAACCCGCTCAAGGGTAAAAAGCTGACCAACATGCGCGCCGCGGGCAAGGACGAAAACGTGGTCTTGACGCCGCCGATCCGTTTCTCGCTCGAGCAGGCCATGGAGTTCATCGACGACGACGAATTGATCGAAGTGACGCCCAATTCCGTGCGTCTGCGTAAGCGCAATTTGCGCGAAAACGAACGCAAGCGCTCGGAGCGCGAAACGGTGGAACAAGGTTCCTAGTATTTAACCGATTATTGACCGATCCGAGACGCGCGTCACACCGCCTTTGCGGGATCCCCCTAACATCTACTGACTACCGGCGCCGCGGTGCGCCGTCGATTCAGTGCGGGAGATAGGGATTTGTCACGCGATATGGCCACCGCAGTTCGCAGCGAGGCAACGCAGCCGGCCGACAGCTTAAACCACATGCTCGAGCGCCAAATCACGGAGGCGCGAGGCAGGGGCGGCGAATTGGACGTGGCGACGCTGCTCAACACCGTGAGCTTGCATTACGATCGAATCGACGCCGAACGGCGCGGAATCGTGCGCTCGATGCAGCTCATGTCCGACGAGGCGCAGGCGCTCACGCGCGAGATTCGCGAGCAGACGGCCTCGCACCTGCAGGCCATCCTCGACAACGTCAAGGACGCCATCGTCACGGTCGACGAGGCCGGACACATCGAAACCTTCAATCCCACCGGCGAGCGCATTTTCGGCTACGCACCGGCGGAGATCCTCGGACGCTCGCTCGAATTCCTGCTTCCCGATATCGCGAGCGGCGCGAGCGATTTTCTCGAGCGCTTCGCCACCAAGATCGACGATACGCACGTGGACCTCGCGGCGCATCAGACCTGGGGGCGTGCCAAGGGCGGCAATCGCGTGGCGGTGGAGATCGCGGTCAGCAAGGCCAAGCTCAATTGGCGCGACGGCTACATCGTCAGTATTCGCGACATCACGGAAAGACATCTCGCCGAGCAGTCCATGCGCGAAAGCGAGGCGCGCTACCGGACATTGGTGGAGCACGCTCCCGAAGTGATCGTGGTGTTCGACGTCGATCGGGGCAAATTCGTCGACGTCAACGACAACGCATGCCGCTTCTTCAAGATGCCGCGCGAGACCTTGCTCAGCAGCGGACCGGACAAGATCAGCCCGCCGCACCAGCCCGACGGCACGCCGTCCTTTGGCCGGCCGCGCGGTTTTATCGAAGGCGCGCTGGTGGGCGAGGCGCCGGTGTTCGAATGGACGCATTGCGATGCCGCCGGCCAGACCATGCCGTGCGAGGTGCGTTTCGTGCGCTTGCCGAGTTCCAATCGGCAGCTGATTCGCGCCAGCATCACCGACATCACCGAACGCAAGCGCGCGGAGGCGATCGCGGCGGGCGAACGCCGGATATTCGAGAAAATCGCCGCCAATGCGCCGCTGACCACGGCGCTCGAGTCCATTTGCGAATTGATCGAGCGCGTCATGGCGGAGAGCTACTGCGCGATCAGCCTGCTGGATCACGAACGCCAGGCATTGAATTTCGGCGTGGCGCCGAAATTGCCGCGCGCCTTCGTGGTGGCCATGGACGGCGCGCCCATCGGCATCCGCTTCGGCTCTTGCGCGGCCGCCGTGTACTTGGCGCGGCAAGTCACGGTCGCCGACATCGAGACGGATGCGCTATGGGAATTCCGCCGCGAGGCCGCGCGGCACGCCTCGCTGCGAGCCGCCTGGTCCACGCCCATCGTCGCCTCGGACGGGCGGGTGGTCGGTACCTTCGCGGTCTATCGGCGTCAGCCGGGCATCCCGCTGTCGAAGGATCACGAACTGATGTCGCGCATGGCGCAGATCGCCGGGATCGCCATCGAGCGCCGCGGCGCCGAGGACGCGTTGCGCAATAGCGAAGTGAAATTTCGCGGCCTGTTCGAAAGCATGATGGAGGGCGTGTACCAGACCTCGCGCGAGGGACGCATTCTCGTCGCCAATCCCGCGTTCGTGAACCTCATGGGTTACGCCTCGGCCGAGGAACTGTACGAAGTGCCGGCCGGCGCGCTGTACTGGTACCCGAGCGACCGCGAAACCTTTGCGCGCCGGGTCGAGAGCGAAGGTGAGCTGCGCAACGAAGAATATATATTGCGCCGCAAGGATGGCTCCATGCTCGTGGTCATGGATTCGAGCCGCGTGGTGCGCGATGCCCACGGCCGGGTCACGGGCTACGAGGGGACGATCACCGACATCACGGAGCGAAAGAAGGCGGAAACCGCTGTCTTCCAGGCCAAGGAACGCGCCCAGGTCACCTTGCAATCGATCGGCGATGCGGTCATTACCACCGACTCCGAAGGGCGCATCGATTACATGAATCCGGTCGCCGAGAGTCTGACGGGGTGGGAGAACCGCGAAGCCCAGACGCAGCGCATCGGCGACGTGCTGACCGTGGTCGACGAGGCAACGCGCGAAGCCTGCGAGAGCCCGATCACACGCTGTCTGCGCGAGGGCCAAGTGCTGGGCTTGAGCGAGCACACCGTGCTCGTGAATCGCCGCGGCCAGGAATTGGCCATCCAAGATTCGGCGGCGCCGATCCGCGATCGCGCCGGCAACCTGATCGGCGCGGTCATGGTGTTCCACGACGTGAGCAAGGAACGGCGCCTGCATCGCGCGCTGCACTACCAGGCCAGCCACGACGCGTTGACGGGATTGATCAACCGGCGCGAATTCGAAAACCGCTTGACCACGGCGGTCGAGAACGCGCGCCAGGAAGCGGGCGCCCGTCACGCATTGTTGTATCTCGATTTGGATCAATTCAAATTGGTCAACGACACCTGCGGGCATCCGGCCGGCGATCAGCTGCTCAAGCAGATCACGGGAGTGCTGCAGTTGCGTGTGCGCAGCCGCGACACCCTGGCGCGATTGGGCGGGGACGAGTTCGGCATTTTGCTGCAAAGTTGTTCGCTCGAGCAGGCGGTGCGCATCGCGGAGAGCCTGCGCCAGGCCATCCGCGATTTTCGATTCATTTGGCAGGACGGCGCGCTCGAGCTCGGCGTGAGCATCGGCATCGTCGAGATCACCAGCGAAACACCCACGGTGGCGAGCGTCATGAGCGCCGCCGACGTCGCCTGCTATTCGGCGAAGGATCTTGGCCGCAACCGCGTGCAGCTCTACACGCCCGACGACGTGCCCGAACGGCATCGCGAAATGCATTGGGTGTCGAAGCTGGCGCGAGCCTGCGATGAAAGCCGATTCGAGCTGTTCTACCAACCGATCGTGCCGATCGGTCCGACCGCGCACGAGCACGAGCACTTCGAGCTGATGCTGCGCCTGCGGGACGAATCGGGGACCCTCATAACGCCGGCCGAATTCATTCCGGCAGCCGAGCGCTACAACATCATGCCGTCGATCGACCGGTGGGTGGTCCGCCAGGCGCTCGACAAGTTAGTGCACCGCGTCGGGTCGGGGGTCAAGCCGTTCACGATTGCGGTCAACCTCTCCGGAACTTCGCTCAACGACGAGCGCTTTCTCGAGTACTTGATCGCCGAACTTAGCAGCAACGAATTGATCGCGGGCGCGATGTGTTTTGAGATCACGGAAACCGCCGCCATCGCCAACCTGGGCAATGTGGTGTATTTCATGCGTGAGCTCAAAACCCGCGGCTGCCACTTCGCGCTGGATGACTTCGGCAGCGGCCTGTCGTCCTTCATGTACTTGAAGAACCTGCCGGTGGACTACCTGAAGATCGACGGACAGTTCGTCGAAAATGTCACGCATGATCGAATCGATCGCAGCATGGTCGAAGCGATCAGCCAGGTCGGCAAGGCCATGGGCATCCAAACCATCGCCGAGCGGGTGGAATCTCCGGAAGTCCTGGCAGAACTTGGCCGATTGGGGATAGGTTACGCGCAGGGGTTTCATATCGCCGTACCCCGCTCAACCAAGGAGTTTCCTTACCTGCGCGAGCCCTCACGAAAGCCGTAGGGGCTTCCCAGGGCGGCGCTCCCCGAGTAGTCTTAAAAAGGGTTTTAAGGGGACTCGCGATGATTCTGGGGATGTCTACTGCGGCGTTTACACAGTTCCACGTGCTCGTGAGTTTGGTCGGCATCGCCTCGGGGCTGATCGTGGCGTTCGCCATGCTGGGTGCGAAGCGGCTACCCCTGTTGACGGCAATATTCCTGCTGACCACGGTGGCCACGAGCGCGACGGGGTTCATGTTTCATTTTACGAGTTTCGGACCGCCGGAAATCGTCGGGGTGATTTCGCTCGGCGTCTTGGCCGTGGCAATCCTCGCCCTGTACTCATTCAAGCTTGCCGGCTCCTGGCGTTGGATCTATGCCGCCGCCGCAGTGTGCGCGCTTTACCTCAATGTGTTCGTCGGGGTGGTCCAGACTTTTCAAAAAATGCCTTTCTTCCACGCCCTGGCGCCCACACAAACCGAGCCGCCGTTCGCCGTGGCGCAAGGCGCGGTGTTGATCGCTTTCATCGCTCTCGGGGCGGCGGCGGCGAAGAAATTTCATCCGTCGGCCCCGGCACTCGCGTGAACGGCACCCCCGTCAGTGGAAGCGTATGCGCATCCCAGCCCAGAGGGCGCGCGGCTGCGCGGGGGACACCGCATTCTCTTGGCTCCATTCGTTGGGGTTGAAACGGAACGAGCCGTTGGGGTTGAACGAATTGCCGGTGAGGAATCCAGCCGTCGCATATTCCTTGTCGAATAGATTGACCAGGCGCGCGAAGACTTCGATTTCCTTCGTGACGTGGCAGGTACTTTGAAGATTGACCACCGCGTAACCGGGAATCCATCCCGTCCCTTCGATCAATGCACCCTGACCATTTGTGTCGCCGGTGCGATTGGCGTTGTTTTCGTTCCCGTGGAGAAATGAACCTGAGACCAGCACCAGGTTCGCGCCGAGGTTCCATTGCTTCGTGACTGCATAATCGAGCACGAGCCGCCCGGTGTGCCGCGGAATGAGCGGAATCCGGTCTCCCGGGCGCACCAGGATATTCCCGTTGGCGTCCGCGGTGCTGTTGGAACCGCCATTGACCACAAAGCTCGACTGAAAAGTCGCGTCGACATAGCTGTATGTCAGGTGCCAGCTCAAGCCCCCTTGCTTGCCGCCCACCGCGAGATCCACCCCCTGGCGGCGGGTCATCCCGACGTTGTCGAAATATCCTTGATTGGTGCTCGCTGCGACGAATTGAATGTCGTTGCTGTTGATCGTGTGGAACACATCCGCACTCCACACCACGCGCTGATCGCTCGGATTGCCCCGCAAACCGATTTCCGCCGTACGAGCGACCACCTGTTTCAGATCCGGGTCCCCCGCAAAGGCATTGGGCAGGCCGCAGGGTGCTGCGGGATTGGAACAGCCCAATTCAATCACCGTCGGTGCCCGGCTAGCCTCGTTGTAGTTGGCGTAGAAGGTCAGGGCATCGGTCGGTGTCACCGTGAATCCGAATGAGGGGGTGACGCGGCTGAACGTGTGGTCTCCGGCCAGAGGGCTCGCGGCATCGAACCCCGAGCCCACATCGCCCACATCGGTATCCACGCTATACCCCTTGAGCGTTTCCGTGTTCCGGTTATAGCGTACCGACGCCGTGAAATGCAGCAGTGCGTTCAAGGATAGCGTGTCGGTCAAATACGCGCCGAAGATCGAGTTGCTGCCGCTGAGCGAAATGACCGTTTCATCGTTGAGCGCATTGACCTCATGAATGAGCGTCCGGTCAGCCGCCAGCGTCCCGTACTCAAGCACCTGGGCATACGTGTCCCGGGAGTTTTCGTAGTCGGTGCCGACAATGGCCTGATTCTTCATGCCGAGTACATCTTGCGAATCCGTCAATTGCAGGCCGAAACCCGCGGTGCGCTGAATCAGCCGCGACACGGCGTTTTGTCCGTCGGCACAATAGGCAATGTCGGCGCGGCTCGCCGGCGGTACGGTGCAGTCGATCGGCGGCCCGGCGTAATTGCCCGCCAGATAGCTGCCGTTGACGTTGCCATTGTCGTTGCCGGTGGCGAGGTGCCGATCGTAGGCATTCCCGGACAGCAGCACGTGCTCGTTCAGAAACTGTGTGCCGGTGAGGTTCACGAAGTTGAGCAGATTATGGGTGAAGTCCGGCGTGTAGCTCGTTTGGCGCCGGTAGTCGAGCAAGCTCATGGGCACGGCGCCGTTACCGAACAGGCTGGCGTCCGCGTACGTATAGCTCAAGTCGATGTCGGTTTTGTCGTTTTGCCACCCCACCTTGGCGAATCCCTGATAGACCTGGGTCCGCGAGCCATCCCGCCAGCCGGCCTCGTCGAAATAGGTAGAGGTCAGAAAATAGTCGAACTCACCCAACTCTCCGCCGGTCTCTCCCTTGAAGGAGCGGCGGCCGAAGGAGCCGCCGTACGCCTCCAATTCCGTGCCGGGGTTGTCGTGGCCGCCCTTGGTGTGAACCGACAGCGCTCCGCCCAAGGTATTGAGCCCGAACACCGGATTCGAGCCCGACATGAGCGTCACCGTGGAGATCGCCGATTCAGGGATCAAATCCCAGTTGACCGTATCTCCGAAGGATTCGTTCACGCGCACGCCGTCCACGTAGACCGACAGGCCTTCCGGCGTGCCGAGCAGCGGTGAGGCAGTGAAGCCGTGATAATTGATGTCCAGTTGAAACGGGTTGTCGGCGCTCTCGCTCACGTTGATGCCGCTGAAGTTGTTGTTCAGGTAATCCGCGAGGTTCAGGGTTTGCTGGCGCTGGATGTCCTCACTGTTGGCGGTTTGAACATTCGCGGGTATTTGATTCAATGGTAGGCCGAGCCCCGGCAGCGGCGCGTTTCCGATGACGATGACCTGCTGCAACTCTTGCGCTGCGGCCGGATTGGCGGGCGGCGCGGGAGAATCCGCGTCGGCCGCCGCTGCGGCGGCCGCGGCGGCCGCGGCGGCCGTGGTGGCAACCGGTATTGCTGCGCCGGCAATGAATATCAGGCCACACAGCGTCAAGAGCCCGGTCGAGGGTCGCAATCATGTTCTCCTTATGGCTTTCAGGATTCCATAGGCCGCGCAGCTTGAAAATAGGAAATCTTCCCGATTTTTTTCGCGTTCGCTTCGATCCCGCACTATCCTTGAGGCAATCCGGGAATTACCGGCGTCTAAGCTCAAGGCGGGGAATGACCATGAAAGCCGTCTCGGTACGTCGCGATATCGTGTGGATGGTCATCGTGGCGGGCATGGCAGCGTTCATCTGCGCGAAGTTCAACTTAAGCGAGGCACTGCTCAAGTGGACCCGTCCCTACGAGCGCTTGCAGCTCGATGAATTGCCGGCGGTCCTGTTGGTGATCGCGATCAGCCTCATCTGGTTCTCCACCCGTCGTTACATTGAGGCCACCCGGCAACTGAACTACCGCAGGTGGGCAGAGGCGAAGCTCGCGGAATCGCTTGCCGAAAATAAGCGATTGGCCCAGCAATACGTCGACGTCCAGGAATCCGAGCGCAAGGCGCTGGCGCGCGACCTGCACGATGAATTGGGCCAATATCTCAATGCCATCAAGCTCGATGCGGTGTCGATACGCAAAGCAACGGCCGCTCACCCGGGTGCACACGAGGCGCTCCGCGCGATGATCGCCAATATCGACCGTGTCTATGGTGTGGTGACCGGGCTTATCCGGCAGTTGCGGCCTGTGGGTTTCGACGAGTTGGGAGTTGCCGCAGCGCTCGAGCATTGCGTCAATGAGTGGCGATCGCGCCTTCCTTTTGTGACGATCGAACTGTCGGTGACGGGCGATTTCGAGTCGTTGGACGAAGCCCGCGGACTCGTGCTCTATCGGCTGGTGCAAGAGGCGCTCACCAACATCGCGCGCCATTCCCACGCGACCCGGGCCGAGATACGGATCGCATCGGACCGAACCCAAGCCCGCGGCCAATGCATTGAGCTTCTCATCGCCGACAATGGCTGCGGCGCGGACCTCAAGGCGCCGCAAACCGGCCTGGGGCTGCTCGGTATGCGCGAGCGCGTATCCGCCCTCGGCGGATCGATCACGCTGGTGAGCGAATGCGGCGCGGGCTTCAAGGTCATCTCCTCGCTCCCCATGAGCGGACAGCCAGCATGAGATCCGCGGCAGGCAAGAAGATCACGGTGCTGTTGGTCGACGATCACGCCGTGGTGCGCGAGGGCTATCGCCGCCTGTTGGAACGCGACGATTCCCTGGTTGTCGTCGGCGAAGCGGCGGCTGCGGCGGAGGCGATTCGCCGCGACGGCGAACTCAAACCGGATGTCATCGTGCTCGATATTGCATTGCCGGGGATCAGCGGCATCGAAGTCCTCCGGCGAATCATCGCGCGCAGGCCCGAGGCGCGCGTGCTGATGTTCAGCATGTACCAAGACGGGATCTACGCCACTCGGGCGATCAACGCCGGCGCTCGTGGCTATTTGAGCAAGGCGAGCGCACCCGATCTCCTGGTGGAAGCGGTGCGCAGCGTCGCGGAAGGGCGGCGCTATGTAAGCCCGGACGTGGAGCATGCCATAACCCTGCAATCATCGGCGGCAAGCCAACTCGCCGGTGCCTTATCCACGCGGGAACTCGAGGTGCTGCGGATGCTGACTCAAGGGTATGGGGTGGAGCAAATCGCCGAGCGGCTCGGCTTGAGCCCCAAGACCGCCGCCAATCATCAATCGTCCATCAAACAGAAATTGGGCGCCGAGAGCGCACTGCAGTTGATTCTCATTGCCCAGCAGTTGGGCTTGAACGCGGATACGTAGGAATGACCGCGTCGAGCAGTCCCAGCGGGACATTGCGCGTCTCCGGTGCCCACTGCCGGCAGATTGCAGCGCCGATCACGAGCACGGCGACGCATGCGCCGAGGGCCGTGCGCACACCGTACCCGGCGACGACGATGGGCAGCAGAAACGTGCTGATCGCCGACCCGCTACGGCTGGCGGCGATCGCAAGGCCAATGCCCGAAGCGCGCAAGTCGGTCGGGAACAGTTCGGGTAAGTAGACATAGACGAGGTTGGACGCCGCCGATAGAACGCCTGCGAATACTGCGAACAGCACAGTCATTTCAAGCGCCGGTATATCGCTCCACACCGACAGAATGAGCATGGCGGCAGCCGCGATGCCGAAGCTTCCGATCAAGAAACTGCGCCGCGGGATCCGATCGACGACGATGAGCCCGCCGGCAGCGCCGCCGAGCAGCGACGCGTTGTAAATGACGCCGCCGATGTAGCCGCTCTTGACGTTCATCGCGGACATGACCTGGGATACGAACGTGCCGACCGCAAAATACGGAATGACTTGGCAGGTAAAGAACGCGCAGCCGACCAGGGTTCGAAGACGCCATGCCGGCGAAAATAGCTGTCGCCAGCGGCCACGAGGCGCCCGTGGCGCGGGCGTATGCATGGGCGGGGCCACGTTGTCGCCCAGCTTGTCGCGCACGATGCCGGCGGCTTGGGTTGCGTAGCCATGATTGGTCAACCATCGAGGCGACTCGGGCATGGTGACGCGCAGCGGAAATACCAACAGACAGGGCAGGGCGCTGGTGAGGAGCATCCAGCGCCAGGCTTCCGGGCCGCGCTCGCCCAGCGCGAAGCCCACAAAATAGGCGCACGCGTAGCCGCCTGCCCAGGCGACGGAGAGCAACCCTAAAATTCGTCCGCGAATTCGCCGCGGCGTGAACTCGGTCAGGAGAGCCTTGCTCACGACATAGTCCGTGCCGAGCAGGAAACCGATCGCAAGCCGCAGCACCAGAAGCTGTGGCGCCGAGTTGGCGAGACCCTGCAGCAGCGACAACGTTCCGAGTACGGCCATGTTGTAGGCGAAGAACGGGCGCCGCCCGAAGCGATCCGCGGCGGGTCCTGTGAGCAGCGCTCCGGCGAACAATCCGAACAGGGATGCGCCGCCGAGTAATCCCATCCAGACCGGGCTTAGGCCGAGCTGCGGCGGAGCATGGCTCAGGGAAATGCCGATGATGCCGAGGCCATATCCGTCGCTGAACACGCCCCCGCAACTAGCGACGGCAACCCGGATATGAAATAGGCGAAGCGGAGCGTCGTCATAGTCGACCGTTGGTTCCCGTCGAGCGTCCATTATCCTCCCGCCACCTGCCACCGCTGCGATACCTTAACTGTTTTCCTTTTCGGATGGGAAATACGCCGTTACGAATTGCGGGCCGCCCGAATTGCGGACCCCGTATACAGTATCGAGCGCTCGGCAACACTGGATTTACGAGCGCCCGCTCGACGCGTAAAGTTTCGACATGGCGCGAAGTTTCATCGGTCACCAATCATTCAAGGGCCGCGGTGCGGCCTCGAATCCCGCCGTGCGATTCGAGGCGACGTCGCGCGAAGCGACGCACGACGGCTGGTATGAGGACGAGATCGTCGAAC
>Ga0066789_10000260_pt1 | contig 19837 bp, 19 predicted proteins | sample OrgsoiDNA2013049_FD_70960 | JGI IMG/M metagenome (GOLD analysis project Ga0066789, IMG submission 70960) | Permafrost soil microbial communities from the Arctic, to analyse light accelerated degradation of dissolved organic matter (DOM) -... | ecosystem: Environmental > Terrestrial > Soil >...
TACGTGCGCTTCGCCGAGCGCAACAAGTGGAAGGTCGAGATCATTTCCGAGAGCCAGGGCGACATGGGCGGGTACAAGGAAGTGATCGCGCGCATCGCCGGCCAGGACGTGTACTCGAAGCTCAAGTTCGAGTCCGGCGGACACCGCGTGCAGCGCGTGCCCGCCACGGAGTCGCAAGGACGCATTCACACGTCGGCTTGCACGGTCGCCGTGTTGCCCGAAGCCGATCCGATCGCCGACATCACCATCAATCCGGCCGAAATCCGCATCGACACGTTCCGCGCGTCGGGCGCGGGCGGCCAGCACGTCAACAAGACCGACTCCGCGGTGCGCATCACGCACTTGCCGACAGGGCTGGTCGTCGAATGCCAGGACGACCGGTCGCAGCACCGCAATCGCGCGCAGGCGATGGCGGTGCTGGCATCGAGGCTGCTCGACCGCGAACGGCAGGAGCGCCAGCAGAAAGAGGCCGCGACACGCAAGAGCCTGATCGGCAGCGGCGATCGCAGCGAACGCATCCGTACGTACAACTTTCCGCAGGGCCGCGTCACCGACCACCGCATCAACCTGACGCTGTACAAGATCGACTACATCATGGACGGCGACCTGTTCGAACTGACACAGGCGCTTGCACAGGAATTCCAGGCCGAACAGCTGGCGGCGCTGGGCGAGGAGAAGTGAGCGCGTCGATCACGGTGTCGGCCGCCCTCGCGAAAAGCGGCCTCGTGCCCTTCGAGGCCAGGATCATCCTTGCGCATGTACTCGAGCGCGATCGCGCGTGGCTTATTGCGCACACCGACGCAATGGTGACGGGCGCGCAAGCCGCGATCTTCGACACGCTGACCCGAGGGCGCCACAACGGGGAACCTGTCGCGTATCTGATCGGGCGCCGCGAGTTCTTCGGGCTCGACCTGGAAATCACGCAGGATGTGCTTATCCCGCGTCCCGAGACCGAATTGCTGGTCGAGCTGGCGCTCGAGCGCATCGACGAGCACGATGCCGCCAAGGTGCTCGATCTCGGTACCGGGTCGGGTGCGATTGGATTGGCGATCGCGCAACATCGCCCGCAGGTGCGCGTGCTCGGGATCGATATTTCGCCGCCGGCGATCGCACTCGCTCGCCGCAATGCAGCGCGCCTGCGGATTGCGAACGTCGAGTTCCTGCAAAGCGACTGGTTCGACGTGGTTCCGCGCGAAGCATTCGCGCTGATCGTCTCCAATCCGCCGTATGTCACGGACCTCGACCCGCATTTGCGCGAAGGCGATCTTCGCTTCGAACCTTCGCCGGCGCTGAAAGGCGGACCTGATGGCCTTCGAGCGATTCGAGTGATTGCAGCGCGCGCGCGGGAGTATCTCGCGGCCAAAGGATGGCTGCTGGTCGAGCATGGATACGACCAGGCAGAACGCGTGCAGGAGCTCTTGCGCGAGTCGGGCTTTGGCGATGTCGAATCGCGTCGCGATCTCGCGGGGATACTTCGGGTGACGATCGGGCGGATGGCGTAGCGCGGTGCGCGCCTACAGCGTTGGTGGCAGCGCGACGCCCAATTTCTCCGCCAATGGCGCGAGCTTCGGCATGATCGTCGGATACAACGCAACGCCGTTCACACTCTGCTCGCGATAGCGCTGGAAACCGCGCTCGCCCGGCAGGCGTATCGATTCCGCACCGGCTCGAACCGGTGTGCCGTGAGCGGCCTCCACCAGAAAATCCATCTGCCGCTTGAACGCGGCGAGCCCGCCGAACGCCTCCGGATCGAGCACCTGCACGAACACGTTGCCGCCCCACCCCGCAGGTGGATCGGCACGGCCGTGTCCGGTGAGGCCGCCGGTCATCGCTTCGATCAGCAGGCCTAGCGCAAATCCTTTGTGCCCGGCGTCGATGCCACCCAAGGGCAACAGCGCACCCTTGGGTTCGGTGGACAGGGCCGCCGGATCGCGCGTCGCATTGCCCAGGTGATCGATCAACCATTCGCCCGGGAGTTGCCGCCCCGCGGCGTGCTGCTGAAACGCGAAGCCCATGCTGGTGATCGACGTCGATACATCGATGAGCAGCGGATCGCCGGATGTCGGCAATCCGGCGGCGATCGGGTTCGGCGTAATGAAGGGTGTGAGCCCGCCGTGCGGCACCACCGCCTTCACCGTGGGATCGGAACTCTCGATGATGGCGATCATGCCCTTGTCCGTTGCGCGCTTGAGATAGGCCGCAAGGCAGGCGATGTGATGCGACCGCCGGATCGTCACGCTGCCGGTGCCGCACGCGCTCGCCATCGCCATCGCACGGTCGAGCGCGCGCAACGTAAGCCAGGGTCCCGGCAGGCGCTTGCCGTCCCAATTCTCGGTCGCTGCCCGGCGATTGAGTACCTCGGGCTCGCCGGACTTGGCCATTCGATCGTTCGCAAGTTCGTCGAGGTACGGCGCAAGCAGCGCCAGTCCATGCGTCGTGTGGCCGAGCAGGTCCGCGTCGAGCAGGACCGTCGCGACATCAGCGGCGAGGTCGGTGCGTGCTCCGGCGCGTTCGAACAACGTCTGCGCAAATTGCCGAAGTGCTTCGGCGCGGTAACGAATCCTGGTGTCGGTCGCTGAAGTCGCTGTGGCCATGAAGAGCGGTGAGGTTGACGCAGAATGGGCAATAGCCGAGCATTCTAGCCCACCGCCTGCAACAGGTTCCCCAACGTGCCCCCTCCGACGCTGACGGTCAGTATCGTCACGTACCGCCCCGACCTTGCTCAGCTCGACACGACGCTGCGCAAGCTGTCGGCTTCGATGGCGATGGCGCGGGAGGCGGGCCTGCTGCGCGCGGTCAACCTCGTGCTCATCGACAACACCGGCGAGCGCGCGATCGCGGAAGCGGTGGTCAAGCTCGGCGCCGCGCATTTCGAGAGTTCGGCCGTGACCATGAATTACCTGCACGGTCATGCGAACATCGGCTACGGTACCGCGCACAACCTGGTGATGCATGGCGGCAACACGCACTTTCACCTCGTGCTCAACCCCGATGTCGAGCTTGGCGAGGAGACGCTGTCGGTGGCGCTGCATTTCTTCGAGGAAAACGAGGACGTTGGCGTCATCGTGCCGGCCATGTTCCGGCGCGATGGCACCCGGGAATACGTGTGCAAGCGCTATCCGTGCGTGCTCGATCTGGCGCTGCGCGGTTTTGCGCCGCGGCCGCTGCGACAACTGTTCAGTAAGCGCCTCGAACATTACGAAATGCGCGACGTGATCGCCGATGTCGTCGTGTCGCCCGTGCCGGTGATGAGCGGCTCGTTCATGCTGCTGCGACGCAAGGCGATCGAAGCGACCGGCGGTTTCGATCCCGACTATTTTCTCTATTTCGAGGACTTCGACTGGAGCGTCAGGCTCAATCGCGTGACGCGGTCGGCCTATGTGCCGACCGTTCGCGCAGTGCATCACGGCGGTGGCGCGGCGCGCAAAGGCGGGCGGCACATCGCGTATTTCATGCGCAGCGGCTGGCGCTTTTTCAACAAGCACGGCTGGAAATGGACGTGACGGAATCCGCGCCGGGCAAGGTTCTCGTCACGGGAGCGGGAGGTTTCATCGGCCGTGCACTGTGCGCGCGTCTGGTGGAGCAAGGCATCGCGCACGTCGCGGCGGTGCGCTCATTGGCGTCGCAGCAGGAGCTGCCGCATTCGCAGGTGCTGGCGCTGGGGGATTTCGCGGCGGCGGAGTGGGACACGGCGCTGACCGGCGTCGACTCGATCGTCCACCTCGCCGGCCGCGCGCACGTGCTGTCAGGCGATGCGGACCCCACGCCGCACATCGTCGCCAATGTGCACGTGACGCGCCGGCTGCTCGCTGCCGCGGCGAAGGCCGGCGTGCGCCGAGTCGTGTTCGCCAGCACGATCAAAGTCTATGGCGAGACGACGCGCCTGGGACGACCCTTTCGCGCCGGCGACGCGTCGCACCCGCGCGACGCCTATGCGCTGAGCAAGGCCGAGGCCGAGAATGTCCTGTGGCAGGCCTGCCGCGGCAGCGGCATCGAAGGCGTCGTACTGCGATTGCCGCTCGCGTACGGCCCCGGTGTGAAGGGCAATTTCCTGCTGCTGCTGGAGGCGATCGCAAAGGGAAGGCGGTTGCCGTTCGCCGGCGTTGTCAACCGCCGCAGCTTGCTCTACGTCGGCAATGCGGTGAGCGCGATCGAGGCTGCGCTGCGCTCTCCCGCGCTCGCCGGCGAGACGTTGCCGATCGCCGATGCGCAATCGGTGTCGACGCCGGACCTGATCATGAAACTCGCCCGGCCGCTCGACGCGACGCCGCGCCTTTCGCGCGTGCCCACGTCGGTACTGCGCGCCGGCGCCGCGCTCCTGGGCAGGCGGGGCGCGTCGATGCGCCTGCTGGGCTCGCTCGAGGTCGACGCAACGCGTTTTTGCGAGCTCGCGCCATGGACTCCGCCCATCGACCTCGACGACGGTCTCGCCGCGACGGTCGCGTGGTGGAAACTGCAGCACACAATGTAGGCGCGGATTCATTCGCTGGCGCTGCCGCTATAATCAACATCTTTCCTGGCGAGAGCACGAAATGACAACCCGTCCCGGCGGCCGGCGCGCCGATCAGCTGCGCCCGCTGTCGATCACGCGCAACGTCAACCGTTACGCCGAAGGCTCCGTGCTGATCGAGGCAGGCGAGACGCGCGTGATCTGCACCGCCTCGGTGGACGAGGGCGTGCCAGCGTTTCTCAAGGGCAAGGGTCAGGGCTGGGTCACGGCCGAATATGGCATGCTGCCGCGCGCGACCAACACCCGCATGCGGCGCGAGGCCGCCGAAGGCAAGCAATCGGGCCGCACGCAGGAGATCCAGCGTTTGATCGGCCGCAGCGTGCGCTCGGTGATCGATCTGGCCGCGCTCGGCGAGCGCACCATCCGGCTCGATTGCGACGTCATCCAGGCCGACGGCGGAACGCGCTGCGCGTCGATTACCGGCGCCTGCGTGGCGCTCTACGACGCCGTGAAGTACTGCAAGACGCTGGGTCTCGTGACGGGCGAGCCGCTGAAGGATTTCGTCGCGGCAGTGTCGGTCGGCATCGTCGGTGGAGAAGCTGTGCTCGATCTCGATTACACCGAGGACTCGGGCTGCGACACCGACATGAACGTGGTCATGACGGGCGCTGGCGGCTTCGTCGAAGTGCAGGGCACCGCAGAAGGCGCGCCGTTTTCGCGCGCCGAGATGGATAGCCTGCTCGCTTATGCGGACGCCGGGATACGCGAGTTGATCGCCGCGCAAAAAAAAGCGCTCGGCGCGAAGTGAATGGCCTCTCCCGGCTGGTCATCGCGTCCAGCAATGCGGGCAAGCTGCGAGAGTTTCAGCGGCTGCTGTCCCCGCTGGGCATCGAGGTCATCGCGCAGGCCGACTTGAACATTCCCGATTCCGACGAACCGCATGCCACGTTTGTCGAGAATGCGCTGGCCAAGGCGCGCCATGCGAGCCAGCTTGCGCGCCTGCCTGCCCTGGCCGACGATTCCGGCGTCTGCGTCGATGCGCTCAACGGCGCGCCCGGCGTCCATTCCGCGCGTTACGCGGGCGAGCCGAAATCCGACGCCCGCAACAACGCGAAGCTGGTCGCTGCGCTCGCGGGTGTCGCAGATCGACGGGCCCACTACTACTGCATGCTTGCGCTGATGCGGCACGCCGACGATCCGGAGCCGATCCTCGCGGAAGGCCACTGGCAGGGCGTGATCATCGACGCGCCGCGAGGTGCGGGGGGCTTCGGGTACGATCCGCATTTTCTGGACCTGCCGACGGGACTCACGGGCGCCGAACTGCCGCTGGAACAGAAGAACCACGTCTCGCACCGTGGCCAGGCGTTGCGCGCGCTGCTCGCGCGGCTCGAGGCCTCGCGATGAGCATCGCCGGCGATCCCGGACTGCGCGCGCCGCGTTTCACTGCGCTGCCTCCGCTTTCGTTGTATGTGCACATCCCGTGGTGCATGAAAAAGTGTCCGTATTGCGACTTTAATTCGCACGAGCGCCGCGGCGATGTACCCGAGGCACGGTATGTCGATGCGCTGATCGCCGACCTCGAATTCGCGTTGCCATCGATCTGGGGGCGCCGTGTCGACACCGTGTTCTTCGGCGGCGGCACGCCGAGTCTGTTTTCCGCCGGAGCAATCGACCGCATTCTTGGCGCCGTACGCGCGCGTGTGCCGCTGTCGCCCGACGCCGAGATCACGCTGGAAGCCAATCCTGGAACGTTCGAGCAGCACAAGTTCACGGACTTCAAGGCCGCCGGCATCAATCGGCTGTCGTTGGGCGTGCAAAGCTTCGATCTGCGGTTTCTCGCAGCGCTCGGACGGGTCCACGACGACCAGGAAGCGCGCGCCGCGGGCCGGGCGGCGCTGACGATATTCGGCAACGTCAACTTCGACTTGATGTACGCACTGCCCGGGCAAACGCTCGATGATGCGCGTGCGGATGTCACCAAGGCGCTGGAATTCTCGCCGCCGCATTTGTCGTTCTATCATCTGACGATCGAGCCGAACACTCTGTTCCACCGTCGTCCCCCGCAACTTCCCGACGACGATGTGGCGGCGGACATCGAAAATGCGGTCGAAGACGCGCTCGCTCGTGCCGGTTACGTCCATTACGAGACGTCGGCGCATGCGCAGCCCGGATTCGAATGCCGCCACAACCTCAATTACTGGCGCTTCGGCGACTACCTCGGCATCGGGGCAGGAGCGCATTCCAAGCTGTCGTTTCGCGATCGCGTCATCCGGCAGGTACGCTACAAGCAGCCGCAGCAATACATGGACGCCGCGCTTCGTGGCGCGCCGCTGGTCGAGGATCAGGAAGTGACGCGCGACGACATGGGATTCGAGTTCATGCTCAACGCGCTTCGGCTCAACGCTGGCGTGCCGATCGCGTTGTTCGCCGAGCGCACCGGCTATCCCTTCACGCTGGTGCAAAAGGGGCTCGACGCCGCCGAACAGCGCGGACTCATCGAGCGCGACCACCTTCACCTGCGGCCCACGCCGCTCGGGCACAGGTTTCTCAACGACCTGCAGGCACTGTTCTTGCCGCCCGCCGGGAATGCCGCGCGCATTGCCGTCAAACCGATAGTCATGGAACGCCTCGAGCCATGACGCAACCGGCACCCGCGCCAACGGTGATGGCGGCCGCCGCAGCGCTGCGTTCCGGAAAGCGGACCAGCGAGGAGCTGACGCTCGTCGCGCTCAACCGCATTGCCGCGACTGATGCCAATGTTCAGGCTTGGGCGCACGTCGATCGCGAGCATGCGTTGGCGCTGGCGCGCAGCACGGATGCGCTGCGGAGTGCGGGTGTCGATACCGGCCGGCTAGCCGGCATCGGTATCGGCGTCAAGGACCTGATCTCGACTGGCGATCAGCCGACGCAACTGGGTTCACCGATTTTCGCCGGTGCGCGACCCGCGTTCGATGCCGATTGCATTGTCCGGCTCAAGCGCGCAGGCGGATTCGTGTTCGGCAAGACGACGACGACCGAATTTGGTTTCATGCAACCCGGCAAGACGCGTAACCCATGGAATGCCGCACATACGCCGGGCGGATCGTCCTCGGGCTCCGCCGCGGCGGTGGCTTTGGGCCAGGTATCGGCCGCGCTGGGCACGCAAACCAATGGTTCGGTCATTCGCCCCGCGGCGTATTGCGGTGTCGTCGGATTCAAGCCGACCAGGGATGCGTTGCCGTTCGAAGGCGTGTCGCTGTTCAGCCCGACCGTGGATACGCTGGGCGTTTTCGCGCGCACGGTCGCCGATTGTGCGTTGGTTGCCGGCTGCCTCGCCGGGGGTGACTTCCCGCGTTCCACGCTGACGCCGCTGACTCGCGCACCGCGCCTTGCGTGGCTCGCGGACTTTCCCTGGGTTGTCATAAGTGCGGAACAACGCGCCGCCGGCGAAGCCGCCGTCGATGTGCTTCGTCGCGACGATGCGTCGGTGACGACGGTCGCGTTGCCCGATCGCTGGCGTGAAGCGCACCTCGTGCATCGGTGCATCACGTTCCATGAAGGCGCGGGTGAACTCGGTGCGCTGCAGGAAAGCGAACGGCAGCGCATGTCGGCGAAGCTCAATGCGGCGCTCGACGAAGGGCGCGCGATCAGCGCAGCGACATATGCGCAGGCGCTGGCGCAACGCAATGAAGCCGTCGCCGCGTTGCGCGCGTGGCTGGAACCTTACGATGCGATCGTTGCGCCGCCGGCGCCAGGGATCGCACCGGGCGATCTAACGCAGACGGGCGATCCGTCGTGTTGCACGCTGTGGTCGCTGCTGGGCTTTCCAGCCATCAGTATTCCGGTGGGACTCGCCTCGAACGGTTTGCCGCTGGGTTTGCAGTTCGCCGCCGCGCCGCGCCAGGATGATCGATTGCTTGCTGTGGCGCATTGGTGCGAAGCAAGGCTGCCATTCAAGGGCCTGGTGTGAAGCGCGCCAAGCAACACGCGCCGCCCAAACCACGCAATCCGGTCGCGCGCTCCCCGTTGTTGCGCAAAGGCGGCGCGCACGGCAAGACGACCGCGGCCAAGCGCCGCCAGCAAGCGATCGAGTTGCAGAAACTGATCCGGAAGACGGATTCTGACGAATGAGCGCGACGGTACCCCAATGAGCGCGAAGGTACTCCAATGACGCTATCGCGCCGCGATCTCGAGGAGGACCGCATGCGCGCGCTGTATATGGCCGCGGTCGATCCCAAGCTCGCGCTTTCGGATGAGGCGCTCGCGGCGTCGCTCGCCACGACGATTGCGCGCCGGCCTCCGGGGGCCGGCTGGTGGGTGTTCGCCTACGGATCGTTGCTTTGGAATCCGTTGTTTCCTTTTGCCGAAGCGCGGCCGGCAACATTGCGCGGCGTGCATCGGAGCTTCTGCCTGTGGTCCAAGGCGTCGCGCGGAACGTGCGACGAGCCCGGGCTCGTGCTCGGCCTCGAGCCGGGCGGTGCGTGTCGCGGCGTCGTCTACCGGCTGCCGCCGAAGAACGTCAAGGCAGAACTGGCGCTGCTGTGGCGTCGGGAAATGGTCACCGGGGCCTACCGGCCGCGCTGGGTGCGGGTACGCGCCGGCATGCGCACGCTTGTCGCGCTCGCGTTCATCATCGACCGCGCGCATTCGCAATATACGGGCCTGCTCACGCTCGAGCAGAAGGCGAAGGTATTGGCGCGCGCCGTCGGCGTCTTCGGCTCGTCGGCGGATTACCTCGAGCACGCGCGCATCGCGTTGATCACGCACGGCATCGTCGATCCTTATCTGGAAGCGCTCGCGGTCAAGGTCGCCACGCACCGACGGTGAGGTGCGGACGCTGCTGGCTCCGTACGTTCGTCGCCCTGTGAACGTGATGCATGTCGCCAGCTGTTCCGCCTCCGGGGTCGCCTCCCCACGCTGCGCGTGGGCCCCCTGCTCAGCCCTGCGGCGTCATACCCCCAACGCGCTGCGCGCATTGGGTCCCCTCTCGCTGCTCACAGCGCCACGTGTCTCCCACCATCGACGTTGATGGTCTCGCCGGTCACGTACGTCGCGTCGGCGAGCAGATAGTGCACGGCCTTGGCGATGTCTTCGGGCGTTCCCTCGCGCCTGAGCGGCGTGTGCGAAATGATGCGCTGTCGCGACAGTTCGTCGAATGCGGCGTCGTCGGGCCACAGGATCGGTCCCGGCGCGACGGCATTGACGCGAACTTCCGGGGCGAGTTCGCGCGCAAGCGAGCGGGTGAGGCCGACCAGTCCGGCTTTGGCGACGCTGTACACGACGTAATTCTTGAGCGGGCGCTCGGCGTGGATGTCCGTGATGTTGACGATCGCACCCTGACTTTTCTTGAGCGCGGGGGCGGCGGCCTGGGCCAGAAACATCGGCGCGCGCAGGTTGGTCCCGATCAAGTCTTCCCATTGTGCCGCGGTGATTTCGCCCACTGGCGTCTGGAAAAACGATGACGCATTGTTGACCAGCGCATCGAGCTTGCCGAAGGTCTGCAGCGACTGGTCGACGATCGACTGCACCTTGCCCAGGTCGAGCAGATCGGCCTGGATCAGCGCCACCGAGTCCTTGCGCTGGTTGTTGAGCTCTGCCTGCAGCAATCGCGCCTCGCCGGCGGATTCGCGGTAGTGCAGCATCAGGTTTGCGCCCGCCGCATGCAATCTCCGGCAGGTTGCCGCGCCGACGCGCTTGGCCCCTCCGGTGATCAGTACGACTTTGCCCTGCACGCGGCGCTCCGGCTACACTCGGTTGGCGTAAAGCCTAACACATCGATGCCACGCTCTCCACCCAGCCCTGATCCTGGCGAACTGCCGCCGCCGTCGCCCGACGCCCGTGCGCACAGCGAAAAGGTCGTCGCATATATCGCGGCGTCGATCGCCGAGGCCGGCGGATGGATATCCTTCGCGGACTACATGGGCTCTGCGCTCTATGCACCGGGGCTCGGCTACTACGTGTCGGGCACACGCAAATTCGGCGCGGATGGCGATTTCGTCACCGCGCCGGAGATGACGCCGCTGTTCGGCGGTGCGTTGGCGGCACAAGTCGCCGACGTGCTGGTTCGCGTCCCGGGCGACGTCATCGAGCTCGGACCCGGCACGGGCCGCTTGGCCGCCGACATGCTTGCGGCGTTGGCCGCGCGCGGTGCTTTGCCGGCGCATTATCGCTTGCTCGAAGTGAGCCCCGATTTGCGCGCTCGCCAGCGCGAGCATTTGCAGCGCCACGTGCCTGCGCTGGCGCCGCGTGTGGAATGGATCGATGTGTTGCCGCCGCGCTGGCGCGGCGCGCTCATCGCCAACGAAGTGCTCGACGCGGTGCCACCGCATGTCGTCGTTCGCCGCGACGGCGCGTGGTACGAGCAGGGCATCGCTGTCGACAGCGATCGCCTCGCGTACGCCGAGCGTCCGCTTGCTGAAGGCAAGTTGCGCGCCGCGGCGCGTGCGTGCTTTCCCGCGGACGGCGATTACACGAGCGAAATCAATCCCGCTGCGCAGGCATTGGTGAGCAGCCTCGCGCGGCGGTGCGAGGCAGGCGCGCTGTTCCTCATCGACTACGGTTATCCTGGCGCGGAGTATTACCATCCGCAGCGCAGTACCGGCACGGTGATGGCGCATTATCGTCATCGTACGTTCGCCGATGCCTTTTTCCTGCCGGGCCTGGTCGATTTGACCGCGCATGTCGACTTCAGCGCCATCGCGCAAAGCGCTGTTGCGGCCGGCATGACGCTCGCCGGGTTCACTTCGCAAGCGCGCTTTCTGATCAATTGCGGGATGCTCGACCTGCTCGCGCAGATGGGCGATCCGTCGTCATCCACCTATTTGCGGGCGGCGGCGGCTGTGCAAAAACTGCTCTCGCCCGCGGAGATGGGCGAGTTGTTCAAGGTTCTGGCGTTGACGCGTGGCATCGACGACGTGCTGCTCGGTTTTCGTGAAGGCGACCGCAGTCACCGCCTGTAGCCGAGGCGACTCAAGTACTGGCGCGTGCTGCGTCGCCGATCACACGCTGCAACGCAGCCAAGCCATCGGTGAGCGCCGCGGGTCCGGGTTGCAGAATTTCGACGGACTTGATCTCGTGCAATCGACCGGCTACGACCGCCGGGATGCCGGACCAACCGGGGCGCGTGGCGACCTTTTCGGGCCGGAATTTCTTCCCGCACCACGATCCGATGATGACATCCGGTGCGCGCCGCACGACTTCCTGCGGGTCGGCAATAATGCGTTGCGCGCCACCGGCATTGACCGCCAACTCGGGAAAACAGTTTTCGCCGCCAGCGACGTCGATCAGCTCGGATACCCAGCGGATGGCCGAGATCATCGGATTATCCCATTCCTCGAAGTAGACCCTGGGCCGAAACGGCAGTCGCGCGGCCTCGGCACGAACCGAATCGACGTTGCGTTCGAGCGTGGACGCGAGCGCGATCGCCTTGTCGTAGGCGCCGATCATGCCGCCGAGCATGCGGATGAAGTCGAGAATCTGCGCGATGCTGCGCTGGTTGAAGACGTGGACTTCGATCCCGCTGCGGATCAGCGTCGCGGCGATGTCTGCCTGCAGGTCCGAGAAGCCGAGAACGAGGTCGGGCTTCAGCGCGACGATGCGATCGATCTTGGCGCTGGTAAACGCCGACACCTTGGGCTTCTCGCGCCGGGCCTGTGGCGGGCGCACGGTGAATCCGGAAATGCCGACGATGCGGTCCTGCTCGCCGAGCAGGTACAAGGTCTCGGTCGTTTCCTCGGTGAGACAGACGATGCGGCGCGGACCGCCGGCGATCATCGTGCGTCAGAGCGCAATGAACGCTGCGATGGCGGGATTTTCGCGCAGGTGCGCGAGTTCATCCGCGGATGGAAGCTGCGCCCGGTCGCGCACCGCGTTCACCATGCACAGGAAGCCCAGCGGACGATCCGCCTCCGCGCGAAACTGATGCCAGGTCAACGCCGGGACGTGGATAAGATCATGTTCGGCGAGGTCGTAGATCTGATCGCCAACGAGACAGCGGCCGGCGCCGCGATGCACGACAACCGCGTGCGCATGCTCGTGGCGTTCCAGTGTGGTGTGCCCGCCCGGCGCGACCTCGAAGTAGCGCAATTGCGACGCCAGCGCCGGATCGTCGAAGAGTACCTGGCGGGTGACCTCGCGAAATGGTGCGCCGCCCTCGGCCTTGTACTCGCGCAGGTCCACTTCGCGCCAGCGTGAGGGTCCGATCTTCGGACGAAACGGTGTCGTGGCCACGGTCTTCGTTCAAATAGTAACGGCAGGTGACGACATGAATTCGGGGGCACTCTCATGGACCGCAGCGACGAACGCCTGGGCCCGCTCCAGCAAGCGATCGCCGGCGGCAAGCAGCGAGCCGCCGATCAGGAGCATGACATCCGGGCCGTAGAAGCGAAGGACCTCGCGCGAGCGCTCGACGACAAGACCACCACCCGGGACCGGCAGCGCCGGGCGCACCTTCGCCCAAGGCGCGCGCGCATTGTGCGCGATGTCCGCGCATACGCGCTCGCTGTACGCAAAGCGCCCGCCGAAATTGGGAAAAATGACTGCGTCGGCGCCGAGCAGCCGGAACCATTTGCCCAGCAGAAACGGCGGTGCGACTCTGGCCGCCCCTGCGTACGACGGGTGCGCAAGGACCGGGACGTCGAGCTCGTCGCTGACGAGTTCCGCAAACGCCGGCATGCCGATCAGCGCGGGTGCGAGCAATACCATTTGCGCGCCTTCACCGCGCGCGATTTGCGCCTGCGCCGAAAGCGTCCGCGGCGATCCGACGAGGCTTGGCGCGTACAATGTCGTTCGCCCGCATTCGCGCTGCGCGCGCGCGATGGCGCGCTGACAGGCTGCGACTCTCGCCGTGAAAGGAGCATAGGATTGGTCGGCAAGCCCGTGATCATCCTTGATGACGTCGATGCCGGCCATCGCCAGCGTGTAGCACAGCGCGGCGAGACGTTCCGGTGGGAGACCTTGCGGCTTGAGCGCTGCACAGGTGAGCGGGCACTTGTCGACGCCGAGCAGTTCGCGGATGCCGTCGATGCCAAAGCGCGGCCCGGAAAACTGCGCCACGAAATCAGGTGGGAATTCCACGTCGACAAGTTCGACGTGATCGTGCAGCGAACTGTTGCCGAACAGCATGTTCACCGTCTGTGCGACGTCGAAGCCCGTGGTTGCGGTCGCGAGGCTAATGCGCACCACGTGCAGACCATCGTCGCCGCGGCGCACTTCTTCGACGCGGCCAACGATATTTTCGGCGACGAACGCATCGCGGATCACTTCAGCCGGAACTTCCACGCTCTGCTCGAGCGCGATGGCCGTCGCGACGGCGTCCAGGTGTTCCGGCGCCGCGCGAACGCGGTAGGTGACATCGAGCCACGACATGGTCAGCGTTTCGACGGGGTGAGTACGTACAGTACACCACGCGATCCCGGAGCGGCAACGCGGCGCAGGCAACCAATGCCATGCACGTCGCGCGCCGCGCATTGAGCCTTGCATGAGCGCGATGGGCCGCCCCGAACGCGAATACCGGAGCGCGCAGCGCGAAGGTACTCCAATTGGTGCCGCGCCGCGCGCGCCGACCCGAAGCGAGGCGTTCCGCTACTGGCTGCGGCTGGGATTCATCAGTTTCGGCGGACCCGCCGGGCAGATCGCGCTGATGCATCGCGAGCTGGTCGACGAAAAGCGCTGGATTTCGGAAAGGCGCTTTTTGCATGCGCTGAATTTCTGCATGGTGCTGCCCGGGCCCGAAGCGCAACAGCTGGCGACGTACATCGGCTGGCTGTTGCACCGAACGTGGGGAGGCATCGTCGCCGGCGCCCTGTTCGTCTTGCCATCGCTCGTTCTGCTCGTGGCATTGTCGTGGCTCTACATGGCGTATGGCGATCTGCCCGTGGTGAGCGGGATTCTCTACGGCGTCAAGCCCGCGGTCGTCGCGATCGTTCTGCAGGCGGCGTGGCGTATCGGCTCGCGCACGTTGAAGCATCCGGCGCTGTGGGTCATCGCCACGCTGGCATTCATCGCGATCTTCGCGTTCTCGGTGCCCTTTCCGCTGATCGTGCTCGGCGCCGCGCTCGCAGGCTATGTCGGCGGGCGCATCGCGCCGGCGGCCTTTGCGGTCGGCGGCAAACATGCGGCCGCCCTCGGCGAGCACGCGCCCGCGGTGATCGATGACGACACGCCGACGCCTCCGCATGCGCTCCTGCACTGGCCGCGACTTGCCGTCATCGCGGTCGCATTTCTGGCGTTGTGGGCACTGGCACTTGGACTCGTCGTGACGACCTTGGGCTGGCAGTCGCCGCTCGCGCAAATGGGCTGGTTCTTTACCAAGGCCGCGCTGCTGACTTTCGGCGGCGCGTACGCTGTGCTTCCTTACGTCTACCAGGGCGCGGTCGAAACCTTTGGCTGGCTCACCGCCGCGCAGATGATCGATGGCCTCGCGCTCGGCGAGACAACGCCCGGCCCGTTGATCATGGTCGTTGCCTTCGTCGGCTTCGTTGGCGGCTGGACCAAGCAGATTTTCGGGCCCGATATGCTGACACTCGGGGGCGTTGTCGCGGCAAGCGTGGTGACGTTTTTCACCTTCCTGCCGTCGTTCCTTTTCATTCTGGTGGGAGGGCCGATCATCGAGACGACCCACGGCCAGCTGCGCTTTACGGCTCCGCTCACGGGCATTACGGCCGCCGTGGTTGGCGTCATCGTCAATCTCGCGACGTTCTTTGCCTGGCACGTGTTCTGGCCGGGCGGCTGGCAAGCGAGTCCGCTCGGAGGTCTGGATTGGGCCGCGCTCGGCATCGGCGTCATCGCGGCGATTGCGCTGCTGCGCTACAAGGCCGGCGTCATTCCGGTGATCCTGGCTTGCGCGGCAGCGGGTTGGTTGCTTTCCGCATTGCGCTAGATCGGTGCGAGCGTGCAACGCTCAGTGAGCCGGTCCTACGCCAATCGGCGGCGGCGCCAGGTTGAGAATCCTCTGGAACAGTTTGTGCACGTCGTCACCTTCCTTTTCGCGAAACAGCGGATCCGTATGACCCCTGAACGCCGCATCGATAGCTTCCCAGTCGCCGGCAGTCAGGTGCTTCCGCGCCATCGGTAGCACTTCGTGTTCCTCGCATCGCATGTGTTGCCAGTGGAATTCCGCGTAGCTTTCGACCGCCGCTGCAAATGCATCGAATTCAGCGGCGCCGCCGTTCTCGTATCGTGTCAGTGCATGGGCGAGGCTGCGTATCTTCTCGGCGCCGGTCTTGTGCTCGGCGTGCAAGCGATCGAGCACGGGGCGCGCCTCCGGGCAACGCGCGCGCAGAAGTGCGAACAGATATTTGTCTTCCTTCGGATGATGGAAGCGCTCGGGAACGGCGTCGATGTAATAAAGCATCGCGCCCAGCACCTTGAAATCGGGTTTCGCGCCGTGCTCGCGCGTTTGCCTGACCAGATAGAGCATGCCGTGCAAGACAGCGGCGAGCGAGCGGTGCTCATCCTCGATGATGCGAATCGCGTCCTGGCGCGGCTGCTCGGCGAATGTCATGGTACGACTAATGCTACGCGCCCGGGCGTACAGTCGCCTTGACCCAGATCAACGAACACCGGCTGCTAGCGACGTACATTCGGCAAGCCATTGCCGCGTATCTTTCTCCTCCGTGACGATCCTTTCACTCGACGTTTCGCCGCCTGTCGACGCCGTAGCAGGCGAGCGCGTGCGTTGCTATCACTGTGGCGAGCGCAATCCGCCTGGCGCCGTCTGGCTGCTGACGATTGATGGCGCCGAACGCGGATTCTGTTGCGCCGGTTGTCGCGCGGTCGCGCAGACCATACGCGCCGCGGGCCTCGAGTCGTTCTACACGCGGCGAACAAGCGTTGCGCAACGGCCTGGTGAGGACGACGAGTGGTTGCAGCACGCGATCGCTGCCGAGGCGGCCGGCCTGATCGCACACATCGATGCCAGCCATGACGAAATTTCGCTGCTGCTGGAAGGCATTCGTTGCGGCGCGTGCGTGTGGATCATCGAAAACTACCTGCAACGACTGCCCGGCGTAGCGGAAGTCGACGTCAACTTCGCTACGCGGCGCGCCCGGGTGCGCTGGGATCCAAGGACGCTTCAGATCCCCGAATTGCTGCGGGCCATCGCCAACATCGGTTATCGCGCGTATCCGTACGATCCCCGGCGGCGCGAAGCGCTGGCACGGCGCGAGAGCCGGGCGCTGCTCAGCCGCATGGCGATCGCGCTGCTGGCGATGATGCAGGTGATGATGTTCGCGGTTCCGGCGTATATGAGCACCGACGGCGTCGAACGCGAGTATCAGATCCTTCTCGACTGGGCGAGCCTCGTGTTGACGCTGCCGGTCGTGTTCTATTCGGCCACGCCATTCTTCTTTGGCGCATGGCACGATCTGCGATCTCGCCGGCTCGGGATGGATGTGCCGGTCGCCCTGGGTGTCGCTGCCGCGTTTGCGGCCAGCGCGTGGGCGACGGTGACGCGGCATGGCGACATCTATTTCGACTCGGTGACGATGTTCGTCGCGCTGCTCCTGGTTGCGCGCTGGTTCGAGCTTCGCGCGCGGCAAAAGGCGGGAGATGCCATCGAGGCCATGGCCCGCGAGCTGCCGCAGACCGCGGAGCGGCTGCCAGGATTTCCCGCGGCGCGCAACGCCGAGACGATCGCCGCTGCGAAGCTGGTCGTCGGCGACGTGATTCGGATCGACACGGCAGCGCCCGTCCCGGCCGATGGTGAAATTCTGGAAGGGCGCTCCAGTGTCGAAGAGGCGCTGCTTACGGGCGAAAGCTGGCCGCGAGTCAAGGCGCCGGGCGACAAGGTGCTGGCGGGCTCGATCAACCGCGAGAGTCCGTTGATCGTTCGCGTCACTGCCGCGGGAGGATCGACGGCACTGGCTGCGCTATCACGCCTGGTCGAGCGTGCGGCGAGCCAAAAGCCGCGCATCGGCAGACTTGCCGACGGCGTCGCAGGTTGGTTCGTGAGCGCACTGCTGATGGTTGCCGCAGGCGCCGCGCTGATCTGGTGGCACATCGATGCCTCGCGCGCACTGTTGATCACGTTCGCGGTGCTGGTCGTGTCGTGTCCTTGCGCGCTGTCGCTGGCCACACCCGCCGCGCTGGCCGCGGCTGCGGGGGCGCTCGGCCGCAGGAAAATACTTGCGGTACGCGCGGACGCGATGGAAGCGCTTTCGCGCGTGACGCACGTTGTTCTGGACAAGACCGGAACCCTGACGACCGGCCGCGTGCAGCTCGTCGATGTCACAACGCTCAGGCAACAAGACGCCGCGCAATGCCTGTCGCTGGTCACGGCGCTGGAACAGGGTTCGGTGCATCCGATCGCTCTTGCGCTGCGTGATGCGGGCGCAGCCGCGCGCGTGGCGACCAACGTCGTGGCGGTTACCGGATGCGGCGTCGAAGGAACCATTGCCGGTCGACGCTACCGCTGCGGGCATCCAGAGTGGGCTGGACGAATCCATACAATGCCGTTGCCGTCGGCCGCGGAATCAATCGACGTCGAACATACGGTCGTGGCCTTGGCCGACGAGCATGGCTGGGTGGCGTGGATGACGTTCGGTGACGCAATGCGGCCAAGTGCCCGGGCACTGGTCGATTCGTTGCACAAACTCGGCATCGAGGTCTCGCTGGTATCGGGAGACCGGAGCGTCACGGCGCGGTATGTGGCCGAGGCGGTCGGCATCGACGAATACCACGGCGATGCAACGCCGGAAGACAAGCGCGCCTTCATTCGTGCACTGCAGTCAAGGGGCGCAACGGTTGCGATGGTGGGTGACGGCGTCAACGATGCACCGGGTCTTGCCCAGGCCGATGTTTCTCTGACGCTGGGCAGCGCCGCCACGTTGACGCAGTGGACGGCTGATGTGGTCGTGCTCGGCAGCGATCTCGGATGCGTCAGCACCGCGATCCAGACAGCACGGCGAACTTTTCGCGTCATTCGACAAAACCTCGCCTGGGCGTTCGGCTACAACGCCATCGCGATACCGCTCGCCGCGACTGGCCACGTGTCGCCGCTCGCCGCGAGTCTGGGCATGTCGATATCGTCGTTCATCGTCGTCGCCAACGCGTTGCGGCTCGCGCGACGGGACAACTCGCCACGTGCGCAGCAAGCAGCCCGCGCAAGGCTGCTTGCAGCCTCCTAGAGAACGCAACGTGGATATTCTCTACTTGCTGATCCCGCTCTCGGTGGTGCTGGCGCTCCTCATCGGCTGTGCATTCTGGTGGTCGGTGACGAGCGGGCAGTTCGACGATCTCGAGGGCCCGGCACATCGCATCATCTCGGACGACGACTCGCCGGTTTGACCTGTATCAAACCTGGCCGAGTTCCTCCCGGTTAGCATCTTCGTGCCTGTATCGAGGCCTCGCGCATTGCGGGTGTGTTCAATCGAAGTTCGGGGGCGGGACCTATGAGCACTGCAACGGCGGCGACGTTCAATTACAAGGTCGTCCGCCACTTTTCGATCATGACCGTGGTCTGGGGCATCGTGGGCATGCTCGTCGGCGTCATCATCGCCGCCGAGTTGCTGTGGCCGGATCTTACCTACGGCATACCGTGGCTCTCGTACGGTCGGCTGCGCCCGCTGCACACCAACGCTGTCATTTTCGCGTTTGGCGGCTCGGCGCTGTTCGCCACGTCCTACTACGTGGTACAGCGGACGTGTCAGGTCCGATTGTTCTGCGACGCCCTGGCATCGTTCACGTTCTGGGGCTGGATGGCGGTGATCGTGCTGGCGGCGATCACGCTGCCGCTGGGCTACACGAGCGGCAAGGAATACGCGGAACTCGAGTGGCCGATCGACATCCTGATCACCCTCGTGTGGGTTGCGTACGCGATCGTCTTTTTCGGCACGATCGTCAAACGAAAGACGCCGCACATCTACGTCGCCAACTGGTTCTTCGGCGCGTACATCCTCACGATCGCGCTGCTGCATATCGTCAACAGCGCCGAAGTGCCCGTCTCGTTCTGGCCGATGAAGTCGTATTCCGCGTATGCGGGTGTGCAGGACGCGATGGTGCAATGGTGGTACGGCCACAACGCTGTCGGCTTCTTGCTCACCGCTGGATTCCTCGGAATCATGTATTACTTCGTTCCGAAGCAAGCCGGCCGCCCGATCTACTCGTATCGTCTTTCGGTCGTTCACTTCTGGGCGCTGATCTTCACCTACATGTGGGCGGGGCCGCATCACCTGCATTACACGGCGCTGCCCGACTGGACGCAGTCCTTGGGCATGGTGTTTTCGCTGATCCTGCTCGCGCCGTCCTGGGGCGGCATGATCAACGGCATCATGACGCTCTCCGGTGCGTGGCATAAACTGCGTGATGACCCGATTCTGAAGTTTCTCATCGTCTCGCTTTCGTTCTACGGTATGGCGACGTTCGAAGGGCCGATGATGTCCATCAAGACCGTCAACGCGCTCTCGCACT
>Ga0066789_10000262_pt1 | contig 19814 bp, 17 predicted proteins | sample OrgsoiDNA2013049_FD_70960 | JGI IMG/M metagenome (GOLD analysis project Ga0066789, IMG submission 70960) | Permafrost soil microbial communities from the Arctic, to analyse light accelerated degradation of dissolved organic matter (DOM) -... | ecosystem: Environmental > Terrestrial > Soil >...
CCATCTGACCCGCAAGCCTGGCGAACCTGCGTGCGCGCACCCTCAGCAGGTGAGCCGGCGCCACGAGCCGACGCCGGCCAGTCACGACGTGACGACCTGTGTTTGACCGGGTTCTGTCCCGAGCCCGTCTTCAAGGGCCGGCTCGGCCGAGCATGGTGGTCCCAGACGCCGTGACCTTGCAGGCCAGTGTGTTCAGGCGAGCCCGAGCAGCCGGCGAGCCTGTCGGGCCGGTCGGGAGGCTGAGCGCTCTGGTCATTTCGCTAAGCCGGCCACGAGGTTGATGGACGCTGAGATGATGACCACACCCAGCGGATAAGACAACCAGGCCTGGCGCAGCGCCATGGTTCGGATCTGCTTGGATTCGATGTTGGTGTCAGAGACCTGGAAGGTCATGCCGACCGTGAAGGACAGGTAGGCGAAGTCGCTGTACTGCGGGGGGTCGGCTTCGTTGAAGTCGATCCCTCCGATCTGCCCGGAGTAGTACAGCCGGGCATATCTCAGGGTGAACACGGTGTGGACAAGGGTCCAGGACACGAACACCGATACCAGCGCGAAACCCGCCTGCAGGTACTTCAGGTTCCCGTTTGCGTGTCCGGCTCCGAACAGCACGACCCCGACGGCGATAAGGCTGGCAACCGCCGCACCCAGCAGCACCACGTCAGCCAGATCGCGACCGGGGTTCTCACGCTGGGCGTGGCTCGCCGTCGATTTCGCGTCCAGCCTCCACACGGTGGACCACACCCACGAACAGTAGACAACTGCCAGGATGTCCCAGCCGATCAAGGGGGCGGACCGGCCCGCGCCTGCCGCCATGGCGGCCGTGCCGCCAACGACGGCTGCACCCAGGGACACCAACAGCTTCGTGCGTGCTGAGGTGGACAGTCGCGCGACGCGATGGTGGCTGCCCGATTCACTGTGCATAACAGTAGGTTGACAGCGTCGTGCTCTCAGCGCGGGACCTTGGGCCGGACAGGGCGTGGCGGCCCCGGGGCAGGTGAACCCCGCCAGGTGCAAACCGATCCGTTGATGACCTCTGGATGGCCACCGTGCACAAGGACGTAGGGGCCCACGCCTGCGGTGGCGATGTTCCCATCAAGGACAGCACGGCGCCTCGCCCAGCGATCAAGACCGGGCGACTGCGGTGCGGGCCGACGCGGTGTTCAGTGACCAGGCGAGGGGCCGAAGAACCCGCCGGGGTAGATCAGTGCGCCCACGTCGTGGCGCCGGTTCAGGAGGCCACCTCGTGAAGGTAGGCCCGGTTGCCGCCGGCCCGTTTGGCGAAGTACATGGCCGAGTCCGCCGCACGCCATGTGCTAAGGACACCGGATGTGGCACCGCCGGCGACTCCGATGCTGACCGTGACGTCGTCGAGGGCGCCGATCGCCTCGACCATCCGGTGGGCCACCAGGTTCGCCGCGCGGGTGCCGGCCCCGGGCAGCAGCACGCCGAACTCGTCGCCGCCGAGGCGGGCGACGAGGTCACCGTCACGAACCTCTGCGGCGAGCACGCCCGCCACCGCCCGCAGCACCGCGTCACCGGCGGCATGACCTTGGGTGTCGTTGACTTGTTTGAAGTCGTCGAGGTCGACCAGGAGCACCGCTACGCGGCGGTCGTCACCGGAAACCTCCATCGCCTCGACAACGCGATCGAAAGCCCGCCGGTTGGCCACTTCGGTCACCGAGTCCATCTCGGCGGTTCTTGCCACCACCTCGTGCTCGCTACGAAGCCTGTCGTAGGACTTCATCGTGGTAGCCGTCTGCAGCGTGCCCTGTCGCTGCCTCCAGAGGGCCTGCGCCAAGATCTCGCCGTAGGCGAGCGCGGCGGTGGCAGCACGGCCCCCCTCCGTGGACAGCAGGATGGCCAGGGTGTGGTTGACGGCCGCCGTGGTGAGCCACCCGGCGTCTGCCGGAAGCTCACTGGCGGCACGTTCGATGGCCTCCAGTGCCCGCTCGTGCTCGCCCGAGCGGTTCAGCGCAACAGCGAGGAAGGGCCGGGCGAAGGCGACCTCAATTCGCTGGCCACGTTCCTCGAGCGCAGCGGCATACCGCTCGATGGAGCGCGCCGCGCCGGCCGGGTCGGGGCCGTCGGCAGCGGCGCACGCGACGAGCAGGAGACCGTCCTGGCGCCACCGTTCGGCGTCGGGTCCGGCCGCCTGCTCAACCGCAAGGGCGGCGTGGGCGCCCGCGGCGAGGCTATGCGCCTCGGCCTCGGCCACCTGGCCCACGCGGTAGAGCTCCAGCGCCCACTCCAGATGCAAGGTGGCGATGTTGCTCTGCCACATCGCCCGGTTGCCGGTCTGTCGGCCGTCCTGAGGGCTGACGGCGTACGCGGCCTCGTACTGGGGCAGGGCGAGCTCGTAGAGCCGCAGCTGGTGGTAGCCGAGGGCGACCCCGGTGTGGGCGTTCTCGGCGATCACGCAGTCCTCCACCCCGCGAGCCAGTGCCATCTCGGCGTCGACCAGGTCCTGCAGGACCGCGTGCACATCATGGGCGGCGAGCTGCTCGCCGATCATCAGACGCTGGTAGGCCCTGCCGGACAGGGCGCACGACCGCCATCCCTGGCTGCCTTCACGCTCGGCCGAGGCCAGCATGAGGTCGATGGCGACTATCGCCTCGCTGCTGCGCCCCTGCACGACCAGAGCCACGAATCGCACGAAATGCATCCCCGCTGCGCCGTCCGCCAGGTCGCCGGTGGGCTCTCGCAGGGCCCTCTCGGACAGCCGCAGTGCCTCGTCGTGCTCCCCGCACTGCGCACGCTCGAGCAGGCGAGCCACTACTGCCGTATCGCTACCCACGCCCTCACCTCCTCGGTATCTGCGGATTCATCCTCTGGCGGCATTGACCGAATGTCTTCAGGGTTGCGCATCGAAGGTCCCACCGACCCTGCGGCGCGGGCGATGTTGCCCGCGGCGTGGGGCGAGCGGGGTCCATGCCGGCAGGGTGCGTGCGGCCCACCAGTTGTCGAACGCGGCCACGGGAAGGGGCCGGCAGAGGTGGTAACCCTGCGCGACGTCGCAATCCAGGCCGGCAAGTGCGGTCATGGCGTGTTCGGTCTCGACGCCCTCTGCGACAAGGGTCAGGCCGAGGTTGTGACCGAGCTCGATGACGCTCTGGACGATCATGGCATGGCCCGGGTCCTTGGTCATCGTCATCACGAACGAGCGGTCGATCTTAAGCTCGCTGACGGGCAGCGTGGTGAGCTGGCTCAGGCTGGTGTATCCGGCGCCGAAGTCGTCAATCGAGATCCGGACCGCCAGGGCGGACAGCTGCTCCAGCATCTGGCGCGCGCGCACCGGATCGATCATGATCGCTGACTCGGTCACTTCGAGCTCGAGCAGGCTGCCTGGGACACCGTGGGCAACCAGGAGCTCGCCGACCTGGTCGGCCAGGTTCTCGTCCAGCAGGTTGCGCACGGACAGGTTCACCGCGATGGGCAGTGGACGGCCGGCGTCGATCCAGGTTCGGGCCTGGGCCAGCGCGGTGTCCAGGACGTACCGGGTGAGCGGGCAGATCAGCGCGGTGTGCTCGGCCATGGGGATGAAGTCGTCGGGCAAGACGAGACCGCGTTCGGGGTGCTGCCAGCGCACCAGGGCCTCGGCACCGACGACGTCCCCGGTGCTGAGGCTGACCTTGGGCTGGTAGTGCAGCACGAGCTCGCCACGCTCCAGGGCCCTGCGCAGCTCCCCGAGCAGCGCAAGCCTGGAGGGTGTTTGGCTGTCGAAAGCCGGGTCGTAGCAGACGACACCCAGGGTTTGGGTCTTCGCGACGTCCATGGCCACGTCGGCGTGCTGCAGCAAGGTGGTGGCGTCCTGGCCGTGTTCGCCGGAGAACACGACCCCAATGCTGGCCTCCACGTCCAGGTCGACGCCCTCGACGTGGAAAGGCATCTCCAGGGCCGCCGCGAGCTTGAACGCGACGGCCGTCCCGTCGGTACAGCCCATCTCGGGCAGCAGGACCGCGAAGGCATCCCCGCCCAGGCGGGCGACCGTGTCGACGTCTCGCAGCACCGCGGCCAGGCGTGGCCCGACCTGGCGGAGCAGCTCGTCGCCGCAGTGGTAGCCGAAAGTATCGTTGACCTCCTTGAATCGGTCCAGGTCGATGACCAGCAGTGCGATGCCGGATCCGGGCCGGCTCTGAGCGCGCAGCGCCCGCCCGACGCGCTCAGCCAGCAGCTCCCGGTTCGGTAGCCCGGTCAGCGTGTCGTGCAGTGCGCGGTGCTCCATCTCATGCTGGAGCGCAAGACGGTCCGTGACGTCAGACATGATCGAGGACATCCCCGTGACCGTGTCGCCGTCGTAGATCGGCGACACCGTCAGCGCCACGGGGACACGGGTTCCGTCCTTGCGCACCCGTTCGGTCTCGAAGCCGTGTCGGACGGAGCTCTGGGTGAGGGCGAGCCCCCTGATCTCGACCGCCTCATCACGTCTGTCCTCAGGGATGAGCAGGTCCAGGCATTGTCCGAGTGCCTCCGCACGGGAGTATCCGAGCAGGTGTTCGGCTGCCGCGTTCCAGCTGGTGATGACGCCGCCGGGCGTGGCGCTGATGATCGCGTCGGCGGAGGACTCCACCAGGGAACGGAAGCGAGCGTCGGCCGAGGAGAGCTCGGCGGTCCGAGACAGGATGGTCTGCTCGAGCCCGTTGGCAAGGCGCACCCGCTCGATGACCGCCACCACCTGCTGGGCGGCGAACAGCGCCAGCAGCACGACGGCATTGGCGACCAGGAAGACGTCGCCAAAGTTCAGGCGACGGGCCACGCCGACGGCGATGGCACCGGCCAGCGGAAGTGTGGGCAGCAGCTCCTGCAGCACCGTGAAGTGCCGGAACGCGGCGCGCCGCGCCCGCCTGGGCCGGACCTGGCTGGCCGCGCCGATCAGGACCATGGCCCCGACCCAGCCCAGTGACAGGGGCGTGCCGGTCATGCCGCTCTGGCCCCGCAGCGTCGAGGACACGAAGATGGTGTCCGTGACGGTGAGCAGCACCAGTCCACCGCCGAACAGCAGCCACGGTCGGCGGTGCTCGGGCCGGACCCGCATGCCGAGCACCAGGACCACCGAGGCCACGGCGATGTCCGCCACCGGGTAGGCCAGCCCGACCAGGCGAGTGAGGCCCGTGCCGCCCGACTTGTAGAGCGGGCCGAGCACGGTGGCCCAGCTCACGAACAGGACCGACCCGGCAATGACCGCGGCGTCGAGCAACTCGTGCAGCCGGGAAGCACGGCCCACGGTCGATCGCGGGAACAGCAGCAGGGCCGCCACCGCGGGCACCGCGTACCCGACGAACCCGAGGTCGGCCAGTGAGGGGAACGGGTAGACGTGATCGCGGGTCAGCCCGAACCACGTCCACAGGGTCATGGCCGCTGCCCACACCCCCAGCGCCGACGCCAGCACCGCCCAGGCCCTGCGCTCTGGTCCGCCCCTGCGGGCAGCCATCACGCAGCCGGCCACCGCGAGCAGCACGGCGGCGACTTGCGCGAGGTCACCGACCGTCTGGGCCAGCCCGCTGCGGGGCCGGGCGACCACGACGATTGTCACGGCGGCCAGCTCGGCGAGCACGAGGGCGCCGATGACCCGCAGATGAGCCCACCTCACCCCTACGGCATATGAGAGGCCCGCTGCGGACGCGTCAGACATCCGAGGTATCTCCCTTGTCCGTAGACCATGGCTTCGCTCGCTCACGCGAAGCTCGACATGCCCAAGGCCTCGACGTTCATGGTTCGTTCCTGGTGGTGGTGCCCTGCGTCGGCGACCTTCGAATAGCGCATTGCAAATCAACGATTCCACCATTTGGCGCACGGCGTGTCACTTACGTCGAAATCCGCAAGAAGGCGCGTTGCTGGGTCCCTACCAGCCATCCGGGTGGTTCGAGGTCTGGCAGGACTCGTCAAGGTGGTGGCGGCCGAACATCACCGTGTGGCAGTCAGATGCCGCCGCCAACGCGGCCTCCAGGGTGCGGGCCCGTCCCAGCCTCACCGTCATCGATGCCCACCCCAGCAAGGAGGTGAACAAGGAGGTGAAAAGGGCGCCTCACCTATCACGACCGCGCCCCCTCCCGCCGGAGTCGCAGGTCAGGGAACTGCCCAAGTGAGGATCCGCGAGCCGGCCAGGCGGTGGTGTTCACGACGGGCGGCTTCGCGCTCGCTGCACGGCGGGTCGATCTGCTGCAGCACGTGGCGAGCAGTACCACGGTCGCGGCACGAGCGCTCTCCTTCGTCGTGGGGTCCCGGTTGCCCACGATGGATGAGCTGACTTCCCTGACAGGCCCACCGCTGGGCGCACCGCGCGCTGTGGGTGCCTACGCTGCGCGGACGCTGTGGCGAGCACGGACGGTTGCTCTGGCTGCCGGCCGGTAACCTGCCGCGTGGCGGCGTGCCATCCAGGTGCGGAGCTCCCGAAACGTCGTGGCCGCAGCATCGGGCAAAGGTGTGGGTGCTGATCTTCTCAAGGGTCATGTCGGTGGTGTTCACCACGACGGTGTCCTGTGCAGGAAGGTTGGGATGTCCGGACTCAGGTTGGCAGGCATCTTGCGAAGTCCAGACTTACCTTGCGAGTCGATGCCGAGGATTGGCTGTGTGGCGACGCAGAATCCTGCCATGTGACGGCTTCTGTGGCGATGGTGGCTAGACGGACTGAGCCTGTGACCCAGGGCTCTGTTGAGCTGGGATATGCAAGCGAGGACCAGGTCGAGCACTGGGCGCCGGTGGCCGACGCGTTTGGCGGTGCCGCGGTTCACGTCCAAACAGGGGCAGCGGCATCTGAGTGGGTTGTGGTGGTCGGCCACAACGGGTAGTCACGATGGTTCCATCGATGCTGGCAGAGTCCCCCTTCGAGGAGCTTTACCCACGCCCGCGGCGCCGCTCGGGTGCTATGGCGGCTTCGAGGATGTCGTCGATGGTCAGGACCGGGCCGGATCGGCAGGTCAAGGCTGCTGACTCATCCAGCCAGCCTCACCTTGACGTGGTCGTGGAACATCGACTCCGCGTGCTCAGCGAACCGGGAGCCCGTGGCTGCGCAGGGCGTCCTTGACCTGGCCGATCGTGAGCTCTCCGAAGTGGAAGACGCTGGCGGCGAGCACGGCGTCGGCCCCGGCGTCGACCGCGGGCGCAAAGTCGGCGACGGTGCCGGCGCCCCCGCTGGCGATCAAGGGGACGCTGACCTCTTGGCGGACGGCCTCGATCAGCTCCAGGTCGAAGCCGTCCTTGGTGCCGTCGGCGTCCATCGAGTTGAGCAGGATCTCCCCCGCGCCCAGCTCGACCGCCCGCGCGCACCACTGGATCGCGTCCAGTCCCGAGCCCTGGCGACCCCCATGGGTGGTCACCTCGAACTCGCCGGTCGCCGAACCCGACTCATCGCGCCGACGGCGCACATCAGCGGACAGCACCAGGACCTGGGAGCCGAAACGATCGGCGATGTCCGAGATCAGGCCCGGGCGCAAGATCGCCGCGGTGTTGACCCCCACCTTGTCGGCCCCGGCACGCAGCAGGCGGTCCACATCGTCAACCTCGCGCACACCCCCGCCGACGGTCAACGGAATGAACACCTGCTCGGCTGTCCGGCGCACCACCTCGAAGGTCGTCTCACGGTTGCCGCTGCTGGCGGTGACGTCCAGAAAGGTCAGCTCGTCGGCACCCTGCTGCCCGTACCGTTTGGCCAGCTCGACCGGGTCGCCGGCATCACGCAGGTTCTCGAAGTTGACCCCCTTGACCACTCGGCCGGCATCCACATCAAGGCAGGGGATGACCCGTATCGCGACACTCACCCCAGGAGCGTACCGAGCACCCGTGCCCGACCCGGCTGTCCTACAGTCCTGACATGAACAACGCGGCCGCGCACAAGGCGATCGCAGTGGCACTGCTGACCGTCCACACGGCCCGACCTCGGTGCGGCACCACGAAAGTCGTCGCGATCGACGGGCCCAGCGGCGCAGGCAAGACCGACTTCGCCGCCGCCCTGGCCGAGCGCCTCAGGGATGCGCACATCCTGCACATGGACGACCTTTACCCCGGCTGGGACGGCCTGGAGCAGGCAGTTGCCGAGCTGCACGACCACGTTCTGGCCCCCCTGGCACGGGGCATGCCGGCGGCATACCGGAGCTGGGACTGGGGACACGACCGGTACGGTCAGTGGCAGAACCTCCCCGCGACCGACCTCCTGCTCGTGGAGGGGGTGGGCTCGGGGGCCGGACCGGGCAGGCAGCTCGAGTCGGCGCTCATCTGGCTCGAGGCGGACCCCGACGTCCGCTTCCGGCGGGGCATCGAACGCGACGGCCAGTCATACCTGCCCTACTGGCAGCGCTGGGCCGCCCGCGAAGAGGCCCTGTTCGCGCTCGACGGTACGCGCAGCCGCGCAGACCTGATCATCAACACCTCGCTGTGAACGACGGTTGGCCCATCATGGTCGGATGGAGACGTGTGTCTGAGCACCGGACCAGCAAGCAGGTCAGTCTGCCACCGTTGTGGCTTATGGCGCTGGCGCTGGTCGCCGTCTCGGCGAACCTTCGAACAGCGATCACCAGCGTCCCGCCTCTGGCCAGCACCATCGCCGCCGATCTGCACCTGTCCCACGCCTGGATCGGCGCGCTGACCACCCTGCCGGTGCTCTGCATGGGGCTGCTGGCGCCGGTGGCCCAACGACTGGGCGCCCGCATCGGCCCGGCCGCCTCGGTCCAGATCGCCATGCTCGCGGTGTTCGCCGGTGTGCTGCTGCGCTGGGCGGGCGGGCAGATCTGGGCCCTGTACGCCGGAACACTTGTCGCCGGATTCGGCATTGCCGTGGCCGGCACCCTGCTCCCCCAGCTGGTCAAGACGGTCTTCCCGCCCGAACGCACCGGGACCATCACGGGCCTGTACATGCTCTCCATGATGGGCGGGGCGGCGGCCTCGTCGGCATTGTCGGTCCCGCTCGCAGCGCGGTTCGGGTCGTGGCAGGGCTCCCTGGCGTCGTGGAGCATCCTCGCCGCGGTCGGCGGGCTCGCCTGGGCGCCGGCCTCGATGGCCATCTCGCGGCACAAGGCCGCCAACCCCGTCGCCGCCACCGGTCACGGGCTGCCCTGGCGACACCGCACGGCGTGGCTCATCGCGGCGTACCTGGCCGTTCAGTCATGGCAGTTCTACTCCAGCCTGGCCTGGATCGCCCCCTCGTACGTCGCCCGCGGTTGGGACCCCACCACGGCGGGCTACCTGCTGTCGGCGTTCAGCGGCGCCCAGCTGGTCTCGGGCCTTCTGGGACCGATGCTCACCGACAAGATCCACGACCACCGGACCCTGCTGGTGCCCGCCGCCGGCCTGGCCCTGGTCGCCATGCTCGGCCTGCTCCTGGCACCCGATGCCGCCGCCTGGGTTTGGGTCTGCGTGCTCGGGCTCGGGCAGGGGGCCGGGTTCTCACTGGCCCTGGTGCTGCTGGTGGACTATGCCCAGACCCCGGCCGGTAGTGGCCGACTGACCGCCATGGTCTTCTTCGTGAGCTATACCATCGCGTCCCTGGGGCCCACGGTCATGGGAGCCCTGCGGGATCTGACCGGCGACTTCCATGTGATCTGGTCGCTGATGGCACTCATGGCGCTGATCCAGATGGCTCTGGCGACGCAGATGAAGCCTGGCCTGGCCAAGGTGCCCTGACCCCTTTCGGGCAGGGCGCCTCAGCCCGTGGGGCGTTCGGTGCTGTGCACCTGCACGAGCGCCGACAAGCGTGCTGCCTCGCCCCTGCCAAAGGCACCATCGGCCTTCTGGATCGCCATAACCGCAACGGTATCGGTGTCATCCAGGTCCAGGCTCACCCACGGAGCGCCACCCCCAAACTGGACCCGGATGATCTGCGCCCACTCCAGGGTGCGCGTGGTGAGCAGGTTGCTGATCACCAGGCCCCGCCTCGAGGGGACGGCCCGGATCGAGGCGAACCGCCACAGCGATGCCGCCAGAGCCACGCCGCAGCAGACCAGAAGCAGCCGGTCCAGGACACCAGAGCCACCCAGGAGTGGATCCACCGGCAACGAGAGCGCACCACCGGTGAAGATCACCATGGACAGCACCGCCATCGTGGCGGCAACCCGTCGCCCCTGCCGGGGACGGAACACGGCGTACGGGTCGCAGGGGGCGCCACGACCAGCCGACCGGCTGGGCATCAGAGCCGGCAGGCGGCGATGTCGGTGACCAGAATCGCGCGCGCGCCGAGCTCGAAGAGGTCGTCCATCACCTGGTTCGTCCGGTTCCGGGGCACCATCGCGCGCACCGCGACGTAGCCCTTGTCGTGCAGCGGTGACACGGTCGGAGACTCCAGACCAGGGGTGAGCGCACAGGCCTTCTCCACCAGCTCGACCCGCACGTCGTAGTCCATCATGACGTAGCTGTGCGCGGTGATCACCCCCTGCAGACGGCGCGCCAGGGTGTCCAGGGCGCCCTGGACCGGGCTGTCCGCACGCTGGATGAGGACGGCCTCACTGCACAGGATCGGGTCGCCGAAGACCGCGAGCCCCTGCTGGCGCAAGGTCGACCCGGTCTCGACGACATCCGCGATCACGTCCGCAACACCCAGCGTGATCGCCGTCTCGACCGCGCCATCGAGGCGAACGACGTCAGCATGGACGCCGTGATCGGCCAGATGGGCCAACACCAGTCCGGCGTAGCTGGTGGCGACCCGCTTGCCCTCGATGTCCTGCACGCTCGTGGCGACCCCGGGTCTTGCGGCGTAGCGGAACGTCGAGGCTGCGAAACCCAGGGACATCGACTCGACCGCACCGGCGCCGGAGTCCAGCAGAAGGTCACGACCGGTGATGCCGCCGTCCAGGCTGCCCGAACCGACGTAGACCGCAATGTCACGCGGGCGCAGGAAGAAGAACTCGATGTCCTGGTCGAGGTCGGTCAGCACGAGCTCCTTGGGATCGCGCCGCCCCCGATATCCCGCCTCTCGCAGCATGTCAGCGGCGGCCTCGGACAAGGAACCCTTGTTGGGCACAGCAATTCGTAGCATCAGATGAGGTCCTTGCGTTGAGGACTGGGTCGGGTCAGAGGTGGGCGTAGACGTCGTCGAGCGAGATCTCAGCGGCAAGCATCATCACCTGCAGGTGGTAGAGCAGCTGGCTGATCTCCTCGGCCGTGCGCGCCTTACCCTCGTGCTCGGCGGCCATCCACACCTCGGCGGCCTCTTCGACGACCTTCTTGCCGATGGCATGGACCCCGGCGTCCAGCTCGGCGACGGTGCCCGACCCTTGGGGGCGCGTGGCAGCCTTGTCGGTCAGCTCGGCAAACAACTGGTCAAAGGTCTTCACGAGGGTCAAGGTTACGGGGCGCGTGCTCCCCCACGCGCCACGCGTCCGCCACAGGGACAGGTTCGCGCTGCGGCCAGACGGTCCGCGGGCGCAGGCTGCTCTGTGTCTGCGCCCGGCACCTGAGCGATACCGCGGTCGGCCGGCCGGAAAGGGCCTCATTGGCGCGGATGCGGTGAGCCCGCCTCAGGGGCGGAGCAGCGCCGGAGCGTGCCCGAAAGCGTGGTGGGTTCAGCTAGCGCGTCTAGGCGTGCAGGTTACGCAGGGTGAGCGCGGTGGCCACCGCTGCGGTAGCAGCCTCGCGACCCTTGTCCTGGCTGGAGTCCGCCAGCCCGGCACGGTCGAGCGCCTGCTGCTCGTCGTCGCAGGTCAGGACGCCGAAGCCGACCGGCACGCCGGTCCGCACGCAGACGTCGGTCAGGCCCATCGTGGCCGCCTGGCAGATGTAGTCGAAATGTGGTGTGCCCCCCCGGATCACGACGCCGAGGGCGACCAATGCGTCATAGGAGGCCGCCAGGGCCGAGCAGGCAACGGGCAGCTCGAAGGATCCGGGCACCCGGACCAGCTCGACCGATCTCACCCCCGCATCGGCCAGGCCCCGCCGGGCGCCGTTGATCAGCCCGTCCATCACCGTGGTGTGCCAGGACGCCGCGACGATGGCAACGCTCAGACCGGTGCCGTCCACGTGCAGTGCGGGCGAACCCTGCTTCATGCGGAGGCTCCCCGGTCGTTTTCGTCGAGAATCAGGTCGTGCCCCATCCGGTCGCGCTTGGTACGCAGGTAGGCCCCATTGTGTTCACCAGGCACCATGCTGAGCCGTTCGACGGCCACCACCTCGATGCCGTACTCACGCATGGCGTTGACCTTCATCGGGTTGTTCGTCAGCAGCCGCACCGACGAAACGCCGAGGTCGGCCAGGATTGCCGCGCCTGCCGCGTACTCTCGGGCGTCGATGGGCAGACCCAGCTCGGTCTGCGCATCGACGGTGTCAAAACCGTTGTCCTGCAGCGCATAGGCCTGAAGCTTGCTGAGCAGGCCGACCCCCCGGCCCTCGTGGCCGCGCAGGTAGACCACCACGCCTCCCTCCGCGCCGACCCGCTGCAGGGAGCGCTCCAGCTGCTGGCCGCAGTCACATCGCTGCGAGCCGAACACATCTCCGGTGAGGCACTCAGAATGCAGTCGTGCCAACGGTGCCCGCCCGTGCAGACCCTTGGGGCTGACCAGGGCAAGATGCTCGTCGCCGGTCAGCCGGTCGCGATAGCCGACCGCGCGCAATGCTCCGTGCTCGGTCGGCAGTGAGGTCTCGGCGAGGCGCTCGACGCGGTCGTTGCGCTGACGCCAGACGATCAGCGCCGCGATGGTGACGACCGGCAGGTTGTGCTCGGCGCCCAGGTTCAGGACTGCCGGCAGACGCATCATGGAGCCGTCGTCATGGACGAGCTCGCCGATCGCGCCCACCGGGGCAAGCCCGGCCAGACGGCACAGGTCCACCGCCGCCTCGGTGTGCCCGCCGCGAACAAGGACCCCGCCCTGCCTGGCACGCAACGGGACCACGTGCCCCGGGCGGGTGAAGTCCGAAGCGGTCGAGCCCGTGTGCGCGAGCAGGCGAATCGTGTGGGCACGGTCCGCAGCGCTGATCCCGGTGGTGACACCCTGCGCGGCGTCCACGGTCACCGTGTATGCCGTGCGACGAGGGTCTTGGTTGTCCGCCACCATCAGCGGCAGTCCCAGGCGATCCGCACGGGCATCGGACATCGGCGCGCAGATGTAACCGGAGGTGTGGCGGATCGTCCAGGCCATCCACGCCGTGGTTGCCGTCGCCGCCGCCAGGATGACGTCCCCCTCGTTCTCACGGTCCTCGTCATCGGTCACCAGGACCGGCAGGCCGGCCCGCAGTGCCTCGAGGGCCTCTTCGATGGTGGACAGCCTGGTGCTCATACCGATACCTCGATTGGTTCACGCTCGGGGGACTCAGTGCGCGATGCCTTGAGCCAGACGAAGAAGCCGTAGATGACAAGCCCGCCGTAGATGGCGAACAGGAAGGCCGTCGGGTAGAAGTGCGAATGGATCAGCAGCGGAACGCCAACCAGGTCAACGGCGATCCAGGCCAGCCAGAAGTCGGTCCAGCCCCGGGCCATCGCGTAGGTGGCGACCATCGAGCCGATGAAGATCCAGGCGTCGCACCAGTAGTACCAACGGGGCGCGGGCCAGCCGGCGCCGATCAGCGCGAAGACCCACTGGGCGGCGGCGACGCCACCGACCCAGACCGCGAGGTACGCCAGCCGCTCGGCGGTGGTTGCCCAACGCGGAGTGATCGCGGGGGCGTCGGAGGAGTGCCGCCCGCGCAGCTGCCTCCACCGCCACCAGCCGTACACGCTGGTGATGACGAAGAAGACCTGCCGCCCGGCCTGGCCATAGAGCGTCTGGTGCTGGGGAGTCACGAAGGCGACGCCGAAGAAGACGGTGAACAACAGCACGTTGCCAACGATCCCGACCGGCCACGCCCAGACCCGCCGCTTGAGCCCGCCGATCGCCGAGGCGAACCCGAAGCCGTTCCCGACGACCTCGCGCCACAGGATCTGCTGGCCGAAGATGCTCAGCTGGGCGTCGAACACCCTCTCGATGAGGCTCATGGGGTGGGTTCCGTTCTGGGGGCGTGGGTGAGCAGTCGCTCGACGTACTTGGCGATGACGTCGACCTCGATGTTGACGGGGTCGCCGACGCTGTGGTGTCCCAACGTGGTCAGCTGCAAGGTGGTGGGGATCAGAGATACCGAGAAGGTGTCCTGCGTGACCGCCGAGACGGTCAGGGACACACCATCGACGGTGATCGAACCCTTCTCGACGACGTAGCGGGACAACTGCTCAGGCAGCGTGAACTGCACGACCTCCCAGCGGTCGCCGGGGGTTCGCGCCAGTATCTGGGCCGTGCCATCGACGTGGCCCTGGACGATGTGGCCCCCGAATCGGGTGCTGGCAGCCATCGCACGTTCGAGGTTGACCAACGCGCCGGCCCGCAGGCTGCCCAGGCTGCTGCGGTTCAACGTCTCGGCCATCACGTCGACCGAGAAGGTCTGAGCGTCGTGCTCGACGACGGTCAGGCACACACCGTTGACCGAGATTGACCCACCAGGTGTGGCGTCGCTGGTCACCAGCGGGCCGCGCACCCGCAAGACGACCGACTGCTCACCTGCCTCGATGGCGACAATCTCGCCGAGCTCCTCGACAATTCCGGTGAACATCAGTGTCCCGCCCTGCCGGTCGTGTCGTTACTGCTGGTCGTGTCGTTACTGCTGGTCGTGTCGTTACTGCTGGTCGTGTCGTTACTGCTGGTAGTGGCGATACTGGCGCGGATCCTGATGTCCGAGCCGATGGTGGTGACCTCGTGAGTCGTCAGTCGCAGCGCCTGGTCGATGGTCCGAATCCCGAGGTCCCCCACCGCTGGCGCGCCGGCGCCGAGCAGAGCCGGCGCGAGGTAGGAGATGACATCGTCCACGAGCCCGGCTTCAAGGAACGCAGCGGCTACGGTGGGCCCGCCCTCGAGCCAGACGTGGTGAATCTCCCTCTGGGCGAGCACCTTCAGTGCCTGCGCTGGGTCATGGGTCGCCAGCTGGAGAGTCGGTGCCGCAGCATCCAGCACGCGTGCGGTCTTCGGGATCGCCCGCAGACCCATGACCACGCGCAGTGGCTGACGACCGGTCGCCGATCCGTCCGGCCCACGCACGGTCAGCGCCGGGTCGTCGGCGATCACGGTCCCGGTCCCGACCAGGATCGCGTCGCAGCGTGCCCGTAGCCGGTGGACATCGGCGCGGGCCAGCGGCCCGGTGATCCATCGGCTGCTGCCGTCAGCTGCTGCAGAGCGGCCATCCAGGGTTGCCGCGAACTTCCAGGTCACCTTGGGTCGGCCGGCCGCGACGGAGAAGGTCCATGCGTCGTTGAGGGCCGCGGCCTGCGCCGCCAACACGCCCGCGGTCGTCGTGATGCCGGCAGCCTCCAGCAGCGCCCGCCCCCCACGTGCTGACGCCGTGGGGTCGGACTGGGCGAAGACGACGCGGGCGACACCAGCCTCGGTCAGCGCCCGAGCGCAGGGACCGGTCCGCCCGGTGTGCGCACACGGTTCGAGAGTGACCACGGCAGTACCGCCGCGAGCCGCAGCCCCGGCCTGACGCAACGCCATGACCTCCGCATGGGGCGTGCCGGCGCCCTGGTGGAAACCCTCACCCACGACCGTGCCGCCGGGATCGAGAATGACGGCGCCCACGCGTGGGTTGGGGTCGCCAAGAGGTCCGCGTGCAGCGAGCTCGAGCGCGCGACGCATGAGCGCGACGTCGCGCTCGTGCTCTGGCGTGTTGACCTCGCGGCCGACCATGTCCTGCCCCTCGTGCTCGACTCCTGTGCGGGCGAGCTCCAAGGCGCAGCGATGGACACACATCATGGCCTGATGCCGCGGACCCGAGGGGTCCACAAAGCCAATGACCTGCGGTCACCACGACTAACCCGTCGCCGACCCAGAGGATCAGAAAAGCGGGCGTCGCTGTTGCTACCTCTCATCCGGACTTTCACCGTCGGCCCGGGAGTTTCACCTGGTTCACCGGCCGCTGGATACGGTCGGGTCGCGGACTTTAACCGCCGGTTCGGAATTACACCGATCACGGAGCACGTGCTCTCATTATGCCACCGCGGATGTGAGCCCCCTGCACACCGTCTCTGAAACCCCTCTGCGCAGCCACGTCACTGCAGCCACCTCACTGCAGCCACCTCACTGCAGCCACCTCACGGGTGCTGCGGGCTCCTGCCGCTGGTCGAAGAATGCCGGGCGGCCAGTGCGCGCAGCTGGTCCACGGCAGCGGCGGCAACCTCCGCGCCGAAGACGGCCGACCCGGCAACGAAGACGTCCGCCCCGGCCTCGGCGCACGCCTCGATGGTGGCGGCCGAGACTCCCCCGTCGACCTGCACCCAGATCTCGGCGCCGCAGCTGTTCACTGCCTGGCGAACCTCACGCACCTTGGGCATCTGGTCGGCCATGAACGACTGTCCGCCGAATCCCGGCTCGACCGTCATGACCAGGACCATGTCCAGCTCGGGCAGCAGGTCGACGTAGGGAGCGAACGCGGTGCCCGGCTTGAGCGCCATGCCTGCGCGCGCGCCGAGGGCACGTAGGTTGCGAGCCAGCGCAGTGGGGTCGCGAGCCGCCTCGATATGGAAGGTGACGCTGGAGGCACCGGCCTGGGCGTACATCGGGGCCCACCGGTCGGGGTCGTCGATCATCAGGTGACAGTCAAGTGGGATCGGGCTGATCCGGGCGAGCGCCTCCACGACCGGCAGGCCGAGGGTCAGGTTGGGTACGAAGTGGGCATCCATCACATCGACGTGGGCCCAGTCGGCGTTGGCGACCCTCGAGAGCTCATCCTGCAGGTTGGCGAAGTCGCAGGCGAGGATGCTGGGTGAGATCTGCACAGGCAAACCTTAGGCGTCAGGGCGACGCATGCTTGCGCAGCAGGGAGAAGAACATGGCGTCGGTGCCGTGCACGTGCGGCCAGAGCTGGACGAAAGGCCCCTGCCCGAAGTGCTCGATCCGACGACCGCCGGAGTCCCGGAAGAGGTCCCGGGCATCGACGATCTCGACATCGCTGCGCCGCTTGGTGACGTCGGTGACCACGAACCTGGTCTCGGCCAGGTGCGGACTACACGTCGCGTAGCCGATGATCCCACCACCCCTGGTGGCCTCGATCGCGGAGATGAGCAATGAGCGCTGCAGGCTGCCGAGCTCAACGAGGTCGGCCGTCGTGCGCCGCCACCGGGCCTCGGGCCGTCGGCGCAGCGCGCCCAGGCCGGTGCACGGTGCGTCAACGAGCACCCGGTCGTAGGTCTGCGGCTCGTCCTGGCCGATCTCGCGGCCGTCACCGGTGCCGATCATGACCTCGATGCCGGAGTCGATGGCCGCGTCGAGGGTCTGACGGACCAGGTCGGTGCGGTGCTCACTGATCTCGTTGGCGAACAAGGTCGCGCCGCGCTGCGCGCCCAGGGTCGCCAACAGTGCGGCCTTGCCTCCCGGTCCCGCGCACAGGTCCAGCCACTTCTCGTGCTGCCCACCGGTGCTCACCGTCGCGGTCGCCATCGCGAGGGCGACCAGCTGGGAACCCTCATCCTGAACCGCGGCGCGTCCGGAGCGGACCGCCGAGATCGAGCCGGGGTCGCCCGAGTCAAGGACCGCGCCCACCGGCGACAACAGGGACGGCGCCGCTCCGGCCCGGGTCAGCTCCTCGACCTCGCACAGGCCCGGGCGCGCGACCAGGGACACCTTGGCCGGCGCGTTGTCACTGATGAGCAGAGCCTGCAAGTCGGCGTCCACGGTCTGCGCGGTGGAGGCACCGTGTCCGATCAAGGCAGCCCGCAACGCCCTGACGATCCACTGCGGGTGGCTGTGCCGCACCGACAGTGCGGCTATCGGATCGTCGGTGGGGACAACCTGCGCGATCCAGGTCTGCAGGTCCTTCTCGCTTATCCGGCGCATCACCGCGTTGACGAACCCACCGGCGCTGGCTCCGTTGACCATTCGGGCCAACCCGACGCTCTGGTCGACCGCAGCGTGGGAGGCGACCCGCATCCCGAGCAGCTGGTGGGCGCCGAGCCGTAGCGTGTCGAGCACGTTGTCGTCGATCTGCTCCACGCCGCGACCGGCCGCAGCGGCGATGATGGGGTCGTAGAGACCTCGAAGTCGCGTCGCCCCGTAGGTGAGCTCGGTGGCGAAGGCGGCGTCGCGGCCCCGGACACCCTTGTCCCGCAGCTCCTTGGGCAGCACGAGGTTGGCGTAGGCGCCCTCAGCGACGGCGCGCATGACCGTGTATGCCGCAAGCCGGGCCGGGTCCGTCGAGCGCGACCTCTGCGCCGGCGCCGTCACCGAGCGCTGGCGGGGGCCTCGTCGCTCAGCGCTGCCATCGTGTGGCTGGGAGTCGTGCGGCTGGGAGTCGTGTGGCTGGGAGTCGTGTGGCTGGGAGTCGTGTGGCTGGGAACCGTGTCCCCGGGAAGCGTGACGCTCGGAACCGTCGGGGCGCTGGTCAGGCATCGGCGAACTTCTCTGCGGACTCGATGCGGACACCGCGTGCCCAGTCTGCGGCGGCCATGGGCTTCCTGCCCTGTGGTTGAACCACGCCGAGGCCAACCGCCCCAGAGGCGGTGCCAACCAGGACTGCGCGCTTGGTCGCGGCGATCACACCTGGCGCGATGACCTCGGGTGGCCCGACCTGGGCCACGATGGCCTCGCCGCCGTCAACCACCGCGGGATCCGGGGCAAGGGTGACCGGGTGGATCTTGAGTCGCTGACCACGGAACATCGTCCAGGCGCCGGGCGCAGGCGTGCAGCCGCGAATGTGGCGGTCAACGGTCAGTGCCGGCTCGCCCCAGCAGATTCGGGCGTCCTGCACGCTGATCTTCGGTGCCAGCGAGACACCCTCGCCAGACTGGGCGACCCCGTGGAGCTCGCCGGCCTCGAGCGCGTCGAGGGTGGAAACCAGCAAGCCCGCGCCGGCGTGGGACAGGCGTCCGAGCAGGTCCCCGGAGGTGTCGCCGGGCAAGATGGCCTCGGTCATCAGGCCAAATGTCGGGCCGGTGTCGAGCCCGGCCTCGACCAGGAACGTCGTGGCGCCGGTGACCTCGTCGCCGGCCATGATCGCGTGCTGGACGGGCGCCGCACCGCGCCACGCGGGCAACAGGGAAAAGTGCAGGTTGATCCAGCCATACGTGGGAATTGTCAGCGCGGACGTGGGGATCAGGGCGCCATAGGCCACCATCGGGCAGACCTCGGGAGCCAGCTCGCGCAGTCGAGCCTGGAACTGGAGGTCACCGGGACGAGCGGGCGTGAGGACCTCGAGCCCCAGAGCCAGGGCCCGCGCCTTGACCGGCGAGGCCACCAGGGACCGGCCACGGCCGGCCGGGGCATCGGGCCGCGTCAGGACAGCGACCATCTCATGGGACGAGCTCAACAACGCATCAAGACTGGGGACTGCGACGTCGGCAGTTCCGGCAAAGACAAGCCGCACGAGCTCAGCGACCCGTGCCGAAGGCTGCGTGGGGGCTGACCTTGATGGTGGGCGCCTGCTGGCCTGCCCACTCGGCGTCGCGGATCGCCTTCATGGCCAGCTTGCGCTGTGCCTTGTCCATGCGGTCGATGAACAGGATGCCATCGAGGTGGTCGGTCTCGTGCTGGATGCAGCGAGCCAATAGCTCGCTGCCCTCACGCACGACCGGCTCGCCATACTGGTTGAAGCCCTTGGCCACCAGGCGCAGCGCACGCGGGGTGTCGAAGAAGATGCCGGGGAAGGACAGGCAGCCCTCCTCACCGTCCTGCATCTCCGAGGACAGGTCCAGGCTGGGGTTGATGAGATGACCCAGCTCGTCGTCGACGTGATATGTGAAGACCCGCAGGCCCACCCCGATCTGGGGGGCCGCCAGGCCCGCACCCGGCGCGTTCACCATGGTGTCGGTCAGGTCCTTGACGAGCTGACGCAGCTCCTTGTCGAAGTCGACGACCTCGATGGCGGGAGTGCGCAGGACGGGGTCC
>Ga0066789_10000263_pt1 | contig 19812 bp, 18 predicted proteins | sample OrgsoiDNA2013049_FD_70960 | JGI IMG/M metagenome (GOLD analysis project Ga0066789, IMG submission 70960) | Permafrost soil microbial communities from the Arctic, to analyse light accelerated degradation of dissolved organic matter (DOM) -... | ecosystem: Environmental > Terrestrial > Soil >...
CCGAGACCGGCGAAATGTCGCCGGCGACCTGCTACGCGCACGCCTGCATGGTCGCCGAGGTCGAGGTCGACGACGAGACCGGCGAAGTGGCGATGGTGCGCGTGGACAGCGCCTACGAACTTGGGCGCGCGCTCAATCCGCGCCTCGTCGAACAGCAACTGGTCGGTGGCGCCTGGATGGGAGTCAGTCACGCGCTCTTTGAGACCACGGAACCCTATTATCCCGATCCGAGCCACGGCCCGCGCGACTTTGTCGAATATCTGATGCCGGGTCCCGGTGACATTTGCCCGCATGACATCGCAGTGCTGGAGCGGCCGGCGGCGGATGGTCCGTTCGGGGCCAAGGGCCCGGGCGAGATGTGCGCCAATCCGGTGATGCCGGCGGTCGCCAACGCGATTTTTAATGCGGTCGGCGTGCGCGTCGACGAGCTGCCGATCACGCCGGAGAAGGTGCTGCGCGCGATCAAGGCGCAGGGTGGCGCGCGGCCGCAGGCGCGGCGCTGATGGCGGTTCGCGGCACCATTGGCGGTATCGACAGTCCCGAGGCGCTGGAAAAAGCGCTGCGCGCGGCCTATTACCTCGCCGACGAGGGCATCGCGACCGCGGCCTATCTGGCGCTCGCGCTGGGCAAGCCGCTGCTGCTCGAAGGCGCCCCCGGCGTCGGCAAGACCGAAGCGGCGAAGGCGATCGCCGCAGTCCTTGGTCGCCGGCTCATCCGCCTGCAATGCTACGAAGGCATCGACGCCTCCGCCGCGCTCTATGAGTGGAACTACCCACGGCAGATGCTCGCGATCCGCCAGGCCGGCGACGAGACCATCGACATTTACGGCGAGACCTTCCTGATCGAGCGTCCGATGCTCGCGACGCTGCGCGCCCCCGATTCAACGGTGCTGCTGATCGACGAGATCGATCGCTCGGACCAGGAGTTCGAGGCATTCCTGCTCGAATTCCTCTCCGACTTCCAGATTTCGATCCCCGAGCGCGGTACCGTCCGGGCAGCCGGGCGGCCGGTGGTGGTGCTCACTTCCAATCGCACGCGCGATCTGCATGAGGCGTTGCGCCGGCGCTGCGTCTATCACTGGATCGATTATCCGACGGCGGAGCGCGAGGCGAGAATCATCATGATGCGCGCCTCCAGCGTTGCCGAGGCGACCGCACGCGCGGTTGTTGCCGCCATCGGCAAACTAAGGCGCGAGCCGTTGAGCAAGGCGCCCGGCGTCGCCGAGGCGGTCGACTGGGCGGAAGCGGCGACGTTGCTCAACAAGGGTGGCGCGCGCTGGCCGGATGCGTTCAAGCGCTCGATCGGCGTCGCGCTAAAGGACGAGGAGGATCTCGCCTTCATCGCCGGCCGGCTCGACGCTCTGATCGCGGAGGCCGCCGCGTGAGCGAAGCGCCGCAATTGCCACGCGCCGCGCGCGCGTTTGTTTTGTTCGTGGCGCTGCTGCGCGCCAACGGTTTTGCAATCGCGCCCGAACAGACCACCGCATTTCTGGAAGCGATCGCGCTTCTCGGCCCGGGCGGGCCTGAGGACGTAAGGCAGGCCGGGCTGGCTACCCTGGCGCCGCCGCCGGAGCGGCGCGCCGCCTACGATCTTCTGTTCCGGCTCCACTTCCTCGGCGGGGAAGAGATTCGGGGCGACGAGGGCGAGGATGGGGATGAGGATGAGGATGAGGATGAGGAGGTGATGCGGCTGCAGGAGGAGGGGCGCGGCGACGAGGAACCGCCGCTCGCCGACGAAGCCAACGCATCGGGCGAAATGGCGCTGCGCGCCGAAGCGCTGGCGGAGCGCCGCTTCGGCCCGAGCGGGCCGAGCGATGCGCTACGCCGGCTCGCGCGCGAAGCCCCAAGCCGCCTGCCGCGCCGGCGTGGCCATCGGCGCATGCGCGCGCGGCGCGGGCCTTGGGCGGACCTCAGACGAACGTTGCGCGAATCCGCACGCAATGACGGCGAGGTGATGCGGCTCGGGAGGCTGAAGCGGCGGGCGCGGCCGCGCAAAATGCTGCTGCTGATCGATGTCTCAGGCTCGATGAAGGCGCGTTCCGAGGACAATCTCCGTCTTGCGCATACGCTGCTCCAGGCGACGCCGAATGTCGAGGTCTTCACCTTCGGCACGCGCCTGACGAGGGTGACGCGCGCGCTGCGGCTCAAGCGCCGCGAGCAGGCGCTCGCGGCTGCTGCGAATCTGGTGAGCGACTGGGACGGTGGCACCCGTATCGGTGACGCATTGCAGGCGTTTCTTGCGGTGCCGCGCTTCGGCAGCTACGCGCGCGGCGCCGTGGTCGTCATTCTGTCCGACGGGCTGGAGCGTGGCGATCTCTCGGCCTTGCGCGAGGCGGTCGTCAAGCTCTCGCGCCGCGCCTGGCGTCTGAGTTGGCTGACGCCGCTCGCGGTCGGCTCCAGCTTCGTGCCACAGACCGAGGCGCTCATTGCCATTCGCCGCTTCGTCGACGACATGGTTGACGGCGGATCGAGCGCGGCGGTGGTCGCGCATGTGCTTTCGCTTCGACAAAGGAGGACCGCGTGATCGGCATCGTCGACGCGCATCATCACATCTGGCGCCAGGCCGATCTTCCCTGGCTGGTCGGGCCGATGCAGCCGCGCATATTCGGTCCCTACGAGCTGATCCGTCGTGACTATCCGATCCGCGAATATTTCGGCGACCTCGCCGGCAATGGTGTCGTCAAATCCGTCTACGTGCAGACGAATTGGGCGAAGGAGCGATTCGAGGAAGAGACGGCCTGGGTGCAACGCACCTCCGAGGAAGCAGGCTGGCCGCATGCGATCGTCGCCTACGCGGATTTCGGCGTGGACGACGTGCGCCCGCAGCTCGACCGGCTCAAGCGTTACTCGCTGGTTCGCGGCGTGCGCATGCAGCTGCACTGGCACGAGAACCCGCTCTATCGCTTCGCCGCGCGCGCCGACCTGTGCGCGGACCCAACCATCCGCCGCAACGTCGCGCGGCTGGCCGATTACGGCTGGAGCTTCGACCTGCAGGTGTTCGCGATGCAGATGCCGGACGCAGCCGGCCTTGCCGAAGCCTGTCCGAACGTTACGTTTGTGCTGCAGCACGCCGGAATGCTGGAGGATCTGTCGCCCGCCGGCCGTGTCGCCTGGCGCGCCGGCATGGTCAGGCTGGCGGCCTGTCCGAACATCGTCTGCAAGCTCTCCGGGCTCGGCACCTTCATCCATCACAATGATCCCGCGCACATCGCCGCTATCTTTGCCGATGCGGTGGCGATCTTCGGATCGGATCGCTGCCTGTTTGGCTCGAATTTTCCGATCGAGAAATTGTGGACCAACTATCGCGATCTCGTTCATGCCTATCTCGACGCCACCAAGCTGAACCCGCGCCATCGCGACGCGATCCTGCGCGATACGGCAATGCGGGTCTATCGTCTCGCGCCGTAGCCGTGCGCCGCGGGAAACAACCGAAGGGGAACTGGGGAGCAAACATGGCGCTGGAAATCAAAATTCTCGACTATGGCGACATCGAACTGGAATCGAGCTTTCTCGTGCTCGGCCGCGACTGCGGGCGCACCCGCCGGGTGCTGACGCTGGGCTTTCTGATTACCGGAGGAACCTATCCGATCGTCGTCGACACCGGCTACCGCTCCAATCAGATCATGGAGACGCTGGGCATGCGCGGCCTCCAGTTCCATGAGAACATGATCGAGAATCAGCTCATGCGCCACGGCGTGCGCATGGGCGACGTCCGCTTCGTCTGCCATACTCACCTGCACATCGACCACGCCGGCAAGGACGACCTGTTTCCGATGAACACGACGGTCGTCGTCAATCGCAAGGAGCTGGAGTATTCCGTCTCCGGCCTGATGCATCCGCAGTACCCGGCGCCCGACATCAAGCACCTGATCGACCGGCTGCACACCAGGAGCGCGCTGCGATTCCTGGATCTCGAGATCACCGGCCCGGTTGAACTGATCCCGGGCGTATATTGCGAGGCGGCCAATGCCCACACCGAAGGCTCGATGAATCTGCACGTGCACACCGCGGAAGGCATCGCCACGATCTGCGGCGACGTGCTCTACGACATCAACGATCAACTGGTGGATCCCTTCCGGGAGATCCACGACGCCGAACCGCGCACTACCGGCAACCACGGCACGTCAAAGCGCGCGGAAAAAGCCGCCATCAAGAAGCTCGTCAACAGCTCGCGCTTCCTGCTGCCGGTGCACGACCGGCCGTGCAAGATCGAGGGCGGCTATGTCGTCGGGCGGCTGCAGGACCAGGTGCCGGGGCCGATTGTTCAGTCGCTGCCAAAGCGCAACTGGTTTCCGGCCTGAGCCGGACGAAGGGATCGCCCCATGACCCACGCAACGCTGCGTTCCGAATTCGAAACCCTGATCGACCCCTATGCCCCGGTCGGCCAGCTCGGCACCGGCTTCACCTTCACCGAGGGGCCGGTCTGGCATCCGGCCGATCACTATCTGTTGTTTTCGGATATGCCGGCCGACGTTCGCCGTCGGTGGGACGCGACGCGTGGCGTCGTTGAGGTCAAGCGCCCTTCGAACAAATGCAACGGCATGACTTATGACGCCGACCTCAATCTGATCGTCTGCGAGCACGCCACATCGTCGCTGATCCGCGAGTGCACCGACGGCCGTCGCGACGTGCTCGCCTCGCACTTCGAGAAGCAGGAACTCAATAGCCCGAACGACGTCTGCGTGCATTCGAGCGGTGCGATCTATTTTTCCGATCCCTGGTATGGCCGCATGCCGGTCTTTGGCGTCGAGCGGCCACGCCAGCTCGGCTTCCAGGGCGTCTATCGCGTGCCGCCCGGCGGCGGCGCGCCGCAACTGCTGGTCGACCGCTCCCTGTTCGACCAGCCGAACGGCCTCTGCTTCTCGCCGGACGAAAAGCGGCTCTACGTCAACGACACCGTGCAGGCGCTGATCCGTGTCTTCGACGTCGCAGCCGACGGTTCGCTTTCCGACGCCCGCACCTTCGCCAACGGCATCCGCTCGGAGCTTGAGCCTGGCTTGCCCGACGGCATGAAATGCGATCAGCATGGCAATATCTGGGTGACGGCGCCGGGCGGCGTGTGGGTCTATGCGATGAACGGCGATCTCCTGGGCAAGGTTCGCGTGCCCGAAATGGTCGCCAATCTCAGCTGGGGCGGCGCCGACTTCCGGACGCTGTTCATGACCGCGACGCACTCGGTTTACACGGTCACGACCAAGGTCGGGCCGCGTAACGAGCCTTACATGACCGCCAGGGGAGGCGCAGCCGCCACGGCGTCTTCCGCGCCCGCGCCGCTGCTCAGGGCCGAGGCACTGCAGCTCGATCCGAAGCGCTGCGCGCTGATCATCCAGGATCTGCAGAACGACGTCATCATGGAAGGCGGTGCCTTTGCTGACTCGGGCGCGCCGGCGCACGCGCGCGCGCAGCGCGTCGTCGACAACGTACGCCGGCTCGCCGAGGCGGCACGCGCACGCGGCGTCGTCGTGATCCACGTCTGGTTCATCGTCGAACCGGGCGCGCCGGGCCTGACGCTGAATGCGCCGCTGTTCGAGGGCCTGGTCGATTCCAAGGCGATGGTGCGCGGGTCCTGGGGCGCCGCGCCGGTGGCGGGGCTCGAGCCTCGTCCGGGCGACTTCATCGTCGAGAAGATGCGCATGAGCGCGTGGGAAGGCAGCCGGCTGGAAACCATCCTGAAGGCGACCGGCCGCGACATGCTGATCGATACCGGCGCGTGGACCAACATGTCGATCGAACACACCGCGCGCACCGGCGCCGACAAGGGTTATTTCATGATCGTGCCCGAGGATTGTTGTTCGACCATGAACGCCGAGTGGCACAACGCCTCGATCAACTTCGCGATGCAGAACGTCGCCATCGTCACCAACGCCGATGCTGTGATCAAGGCGATGGGGTGAGCGGCGGCAGCGGCGTGAGGAAAGGCTAGAAGGCGTGCCTAAACTGTTGCACCTGCGCTGTTCGCCGCGTACGGCTTCCGAATCCTCGGCCGGCGCCGAGGTGTTCGTGACCCGGTTTCGAGAGGCGCGACCGAGTTGGGACATCGACCTGATGGACATCTGGCGCGAAACGCTGCCCGAGTTCGACGGCTACGCGCTGGAAGCCAAATACGCGCGCCAGAGCGGGCAAGAATTCAGCGGTGATCAGCGCGACGCTTTCGCCGAGTTGGAGCGGATGGCGATGCGCTTCGCGCTCGCCGACCGGGTGCTGATTTCCACGCCGATGTGGAACTTCGGCATCCCCTACAAGCTGAAGCAATGGTTCGATCTGATCGTCCAGCCCGGGCTTACCTTCCGCTTCGATCCGGCGCAGGGCTACTTTCCGCTGCTGCAGAACAGGCCCACGCTGGTGATCCTGGCCAGCGGCAGCGATTTCGTCACCGGCATGAACCGGGGACGCGTCGATATGGCGACGCCCTATTTGCGCGAGGCGTTGCGCTTCATCGGCGTCAGCGACGTTCGTTTCGCGCTGATCGGGCCAACGGTCGGCCCGGCGGAGCCGGCGCGGCTCGCCCGCGAGGCCGCGCATCGTCATTTGGCCAAAATGGCGGCAAGCTTCTGACCGAAGCTTTTGCCCGCTCATACCTTGATATGACCGCCCTCTGCCCAGGGGATCGGCGGCTGGTGGTTGCGGCGACCTTGCTCCAGGGTGCAGGTCTCGGCATGTTGCTTCCGGCACTCTCCAAGACGGGTTCGGCACGCTCGCGCCGAAATTCCGCCCGGAAGGCACCGCACTGTTCAGCTTGTCGCGGGTCTATGGAAGCACGATCGGCATCGCGGTAGTCCAGATCTTCTTCTACAACAACACCCAGGCCATGCACCTGGCGCTCGCAAAGGATCTCACGCCCTACCGCGCCGCCGCGCATGTCGCGGGCTCAATCGCCAAGCCAAGCCTCGCCGCGCTCAACGGCATGATCACTCAGCAGGCGGCCGTTGTAGCGGTCATCGACCAGTTCAAGATCTTGATGTTCGCCATGCTGATCGTGAGCCCACTCGTGCTTTTTCTCCGTAAGCCGCGGCCGGCCAATTAGCATCAAATGAAGGAATATTCCCATGACGACATCTGACACGCTTCGCAATACGCGTATTCGCCAGCTCTCCCTGAAGACGCCATGCGGGAGATTCGGGACAGCACCACCACGAGTGTCCGGTTCAACTCGGTGGTGGAGACCGGCGTGCCTGGATTTATTCCCAGGAGCGAACGGACCGAATCCAGTGGCGCGAAGCCGCAACGGTGAAAGTGGCAGCCTCCACATTCCGTTCGCAGGTGAGCGAGGTGCGGCGGACTCAGCGTCTGCTTCTAATGCTGTTGGCCGAGAGTTTGAGCATAGGTCTTGCCGTATGGGTAGAAGAGTTCCTTGCGGCCCTGTTGCCAAGCCGCTTTAAGTTCGGGCGTTCCGATGTCCCAATCGGGCCGGCATTTCATGCCGACGGCACGCAGATCCTGGCGGAGCTCTTCGATTGTGGGTCGTCCGAAGAACCAATAGCCATTATAGATATTGTGAATGACAAGGCCGGGCTCCAGCACGATCACGTGCGGAATCATCGGATTGTTGACGGGATCGGTGTATTCGGCGATGTCGAGATCCTTCTGAACAACGCGCCGCGGGTCGGAGAGAAAGGGCCAGTGAGCGCCTATTCCGCTGCGATTTTCGTTGGTCTGGGTGATGTTATCGGTGCTGATCGTGACCAGCCGGCAATAGCCAACCTCCATCTCACGATGGAGTTGCAGCAGACCTTCAGCTTGACGACGATCTTTTGGGCAGAAGGCGCCACGGCTAAGGACGAGGACCATGGGATCCTGTCCCTGCAACTCGGAGAGTTTTCGACGCTTAGCGGTGTGGTCGCTAAGCTCATAGTCGGGGAAGATAGCTCCGGGCACCATATCGGATCGCATTTGAAGTCCTCCATAGTTGAGTACGCGTAAGTGAGCAGGCCGATGTCGCCCGCGGGTTTTGAGCAGCAGATCAGCACATTGCCGTCGACCGGGTCCGGACGGTAGCCGATCGCGCCTGCCACAAGTCCGGATTGAGACCGCTACGCGCGAACGAAACCATCGGTCCTGAGCCGGGAGGACCTGCCAGTAAATGCGGCGGCCGGCGCGGCGAAGCGGCAATGCCTGGCGTGTTGGACGGACCGGAGCCGAACATCGCCAATAATGGGCTTGCGGCTTTCGTAATCGCCAGACACACGACATTGATCAAGTAAGTCGCGCGGACCAGCGCCGTGTGCCGATAGATCAATCGGCCGTGGGGCCGATCGCCTCGCCGAGACTATCGCGTCGTCACATCGGCGGCTTCACGCCCTCAGCGCCGATCACGACCGCGGCGGCTTCGGAGCCGTCCTTCTTCATAACGACGAAGACCTTGCGCCCAACGGCCAGTTGATCGGCCGGCGCCTTGTCAAAGGCGACGACCGTCGCGCTCGTCGGGATTGTGATTGTCTGTTCACCGCTGGAGTAATTCAGCCTGACCACGCGGTCCGTCCCGACCTCTTCGATCTTGGCGATATTGGCGTTGGTCATCATGTTCGGCTTCGATTCAAGATCCCAGGGATAGTGCCCCTCGGCCAGACCGCGCAGCGATTCATCAAACACATGAACTTCGCGTGCGACGCGCTTGCCGTCCTGCTCGATAGACGTAATGCCGACGAACTTGCCGGCCTGGATGGCGCTCATGTCGGCCGGGTTCACCAGGAAGAGGCCTGCGTCGTTGGCGAGTTTGATCGATTCCGTTCCGCCCTTGGCGGTCTCGACGCTGATCGTTCCTTCTTTCGCGGCGGTCAGCGTGCCGCGGATATGCGCCTGCGCGAAGGCTGGCGCGGAAAGCAGTACACCAACGAGAACCGTTGCGGCTGCAATCGGTACCCAAAGAGTTCGAGACATGAGCATCTGATTTCACTCCCTTTGGCGCTCGGCACACAATTTATGCCCAATCCAACGAATAGAATGCATGCAATTGTGCCACCTAATCTGGTCGCTTTGAAGACGTCGCGTCTAGATCGAACGAATTTTGGAGGTCGCTGATGTCCGAGAAGGTCAAACTGCGAAATACTCAGACGAAGTATAGTTATGCCGAAAACGGACATTGATCGGGGGATGGTTCAGCGCCCGCCCATCCAAAGGCGACCGGGACCCTGGAAAATTACCGCCATGAGGTTGCCGCTGAGCCGTCAGAGGCGGAGGGGAATTTTGGAGTCCGGGCCGCCAGAGCGTTGCTGGGCTGGTCCCAACAGCAACTCGCGGCGCAAGCGGCCGACCGACGGCCAAAGTGACGCGACATCGGGATGGAGGCAAGGAGCCGCTGGCCATCGATCATCAACGAAAAGGCGTTTGCCGACTTCCAAGCGCGTTGCTGGGCAGACCGGCATTCTGACCAAGGGGGCCGGATCATCCGCCACAGGAGTTCTGATGTCCCCGCGCATCATCCCCATTTCGCGACACCACGCGGTTGGCGTTGACGCCCCAGCGCTTTACCGCCATATACAGGGCATGAATAAGCTTCGATCAGCCGCATTGACCACCACGGCGACCGCTTACGGCGGATCGCCTGCTGGTTGTGCGCGCTAGAGACAAGCGTACTTCACCCAGAAAAGGCCCCGCCGGCGACGGACGGGGCCTTTTCTGGTTTTTGATGGTCCCCGTCCGCGCTTTTTCCCATCACAAGGAACACAGCGATGGACGATCTCGACCACAGAAATCTCGGCGTAAAGCTCAAACTCTGGCACCTTCAGGAAGATGCGCCGGGCATGGTGTTCTGGCATCCGCGCGGCTACGCGCTCTACCGGGTGCTGGAGGAGTATGTCCGGCGCAAGGTGCGCCGAGCCGGCTATGCCGAGGTCCGGACGCCACAACTGCTGCCAAAGGAGTTCTGGGGCCGCAGCGGCCATTGGGACAAGTTCGGCGAGCACATGTTCCGGGTCGACGACGGCAAGCTGGCGATGGCGCTGAAACCGATGTCGTGCCCGTGCCACGTGCAGATCTTCAACAAGAGCCTGCGCTCGTGGCGGGAACTTCCGATCCGCTATGCCGAGTTCGGCGCTTGCCACCGCAATGAGCCTTCCGGTTCGCTCCACGGCATCATGCGGACGCGTGCCTTCGAGCAGGACGACGCGCATGTGTTCTGCCGCGAGCAGGACGTGGAGGGCGAAGTCGCGTGCTTCATCGCCCTGCTGGGCGAGGCCTACCACGACCTCGGTTTTCCCGACTACGAGGTGGCGCTAGCGACGCGGCCGGCGGCGCGCGCCGGCGACGACGCGACCTGGGACTGGTCTGAGGCGAAGCTCGGTGATGCCGCGCGGGCTTGCGGCCTCGCGCCTCAAATCAACCCCGGCGAAGGTGCGTTCTACGGACCGAAGCTGGAATTCGCGCTGCGCGACCGGCTTGGACGATCCTGGCAGTGCGGCACAGTGCAGCTTGACGCCGTGCTGCCGCAGCGGCTCGATGCGTCCTACGTCGCCCCCGACGGCAGACGCGTGAGGCCCCTGATGATCCACCACGCAATCTTCGGATCGCTCGGCCGCATGATCGCGATCCTGCTTGAGCACCACGGCGGCGTGCTTCCGTTCTGGCTGTCGCCGGACCAGGTCGCGGTCGCGCCGATCTCGAAAGACCAGGCCGGATACGGCGCGGGCGTGCTGGCGGCGTTCGAGGATGCCGGGATCCGGGCCGTTGCCTATGACGGCGCCGATACCCTTTCGCGGCGCATCGTGGCCGCGCATGAAATGGCGGTGCCGGTGATGGCCATCGTCGGCGGGCGAGAGATGAGGGACAGCCGGGTGAGCCTGCGCGAACGCGACGGCTCACAGGCCGACGTTCCGCTGGCCGAGGCGGTGTCCCGCCTGCAGGCGAGGGCCCGGCCGGGCGCCCTTGCGGCTGAAGCCTTGTAGCCCGTGGACGCAGGATCCTGGGCGAGCAGGCCCCAGGAAGAGGGGGGTATGTCGCATGCACGTTTGAGACATGCCGACTGCATTGAGCAATTTCCGCCTTCAGGGGTAACTCGGAAGACATCTGCTCAAACTGACTTCTTCCGGGTTTGACCAGCCGTAGCGGATTTGGGGCTTGACCATCGTTGCCCAATTTCGACTCGCCATTGAACAAGACGTGGCAGGCTAGGCTCTATCGCGCCGTCAAGGTCAACGATCTCGCGGAAGCCCACGGGCTGAATGACCGCGATGGCGCGTGTGTTCTACGCCGATCCCTTCGTCGATATGCACAACCGCTTGAAGGAAGCGCTGGTGCTGCGACGGCCGGCGGCAAGCCATCGGCGCTGAGAATGAGCGCGAGGTCTTGAATGCTCTCGAAGCCCAACCAAACGCCGCCGCAGAACGCGATGGATGCGTGCAGATGACGGTTCCAATGTTGTACCCATTGCTGTCTGGAACGCGCAGCAGGCAAATTCCATCAGGCGCGGAAACGACGGTGCTCGTGCTCCTACCGCGACCGCGGGGATCAGCGACCTGATCGCCAACCCGTCTCCGATAAAGTTGCGCGCAGCCGTTTGAACCACCTACGCTTGGTGACACAAGACCCGAACCGGACATTCGCGGCCGCAGCGCAGCAAGGAGACAACGTGGAGATTAGCTCTATCCGCCATGTGCATTTTTTGTTGGCGAGCCAACACTCGGGACCTGCACAGCGACCGGAACTTGTGCTACCATCTGCCGGTCCGCTAAAAAAATGTATCCAAACAGGGAGGGCGTCATGCGGGTGAAATGCTCGAAAGTCCTTGGCTTGCTGGCCGCAGGGCTAAGTTTTATGTCCGCCGGCGCGATAGCGGCGGAGCCGCCGAAGGAAATGAAGCTGTATGTATTCAGCTCAGGAGCGCTGAATCTCGATAAATCCATTATTCAGAACGGCGCCAGCGGCAAAGTTCAAATTCCCGTCGGCTTCTTTTTAATTAGGCATCCCAAAGGGGACGTGTTGTTCGATTGTGGCAACAACGACAAGATCATCACCAACCCCGACTATTGGGGCCCCTTCGTGAAGGCACTCGATCCGGGCCGATCGCCGGATATCGCCATCGACGCCCAACTCAGCAAGATCAACGTCAAGCCTTCCGACATCAAGTATGTCGTGCTCGGGCACTTCCATGTCGATCATGCCGGCAACATCGGCAAGTTCCTCGACTCGACATTCGTATTCCAGCGCGACGAGATCAGGAACGCGTTCTGGCCCGCACCGGGCTATGCCACGTTCTTCATCAGCGATGATTTTTCCATGCTGCGGAATGGCGTGGGCGGCGGCATGCCCAGCAAATACAAGTCGATCGAGCTCGACGGTGACCTGGATCTGTTCGGCGACAACAGCGTCTACATCCATCGAGCCGTGTCGCACACGCCAGGGAGTCAGATCATGATAGTGCGCCTGCCCAAGGCCGGCACCGTGGTGCTCACCAGCGACGCTGTCTATCTCAAAGAGAATCTGGACAAGGACATCTTGCCGAGCATCGGTAGCGTCTATGATCCGGTCGGCATGCTCGACGCGTACGCCTGGGTGAAGCGGGTCCGCGACGTCGAGGGAGCCGACATCATCTACGCGCACGACCCCGACACCTTCAAGGCACACAAGCACTCTCCCGAATATTACGAGTGATCGCACAGCAGTTGGTTGCTGTGAGCGGGTCGGAATCCCGGGCTTCGCGCCCGGGAACTCCGATGCCCGCGCGATTGTTTCTGCCCGTGGCTTTTTGCGAGTCTTGATGTCTCCCGTTGTGCTGGCACAGCATGTAACCAAGTGGTATGGGCCGCGCCGTGCCGTAACCGACGTTTCCTTTGCCATCGAGCAGGGCGAAATCGTCGGCCTGCTCGGACCCAACGGTTCGGGCAAGAGCACGATCTTTCGAATGCTCACTGGCTATCTCGTGCCCACTTCCGGGAACATCGAAGTAGCCGGCCATGACGTCGTGGCAGAGTCTCTTGCGGTCCGCCGCACGCTAAGCTATGTGCCCGAGGATGCGCCGCTGTACGACCACATGACGGTGGCCGAATTTCTGCGCTTCATGGCCAGCATCAAAGGGTTGCGCGGCGCTGCGGCGAAAAGCGCCGTGGACGCGGCTGCGGAGCGGCTCGATCTGACGCCCGTGATGAAGCTGCTGACGGGCAAGCTGTCCCGCGGCTTCCGCCAGCGCGTCTCGATCGCGCAGGCTCTGTTGGGCGACCCCAAAGTTCTGGTGCTGGACGAACCAACCAGCGGGCTCGATCCGCATCAGGTGATCGCCGTCCGCGATCTGATCAGGTCGCTGGCCGGCCGGCACACCGTGTTGCTTGCGTCGCATATCCTTCCCGAGATCGAAAAGATCGCTTCGCGGGTGATGATCCTTCTCGACGGCGCCCTCTTGACCGCCGACGCGATGAAGGACACGGCGGGGCGCCTGTTGCTGCAGGTTTCGGCAGCCGCTTCGGAAGAAGCTGTCCGCGGCGCCGTCATGGCCATCGCTGGCGTGCGCGGTATCGCCGTCAACCCCGGCGGCGATGCGGAACCGGGGCATTACTTGATCGATGCCGAGCGGCGGCCGTCCGTTACCGCCGATATCGTGGTCGCGCTTGTCGCGGCCGGAATAGCCGTTTCCGAACTGACGGAGCGCCGCTCGGATCTCGAACACGTTTTCCTTGAACTCACACGGCGACCGGCGAGGGCGGCTGCATGAGGAGCTTCGCGGTTTTGCTGCTCAAGGAAGAGACGGCGCTGTTTTTCTCCCCGATTGCCTATGTGGTGATGACTGCTTTCCTTATCATCATGGGCTACAGCTTCACGCTTACCTTGTTTCTCAGCCATCAGCCCAGCATGGTGCATGTCTTTTTCCAGATGTTCGTGCTGTTCATGCTGACGACGCCGCTGATCACCATGCGGCTTTTGGCCGAGGAACGTAAACTGCGGACCCTGGAGGTGCTGCTCACCTCGCCGGTCTCCGAGATCGCGATCGTGTTGGCGAAATTCGCCGCCAGTATGAGCCTGATCGTCGTCATGCTGCTGCTATCGGGCTGCTACGCGGCGGCGCTGGCATTTTTCGGTGATCCAGATTTTGGCCCGATCTACAGCGGCTATTTTGGTTTGCTTCTGTTCGGTTCGGCGCTGGTCAGCACGGGGCTGCTGGCCTCGGCGCTTACCACCAATCAGGTGATCGCGGCGTTGATATCGCTCAGTGTCTTCCTGCTGCTCTGGATCATCGACAATTTCGGCTGGCTGTTGCCGAGCCCGGCGGACACGCTGGTGGTCAATCTATCGCTCTCGGTGCATTTTCGGCCATTCGCTGTCGGCTCGATCTACCTTTCCGACGTGGGCTTCTTCCTCAGCACCACGCTGCTCATGCTGCTACTAACCGTGCGGGCGCTCGCGCGACGGTAGGGAAGGCGACACATGCCACGCTTCGGCCGATCCGACATTGCTGTTGCCGTGCTCGTCGCAGCCGCACTCGGATTCGGAGCGCTCGGTTTCGCCGGCTTTGCCCACGGAATTTCGAACGGTCTCTTGTTTGTAGCCTGGTCGCTGACGCTGCTGACGCTGTTCGTGCTCGCGATCCGCCTTCCGCTGCGTGGCAGCGGATCGCGCGTGTCAGCCTGGGCGGCCAGCGCGCTTATCGCTTCCGCCGCGGTAGCCGTCGTGATTGCCGCCAACGTTGCGTTGTACCGGCACGACGTGCATTTCGATGTGACCCGCGAGGGAGGCAATACGCCTCCAAGACAGCTTACGGACGCTATCGATCATCTGCATGCTCCGCTGTCATTGACCTACTTCTATAATGCGGGCGATGCGAACGCACTCGCTGTCCGGGACCTGATCACGATCGCGGCGCGAGACCAACCGTTCCTGGCGTTTCGCGCCATCGATCTCGACAAGGAGCCGGGGCTGGCGCGCGATAACGGCGTGCATTCCTACAACGCCGCGGTGCTGCAGGCCGGTGAGCGCAAGGTTCTGGTCGAAAACGTCACCGATCCCACTCGTTTGGGCTACGCGGTATTGCGCGTTCTTCGGGAGCGCCCCGAGACGATCTGCTTCATCACCGGGCACGGTGAGACATTTCGTCCGACGCCGGACCATTTTCACTACAGTCACCTCGAGACGCTGAAGGGGCACGACACGCCGGGCGCCGGCGACGTGCTCGTTGCCGACCCGGAGCAACTCGATCGGTTCCAGCTTGCGCTAAACGAGATCGGCTTCGATATGCGCGGCATCATCACGACAGCCACGAACTCGATTCCGTCTGATTGCGCCGTCGTTGCCGTGATAGGTCCACGCACCGCATTCGCACCCGGGGAAGCGGACCTGCTGGTCAAATATTTGGAAGGCGGCGGTCGACTGCTGCTGTTGATCGATCCTCTGTTTTCGCTGGATCCGGATTTCGAAATCCGCTTGCTCGGTGCGGTCGGACTATCGACCGAACCGGCCATCGTCATCGATCCGTTGAATCATTTCCGCACCGATCCGGACAAGGTGGCTGTTCCTTATTACACGCCGCATCCGATCACGAAGCGTCTCGCGCTTACGGTGTTTCCGCAGGTGAGGCCGATCCACGTCGTCCGGCCGCCGGACGGCGTAAACACCAGCGTGCTTGCCGCGAGCAGCCAGGATAGCTATCAACGGCTGCCCTCGGCCGCGGGCGGCTTGATAGCCGCGACGGATGGACAAGCGGCTCCGAAGGTCGACCGCGGTGCTCAGGCCCTCGTCGTTGCGCTCGAAGGAGCCTGGCCGGGAGCGCCGCCGGACAAGCGCTTTCGCCTGGTAATCGCAGGCACCAGTAAATTCGCCACTAACGAATATTTCCCGTATGTTTCAAATGGCGAGCTGTCGGTCGCGATGGTGCGCTGGCTCGCCGAGGATGAGGCGACGCCGAACGTAGCGCCGCAGACCTACAGCCAGCCGGAAATCGTGCTCACCAGCCGGCAGATGCGCGATACCTTCATCGTGCTGGAAGTGCTGCTACCCCTGACCACCGCTTTCTGGGGAGTGCTGATGTGGTGGAGGCAGCGTTGACGAAGGGCGCCGCCACGCGCGATGCCTCCCGGTGGAGGATACCGGTCGCGACCACTCTTCTGTTGGGGCTACTCGTTGCGCTAGTGGCCAGCGGGGGATGGCCGGAGCTGCGCAGTAAGGTGTCCTTCGCGTCCAAGGGGCTCCTTACCGTCGCGCCAACCGAAATCCAGCGCGTGAAGGTTCTGGCTGGTCCAGACAGCATCGCGTTCCATCGCGAGCCGGGCGGATGGTCAATCGATGGCCCGCAGGGTGCGGTGCCGGCCGAGCTTGCGTCGCATCTCGACACCGCGCTACGGTTCTTGAAGGTAAGCGAGCCGACGCGCGAGATCCCGCCGAGTGAACTCACCGCCGGGAGCTTTGCTGAATTCGGGCTCGATCCGCCAGCCAATGTTGCGGTGCTCGAAACCCGCGACGACGTGGCCGCGACGATCAATTTCGGCAGCCTGAATCCGGCGAATACATCGCATTATGTCAGACTTGGGGGAGCTCCAACGGTCTATCTGATGGCCCGCCATGTCGGCGTGGAATGGCGGGTGGTGTTCGACATGGCGCGGCGGCTGCCGCGCCAGCCGAAGTCTGCCGTCGCAAGCCGCGGAACAAGCCTGTTGGTGCCGATTTCGATGGCGCAGGTTTGGGCGATCGAGATCGTGTTTGCCGGCAAGCTCTCCCGTTTGGAACGTGACGCCGCTGGAAATTGGTTCAAGCATACCGGGCAGCACACCCACACGGCTGACAACAGCGCCCATGTCGCCGATGCTGCGCAAGCGGGCATCATCGACACCGCGCTCCGTGCATTCGATACCGCTGCGGTTGAAACCCGTGTCGGGGCCGCCGATCCGGCGCAGTTGACCAAATACGGCCTCGCCTTGCCGACGCTGATCGTGCTGTTCTACGCGCGCGACAGCTCGACGCCTTTGACCCGGCTCGAGTTCGGCGCGGCGTCCGACAGCCTCGACCGCTACGCCCGCCTCGCTCCGGATGGCGCCGTCGTAACCGTTGCGGAGTTCGAAGTGAAGCGTCTGACCGACCTGCTCAAGGCCGTGGGAGCGGGCTCGTGACGTTCCTCCGCCTCATCCTGCTCGTCGGGGTCTCGCTTGGAGGAACCGTGCCGGTGCAAGCACATCAAGTCAATCTCTCGACGGCGCGCGTTACGTTGGGCGGGGATCGGACCGTCGCCGTCGAGGTGGCGCTCAAGGGCAGCGACGCCGATCGGCTTGCCGGCACACATGTATTCGATGCACCGCGGGATTCGGTCGATCCGGCGCTGGTGGCGGCGTACGCGGCACCAATTGTCGACTATGTCACTGCGCATGTTGCCGTGACCGGCCGCGACGGCACCGCCTGCGTAGCGGGCACCGCGACGCTTGTGCCGGATGGCGACGGCGTCATTTTTCGCAGGACCTTTTCGTGCCGCGACGTCAGGGGCGATATCGTTTACCGTTCGACGGTGCTGACCGCAGCCGACTCCAGCGCCCGCCAGATCGTATTGATCGGCGAGGGGGCGAACGCACCGCAAGCGCTGCTCGACTCCAGTAATACGACGGTTACGCTCTCCGAGCCTGCGCCGTCGCTTTTTTCGACAATGCAGCGCTACCTCGTCACCGGCATCGAGCACATCTTCCTGGGTTACGATCACATCGCTTTTCTGGTCGGCGTCGTGTTGTGGGCGCGGCGGCTTGTTCCCGTGATCAAGATCGTGACTGCATTCACGATTGCCCACTCGATCACGCTGTCGCTCGCCGCGCTCGACGTCATCGTCATTCCAAGTGCCATCGTCGAGCCTGCGATCGCGGCCTCGATCGTATTCGTCGCGGTGGAAAACTTCTTCTCGCGCGACATTGACCGGCGCTGGCGCGTGGCTTTTGCGTTCGGGCTCATTCACGGCTTCGGTTTTGCCGGCGCGCTGCGGGAAATCGGACTGCCGGCGAACGCGGTCGCTACGGCACTTGCGGCCTTCAATATCGGGGTGGAGATCGGCCAAGCTGCCATTGTCGCGATCGTGGTTCCAGCGCTCATCGCGCTCGACCGGCTCATGGCCGCCGACCGGGCCAAGTCGGTGAGAGCCGCATCGCTGGTCTACGTGGTTTCCGTGCTCATCAGTCTGCTCGGCAGCTATTGGCTTCTTACGCGCATGCTCGAAGTATAGCGGGAGTTCCCGTTTTTTCTTCGAGCGTCGCCTGAATGAATAAGCATTTGCGCGTGCAGGTCGCCGTGCATGTCGGCGTTATGATCCGCATGGCCAGGAAATCGGGCGTCCCTCAACCGAGCTTGGAGCCGTTCGCCGTAACGTAGATCGAATAGAGGGAAGTTGTTCCGCAAATGAACAAGCGGTTGAGCTTGGCGCCGCCGAAAGTCACGTTCGCAACCATTTCGGGAATAAGGATTTTTCCGATCAGCGAGCCGTCGAAGTCATAGCAATGGACGCCCTCTGCGCTGCTCGTCCAAATACGGCCATTCCGATCCACGCGAAAACCATCGAACAAGCCCGCTGTGGACTCCGCGAAGACCTCGCCGCCCGACAGCTTGGCCCCGTTCGCGTCGACCGTGAAGCGGCGAATGTGGCGCGGACCGTCCTCTTTGTGCGTCGCGCCCGTATCGGCGACATAGAGGTATTTCTCGTCGGGCGAGAAGGCAACGCCGTTCGGGCGAACCATATCGGTGATGACCGCGGCGACCGCGCCGGATTTGGCGTCGACTCGATATACATGGCAGCCCTCGATCTCCTGCCCGGCGCGATCCCCTTCGTAGTCGGTGTCGATGCCGTAGGCGGGGTCGGTGAACCAGACGGAGTCGTCCGACTTCACCACGACGTCGTTGGGCGAATTCAGACGCCTGCCGTTCCACTTTTCCGCAATCACGGAAATCGAGCCGTCAATCTCGGTGCGGGTCACGCGGCGCGTGAGATGCTCGCATGTGACCAGCCGGCCTTGATTGTCGACGGTATTGCCGTTCGAATTGTTGGAGCGCTCGCGGAAGACCGAGACTTCGCCCGAAGGTTCGACGAACCGCATCATGCGATTGTTCGGAATGTCCGACCAGACGACATAGCGGCCCGCCGCGAACCAAGCCGGACCTTCAGCCCAGCGCGCGCCCGACCACAACCGCTCGACCCGCACGTGACCGGCGAAGCAAGCCTTGAAGCGCGGATCGAGAACGACGACGTCCGTTCCCTCGACTTGACCATACCACATCGAAACCCCGTCTTTCCAGTTCACGTTGTGGACCTTTGTCCCAAGGTCCTGATTGGATGCCGATGACCCCGAAAACCGGGTCCTTATTGCGAGCCGAAACACAGTCTATCCCGCGTGTTCCCCGTGGCATCGCGATCATCGCCATTTTTGCTGCTTTTGGATTTGATTTCCATCGTTGTTTTTTCATTCGGCTTGTGCGCATCGCACCTTGCGTGCCATTCTAGTCCGGTAAGTGCACGGGAAGCCAATTCCCGGCATTGCAATAGGGTCGGAAACAGAAGCTCAGGGAGAAGAGCCATGAATTGGACGCTTCGTCTTACGGGGGTTGCTTGCGCCAGCCTCCTGCTAACTTCGGTCAGTGCTTGGGCAGGCCCCAAGGTCGTCGCCGGGCCGGGCGCCAATCCGGGCTGCTTCAAACCCTGGTCGGACCAGACCAAGTTCTTCCAGTGGGACAAGAAGCCCGGCCCCTACAAGATCGCACTCGTCAATGGCTTCGTCGGCAATACCTGGCGCATCCAGATGGTGAAGACCGCCAAGGCCTTTGCCGAGCAGCCGGGCATCAAGGAGAACATCAAGGAATTCAAGGTCGTCTCGACCGGCACCGATGTCGCGGCGCAACTCGGCGCCATGGAGGATTTTATCAATCAGGGCTTCGACGC
>Ga0066789_10000265_pt1 | contig 19768 bp, 16 predicted proteins | sample OrgsoiDNA2013049_FD_70960 | JGI IMG/M metagenome (GOLD analysis project Ga0066789, IMG submission 70960) | Permafrost soil microbial communities from the Arctic, to analyse light accelerated degradation of dissolved organic matter (DOM) -... | ecosystem: Environmental > Terrestrial > Soil >...
CGGCGACCTGTCCTGGGTCTAGTGAATTGTTGGGTCTTTGCTCGGACGTGAGGAACTCACGGTAAAAAAAACATCGCGGCGGAGACTACCCAGATGCGGTTCGCTCGAGTTTCTTCCCGAAACCTCCGACCTCACAGGGACAAAAGTAACCCATTCCACGTTACCTCAGGATGAGAAGAAGTTTTCTCTTTTGTGCGAATTGGTGCAGGTTTAAGGAGTCGTTCCCCCAGGAACTCGACAAAAAAAACAGCGGCGCCGGAATTATGGGCTCGGTTGCCGTTTTGTTCGTCTGTTTCTTGCTCTGGCAGATTTTCGATCTTGGCGCAGATGATGGGTTCCGGCCAGACAAGCCCAAGGATTAACCCCAACCACCTTTGATCCGTCCAGGATAGTCAGATGAAATTGCCCGTCGCGGTTCTAGTGGCGGTGGCTGCTGCAAGCTTCGTGTCCACGCTTCACGCCCAAGTGCCGGTGCCGGTGAAGGTTCAGGCGAAAGACCGCCCAGTCCCACGAGTGATTAAGAAAGACGGACGCTTCGCCCTGCTGGTGGACGATGTTCCTTACTTGATATTGGGCGCGCAAGTGCATAACTCCAGCACCTGGCCGGCGACGCTTCCCAAGCTCTGGCCCGCCATGGAATTCCTTAACGTCAATACCGTGGAAGCTCCCATCTATTGGGAGCAGTTCGAACCAAAGCAGGGCCAATACGACTACAGCGTCATGGAAACGCTTTTGGCGCAGGCCCGTCAGCATCACCTGCGCCTGGTGATTCTCTGGTTCGGGACTTGGAAGAACGGCAGCCAACACTACATGCCCGAATGGATGAAGCTCGATCCGGGGCGTTACGCGCACTTGGTGAACAAAGACGGCAATCTGGCGGACTCGCCCTCGCCCTACGCCGCCGCATCGCTGGAAGCCGACATGACCGCCTTCACCGCCTTCATGCGCCACCTCAAGACCACTGATCCCGAGCGCACCGTCATCATGATTCAGGTCGAGAATGAAACCGGGACGTGGGGTAGCCTTCGCGATTACTCTCCGGCCGCGCAGAAATTGTTTGAAGCGCCGGTTCCGCCTGAAGTCGTCGGTGCCATGCAGGTGACGGCCACTTCGCCATCGCCGACTTGGCAGGAAGCCTTCGGTCCGGAAGCGGAAGTTAACTTCCACGCCTGGTCGGTGGCAAGATATGTCGAGCAAGTCGCGGCCGCGGGCAAATCGGCTTATCCGTTGCCGATGTATGTGAATGCGGCCTTGCGCGATCCGCTCAAGCCGGGCGCTCCCGGCAGCTACGAAAGTGGCGGCCCCACCGACAACGTGTTGCCCATCTGGAAAGCTTCCGCGCCTTCCATAGACATTCTGGCGCTTGACATTTACCTGAACGATCCCGCCGCATACTTGAAAGTGCTCGAACTTTATCGCCGCGACGACAACGCGCTCTTTATCCCCGAGACCGGTGGTGCAGCCAATGCACGCTTTTTCTTCTCGGCGCTCGGCCTCGGGGCCATAGGATTCTCGCCCTTTGGCATGGACGACACCCGGGGTCATGACACCGCCCCGGGCTCCCGCCAGCAGGAAGAGTTTGAGGCCTACGCGAAGAACTACCGGTTGATCGGTCCCATGCAGCGCGAGATCGCTCGCCTGAATTTCGAAGGCAAGCTCAAAGCCGTCGCCGAAGAACAGGGCAAAGCCTCGCAGACGCTGCATTTCGGAGAATGGAACGCGGTGATTTCCTACGGAGCCAGACGCGACGGTCAAGGCGCGGGAAACGTAGAGCCGATGGGGCGCGCTCTAATTGCTCAGCTCAAAGACAATCAGTTTCTGGTGACGGGATTCTTCTGCCGCGTCGACTTCCGCCCCGCCGGCACCGACCAGCAACGCAAGGCCTGGCACATCGTGGACGGAACCGGACAGACTCCCTCAGCGCAGATTGACGGCAAATGGCAACACCGCCAGTTCCAGAAAGTCGAAGTAGGAACGTTCGAAAACGGTGTCTTCAAGTTCGAACGGATCTGGAATGGCGACGAAACGGACTGGGGGCTCAACTTCGGCGCGGAGCCGGTGGTGCTGCGGGTCTCGCTCGCGACCGATTGATTGACAGGCGAATAGACGGCGAAGTAGGGCTGGCCCTGACCCGTAAACTGATTGCAAACTGATTGCTGGATCAGCTAAGTCGTTTAAAACTGGCGGAGAGAGTGGGATTCGAACCCACGTTACCCTTTCGAGTAAACACGCTTTCCAAGCGTGCGCCTTCAGCCACTCGGCCATCTCTCCGGCGCTTATCGGGGAAGCTACTGCAGGACAACAACGCAGGCAAACCTGCTGCTTCGATTCTATGGGTGCGCAGCCGCTACGGCAACTTGGACGAGTTTAAAGGAGGGAACTATTCCAGACGTGCAAGGCCTTGCTAGGAGTATTTCTTAGGCTCGGTCGCGTCATTACCGCTCAAAGACTCCGTCGTGTCTTTCGCCGGTTCCGCTGCCGCTTTGGACGGGTCCGCGGGACCCGTTAGTTTCGTATCCTGCAGCACGCGGTTGTTGAGGCAGTAAAGCGCGAGCTCAAGCCGGTCGGCAACACCCAGCTTGTCATAAACTTTGCGCAGATAGTTTTTCACCACCTGCTCCGTCGTCCCCACTCGCAAGGCAATTTCCTTGTTCTTCATTCCCTGAGTGACGCCGGATACGATGAGCGCCTCTTTGGGCGTGAGGTGGACTTTGGTGCGCGCCGACGTTGGACGAGTGCCATGAGTGCGATATGCCTCCAGCACCCACTGCACGGCGTGCGGTTCCAGCCAGGGCTCGCCCTGCGAGACCTTGCGCAGACACTCGACGAACAATTCGGAATCAATCTCGCGGGAAACCACAGCGTGCGCGCCTCGCCGGAACAGCTCCAGCGTCAGTTCCTGGTCCGGAGTTTCCGTAACCGCCACGACGCGAAGGCCGCGCGCCTGCTTCAGGATGTCTTGCACCGCTTCGCTAGGATTCTCGGACAGGGCTGCTTCAAAAACCAGAATTTCAGCGGCAAATTTTTGCGCGGCAGCAACCGCCTGCGGCAGAGTCTCTGCCTGTCCCACGACGCGGATGTTGTCTTCCACGGCAAAAATTTTGCGCAGCCCGGCGCGGAAGATGGCCTGCGAGTCGGCCACGATCACACGTATGAACTGTTCCCTGTTCTCCATATCCGGAGGGGCCACGCCTGCTTCTCCCGTGCTCAAACCCACGCTAGCCATCGTTTTACTTGTGTGGGTCGGACACTCTTGTCCGACGCCGTTGTTCCTGATCTTGCTAAAGCTCCTGAGCCGCTTACTTGCGCTCAAAGCGATATTCGTCAATCACCACGCCCACACCGCGGCGTCCATCCTGCTCGCCGCTGCGCACCACTCGGCCGCGGCATTCCACTTGTACGTCCGCTTCCGCTCCCACAACTTCCGCGGGAAGCGAAATTGTGAAATCAATCGTCGAGCCCACCGGCATATCCACGTCGTAATGAAACAGCACGCCGTTGGCGGAAATATTTTCGCTTTCGGTATCGCTGTCGCCGGTTTGCGATTTGATATGGATCGGCAGCTTGACCGGAAAACGCGCCGCACCCTGCACGTCGGTATAGCGCGACCGCGCGGCCTTTGCAGCCCCTGGAGTGTTGACAGATTCGTTGGACATCATCTGCAGACTACAATGCGAATTCCGCCGGCGAAAGTTACCGAAGTTATTGGCCTTTGAGGTTTAACCGCTTGTGGTACATGGACTTGCGGGTGGGGAGCGAGCATTCAGCACTCAGCATTCAGCCTGCGCGAGGTGCTGGGAGGGCATTCGGTCATGCAACCAACCCGCTTGTGAGATATGTCACAGTTTTTCGTTGAGCCTTGGAGTAAGTTTTCGCAGGAGGCTTGTTCATGAAATACTTTCGGGGCCTGCAGGTCTGGAACAAGGCGCACGCACTGACGCTCAATTGCTACAGGGCGACCAGACCTTCCCGAAGTCCGAGACCTACGGCATAACCAGTCAGATCAGGCGATCCGCGGCTTCGGTTGCGGCCAATATTGCTTAAGGATGCGGGAAGCGCGGCAATGGAGATTTCCAGCGTTTTCTGGGAATCGCAGCCGGATCGGCGAGCGAAGTGGAATGCCACTTCCTATTGGCGCGAGACCTTGGGTTCCTCGACGGCGATCAATACAAGGCGCTTGACGCAGCGGTAGTAGAAATGAAAAGGATGCTGGCCTCATTAATTATCAGGGTCGAACGCGACCGTCGGGCAAGCTGAATGCTGAGTGTTGAATGCCGAGTGCTTTTGTTCAGAATTTCGTCACTTCCGTGAAATTAAACCCATTCACCTTCATCGCCGGCACCACCATATCAAACGCCTCTTCTCCGCTGGTCCGCACCGGCGTGCTCATCTGCTCGACATTCGAAAGCATCTCAATCAAACTCTGATTGAAGCGGAAATTCCTCAGCCCGCAGACTACTTTTCCGTCTTCAACCAGGAACGTCCCGTCACGGGTCATACCGGTCAGGATTTTTTCGTAAGGATCAACTTCGCGGATGTACCACAGCCGGGTGACCAGAATGCCGCGCTCGGTGGAAGCGATCATTTGATCTACAGTCTCCGGTTCGGCTGCAGGCTCGAAGACGATGTTCATCGGCGCTTCGCCCATCTCGTTGGGAATCGGGAAGCCGTGTCCGGTGGCTTCGATCGGTCCAACTTTGTCCGCGTATTCCGACTTCTTCATCTTCACCGCGCTGGCTCGCGCATACACCAAGCGTTGAACGACTCCGTTCTCGACCAGTTTCATTCGCTTGCGGCGAAGACCTTCGCCATCGAATGGAGAACCCGATTGCAGCGGATGAGCCGCGTCGTCCCAGATCGTAATGTTCTCGCCGAATAGACGCGTGCCGATGCGATTGCTGAGAAACGACCTCTGATCAAGAATCGCCAGCCCGCCGAAATCGAAGAACGCAAACCCAACCATGTCGAGCACCGCGGACGGCTCAAGAATCACGGTGTACTTTCCCGCCGCAATCTCGCGCGGCGCCGCCGACTTGGCGGCTTTTGACGCTGCAATTTGCGCCAGAGCCGAGGGATTAAGATTCGCCACATTCGGCGAGTTCGCTTTCTGCCATCCCGATGAATCAGGCGCGAGCATGGTGATGGAAATCTCGGCGGAGGTTTGCCTGTGCCAATCGCTCAATCCGCGCGAGTTGAAGATCCCTTCGACTGCCTCGGAGCTTGCGAAGATTCCCGCGGCCGTGAGTTTTTCTTTCTGCGCGGTGGAAACAATCTTCCCGACGGCCTCCGCTCGCTCACCAGGAGTCAACGCCGCAGTCTGCTCAAAGTACCGCGTAGTCCCTGCCTGTGTGGGGTGGGCGCCCTCGCCCGCCACTGCTGCCACTGGCAGTAAATCCGAATCTTCCTGCTGGACTCGAGCCAGACTCTCTGAAGCCTGAACTACCCGCCGCAAACCCTCATCGTCAAATGCGTTAGTAGTCGCCCGCGCCGTCCGCCCGCCAAGAACCGTCCGCACCGAAACCCCAAAATTCTCTTCCGCAACATTCTGATGAATGGTGTTATTGGCAAACCGAGTGAGCGCAGAATGTCCTCCATAAAACAGACACTCCACCTCGTCCGCAGTCGCGTACTTGCGAATGCGGGAGAAAATGCCAGCGGCCTGATCGAAGGTCAGCATTTAGCAGTTAGCATTTGGCACTTAGCCTCGACACAAACCGGCTAAATGCTAAGTGCCAATGGCTAAGTGCCCTTATACGCACTCCCGACCTTCACCCTCCTAAACCTTGCCGGACTTGCTCCGTGCCCCGTCCCCATCACCTGCTGCGGCTGTCCTTTGCCGCAGTTCGGAGTTCCCCACAGCGTCCACTCATCGCGCGAGCAAATTGCATCCATCGAATTCCAGAATTCTGTTGTGATTCCGCTGTAGGAGGGATTCTTCACCACGCGTGCGCGCTTGCCGTTCTTGATCTCCCAGCCAATTTCGGTGCCGAACTGGAAGTTGTAGCGCTTGTCGTCAATGGACCAGGAGCGGTTGGTCTGAAACAGAATGCCGTGGTCGGTCGAAGAAATTAATTGTTCAAGCGTCAGCGGCTTCTCGCCGGGAAGAATGCTGATGTTGGTCATGCGAATGATCGGAAGGCGGTTCCATCCCTCAGCGCGCAAAGTTCCGCCGGAGCGCTCCAGTCCAATCGTCGGAGCGGTCTCGCGCGAACTGAGATATCCGGTGAACAGTCCGTTCGTGATGATCGGGGTGCATTGCGCTGGAACGCCTTCGTCATCAAAAGCAAAAGTTCCCAGGCCCGGTCCGTGTTCCTGGCGCGCGTCCGCAACAACGTTGACCAACTCGCTGCCGTATTGGAGAGTGCGCAGCTTCTCTAAAGTTAGAAAGGAAGTACCTGCGAAATTCGCTTCCATGCCCAGCACCCGATCAAGCTCAATCGGATGCCCGACCGATTCGTGAATCTGCAGTCCCAGTTGCGAGCTGTCGAGAATAATGTCGAAAACGCCCTCTGGGCATTGATCCGCGCTGTGCAGTGCGACCGCCTCTTCTCCAATCCGGCGGGCGTTTTCCAGCAGCTTGAGTTCGTCGATGAGTTCATATCCTTTGTTCTGCCACTGGCCTCCAAACGAATTCGGATAGGAGCGCTTCTGAATCTCGGTTCCCGCGAAAGCATAGGCAACGTAGCCAGCGCCGGTCACGTACTTAGTCTGATGAATGTTCGAGCCTTCGGAGGAGAAGAACCACTGCTCCTCGCGGCGAAAGTTCATGTTGGTCTCGGCCAGGGTCACTCCCGCTACTGAGCGCAGCTCCGCGTCGATCTTTTCCAGCAGCGCCAGATTCTGCTCCACCGAAATCGTAAACGGGTCAACTTTGTAGGGCGTGGTCCAATCGGCAGTGACCGCCTTCTCTGGAACCAGCCTCACTTCGCTCTGTTTCACTTTGGCAGAGGCCTTTGCGATATCAACCGCGCGCGCAGCGGTCGCTTCGACCGAATTGCGACTCATGTCCGCTGAGGCGGCGAATCCCCACGCGCCATTCACGATCACGCGAACGCTGAATCCGAGCGAATGCGAATCCGAGGCATTGCCGATCTTGCCATTCTTGGTGGCCAGTGCGCGGCTGCGGTCCTGTACTACGCGAACGTCTGCGTAGGTGGCGCTGCGTTGCGAGGCGGTATCGAGTGCCCAGGGGGCGAGGTTTTTCTCTGGCGCCGGCATGACAGACACTCAGAATCTATCACACAAAATCTGCGGGTATCCGTAGCCGGAAATTTTGGCGGTTTAGCAGTTCGCGGCTTGGGCTTTGACCTTCGTGAGCAGCTTCTCCACTGTTTCCACAAACAGGGCGGGACCTTTGTCCACCATCAACTCAGACTTTGCAAAATACGAGGTGGCTCCTTCTTTGATGAGCTTCTCCTGATTACTCTGCGGGAGGCTGGTCAGAACCATGACCGGGATGGATGCTGTCTCCGGATCTTTTCGCAATGCGCGCAGTACCTCGGGTCCGGAGAGTCTGGGCAGAAGCATGTCGAGCACCACCAGATCCGGTTTGTGTTCCTGCGCCAGCCTGAGGCCCTCTTCGCCATCAGCAGCGGTTATGACTTCATATCCAGCCTTGACCAGCGCCCGCTCTTTGGCGATGCGACGAAAGCGGCTGTCATCTACGATTAAAACTTTCATAGGGACGTTTCTGGATGGCAGAGAGAAGATCGGCAGAACGATGCAAAAGCTTGAATGGCAAAATGTTGCAGTGACAGGCGTCACAGGAAACCTTCAGGGAGCATCTGACTAGCGACTTTTTTCCTGCGCCCGTGTTTCTAGAATGTAGAGGGGTCGAGTCAGGGCACAGGGGAGGTTGGTCATGGCAAAGGTGATTGAGTTCTACGTACCGAAAAACTTTCGCAAAAATGAACGGTGGAACTCGCGGGATGAACGCGGGCGCGTGATCGAGTTCAGCTTGCCGCAGAAATCGGCGTGAACAGGATTATTGGCAGCTGGTGAGAGTTCTGGTGGTGCAGGCAAACAGCAGCCTGCGACTGCTTGGGACGATTCGCTCCCCAAATCATCCCACTCCGCTCGGAATGACTGTATTAAGGGAATAACAAAGGGCGGCTTGCGCCGCCCTTTTTTGACTAAGAGCCCAGAGCGAAGAGCCAGGAGCCGAATCTATGTCCCTTCGTTCCACCCCGCCAAATACTCTTCCTGCTCCGGAGTCAGGCGGTCGATCTTGATGCCCATGGATTCCAGCTTCAGGCGAGCTACGCGTTTGTCGAGTTCTTCGGGGACGCGGTAAACCTTCTTTTCCAGCGTGGCATGGTTCTTAACCATGAACTCAACCGAAAGCGCCTGGTCGGCAAAGCTCATGTCCATGACGGAAGGCGGATGGCCTTCGGCGGCGGCCAGGTTGATGAGGCGGCCTTCGCCGAGAAGATTAATTTTGCGGCCGTCGCGTAGCGAGTATTCTTCGACGAACTCGCGCGTGGTGCGCTTTGACGACGAAAGCTTTTCCAGCGCCGGGATGTCGATCTCCACATTGAAGTGGCCAGAGTTGGAAATGATCGCGCCGTCTTTCATCACTTCAAAATGTTCTTTGGCGAGAACGTTTTTGTTGCCGGTGACGGTGCAGAAAACGTCGCCCAGTTTCGCCGCTTCGGGCATGGACATTACGCGGAAACCATCCATAGTGGCTTCGAGCGCCTTGGTGGGATCCACTTCCGTGATGATGACCTCGGCGCCGTTGCCGCGAGCACGACTGGCGAGGCCGCGGCCGCACCATCCGTAGCCGGCGACCACGAATTTCGATCCTGCTAGAAGAAAATTAGTAGCGCGAATGATTCCGTCAATGGTGGACTGGCCGGTGCCGTAGCGATTGTCGAACAAATGCTTGGTGTCAGCGTCGTTTACGGCCACGATCGGGAATTGCAGCACGCCCTCCTTGGCCATGGCGCGCAGGCGGATGACCCCAGTTGTGGTTTCTTCCGTGCCGCCGATTACGCTTTCGAGCGCGTCCTTGCGCTTGGTGTGAAGAATGGTGACCAGGTCTGCGCCGTCATCCATGGTGATGTGCGGCTTGTGATCAATCGCGGCAAGAATGTGGCTGTAGTAGGTATCGTTGTCTTCGCCCTTGATGGCGAAAACTGGAATGCCATTGTCGCGGACCAGGCTGGCGGCAACGTCATCCTGCGTGGACAGTGGATTTGACGCGCATAGCACAACGTCGGCGCCGCCGTCGCGCAGGCAAATGGCCAGGTTTGCGGTCTCCGCGGTGACGTGCAGGCAGGCGGCAATGCGCATGCCCTTCAGCGGCTGATTCTTGATGAATTCTTTGCGGATGATTTGCAGGACCTTCATGGACTGATTGGCCCATTCGATCCGTTTCTTACCCATATCCGCAAACTCAATTCCTTTGATATCGCACTGCACTTGCGTCGAAGTGGTTGACATACATCTCCTGTGGCTTTGCTTTGTCTGATTGTACTTGCTGTTTGTGTTGGAAGCCTTAGAAAATCTTGAACCGCCGAGTACGGTGAGTGCGCCGAGAAAATCTAAATCTCTCCGACCTCTGCGTACTCGGCGGTGAAAAGGTCTATTTTCTGACTCCCGCGGCCACCGGCTCACGCAGGCCGGCGTCGCTGGCCAGTTGGGCGGCTTTGTCGGTCGCCTCCCAGGTGAAGTCTGGGTCGTTGCGGCCGAAGTGTCCATAAGCGGCGGTCTTGCAATAGATCGGCCGGCGCAGCTTCAGTGAATCAATGATTCCTTTGGGCGTGAGTTTGAAGTGGGCACGGACCAGATCGGGAATAATCTCGGGATCAACTTGGTGAGTGCCAAAAGTCTCGACCAGAACGCTGACGGGATCGGCCACGCCGATGGCGTACGCCAGCTGCACTTCGCAGCGGTCGGCGAGCCCTCCGGCAACAATGTTCTTGGCGATATAGCGGGCGACGTAGGCTGCGGAGCGGTCCACCTTGGTCGGATCTTTGCCGCTGAAGGCTCCGCCGCCGTGGCGTCCCATGCCGCCGTAGGTGTCAACGATGATTTTGCGGCCAGTCAGGCCGGTATCGCCCATGGGGCCGCCGATTACGAAACGCCCGGTGGGATTGATGTGATACTTGGTGTCTTCATCGAGCAACTCAGCGGGAATGGTGGTTTGAATCACGTGCTTCAGAATATCTTCGCGCAGCTCTTCTTTGCCGACAGTATCTGCGTGCTGCGTGGAAACGACGACCGCGTCCACGCGAATCGGTTTCTGGTTTTTATCGTACTCAACCGTGACTTGGGATTTTCCATCCGGACGAAGGTATGCAAGGCGGCCATGCTTGCGAATTTCGGAAAGCTTCATGGTGAGCTTGTGCGCCAATGCGATCGGCATGGGCATCAGTTCGGCGTTTTCGCGGCAGGCGTATCCAAACATCATTCCCTGGTCGCCGGCGCCGCCGGTGTCAACGCCCAAGGCGATGTCGCCGGACTGTTTATTGATGCTGGAGATAACGGCGCAGGTGTTGGAATCGAATCCGTAAAGCGCGTTGTTGTAGCCGATGGAAGAGATGGTGCCGCGGACCAGTGCCTGGAAGTCAACATAGGCCTTGGTGGTGATTTCGCCGGCGATCACGACCAGGCCGGTGGCGGTCAGGGTTTCGCAGGCGACGCGGCTGAACGGGTCTTGCGCCAGGCAGGCGTCGAGGACGGCGTCGGAAATCTGGTCGGCGATTTTGTCGGGATGACCCTCGGTGACGGATTCAGACGTAAAAAGATATCGGTTTCGGGATGACAATTTCAGTTTCTCCTTCGCGAAGGCCGCAACCAGGTCTTGGGGGATGGCTCAGATCACAATAGGACGCAATGGTCACAGAATGAATGTTTTGCGACCTATTAGAAGCTACCAAAGAACCCCGGCAGGCGCAATGAATTTTGCCCAGAAGGCGTGTCCGGCCAGCGGAAAGGGAGTTAGACGGGTCAGGCGGGGTTCGCGGCAAGTCGAACGGCTCCAATGGAGTAGGGAAGTGGTACATCCTGAACTTTATACTCAGGGCTATTGCCGGAATTTCGTTACTATGGTTCATTGCCCCTGGTTTCGAGCGGTGCATATAATTCGTAAACCACTGGCCAGCAAAGGACCCATTTGATGTCGCACGCCACAGGTGCAGAGACTGCCCGCCAAACGCAGGAACTCAACATCTTCCACGATGTGGCTAAGGCCCTGACGTCTTCTCTCGACCTCGATTCCATTCTGCAAACCATCCTGGACAAAATGGCGGAATACTTTCGTCCGGATACCTGGTCTTTGCTGATGGTGGATGAGGCGAAGAATGAACTTTATTTTGCGATTGCAGTGGGTACGGCGGCCGAGGCGCTCAAGAATGTCCGGCTGAAAATCGGCGAGGGCATCGCCGGGCACGTGGCCAAGTACGGCGAGAAGCTGATTGTGCCCGACGTGAGTGCGGACGAGCGTTTCGCGAAACGCATCGATCAGGCGACGCAATGGGAGACGCAATCGATCATTTGCGTCCCGGTGAAATCCAAGCTGCGGGTGCAGGGCGTGATCCAGTTGGTGAACGTTGACCTGGAGCACTTCGGCAACGAAGAATCATTTTTTCTCCAGGCATTGTGCGATTACGCCGCGATTGCCATTGAGAATGCCCGCTCGGTGGAGAAAATTCAAGAACTGACCATCACCGACGACTGCACTGGCCTCTACAACGCACGCCATCTTTATAAGACGCTGGAGACTGAGGTCTATCGCTCGGCGCGATTTGGATATGAATTTTCGGTGTTGTTCATCGACCTCGACCACTTCAAGCAAGTCAACGACACTCACGGCCATTTAATCGGCAGCAAGCTCTTGGCGGAAATCGGCTACCTGATCAAAGCCCAACTGCGGTTGATTGATTTCGCCTTCCGCTACGGTGGAGACGAATTTGTCGTTCTGCTTCCGCAGACGGACAAAGATTCCGCAATGGTGGTCGCACGCCGGCTTCGCGACAGCTTGCGCGCCAGCTCCTTCTGTAGAGAAGAAGGATTGAACCTCAACGTGCGCGCGTCCATGGGGCTAGCGACTTATCCGCACGACGCCAAGACCCCGCACGACATTATCCGCCAGGCCGATGGGATGATGTACGAGGTGAAGAACAGCACACGGGACAACATCGGAATTGCTCAGCGCGGAGTTGTGAAGTAGCGGTAGAAGTACAGTTAGGATCAGTTTCGCCCGTTCGGGTTCGCGCACCGCTACTAACTACCAAACACCAGCGCTCGATCCAGTCCCGAGAAATGGATTTCCAGCAGGCGTGATCCACTACCAGTCCTGAAGTACACATATTCATCGCGACGATACTTCACGGGTCGTTTGACCCACTGACCATTGGCTGTCGCCCGGACATAGTTTCCCTGCACGAACTTCACTTTGGCGTCGCTCACATACGACTCCCAACTGATGGTGAAATCCCCAACCGGTAGCGGCGTCCCGCTGAGGGTTAAGCCCGATTTGAAGGTGAAATCCCGGGAGCCGCGTTCGAAGGGTCGTGGTTGATAACCGTGGGATAAAAGGTCCTTGTGGGTCTTCGTCGCCTCGTCCTGGTCAGTGTAGGGCCCGACAAGCACGTAGAAAGAATTCGTCCACAGGTGTCCTTTTTGGACTACGCTCGGCCGCAGTCCGAGATGTCTGACTCTGTCGCCGAGATCGCGGGCCTGCAGTTCATCTTTGAATTTGCCGAGTTCGAAATACATCTGCGGAAGCGAGGCAGCGTTGGTTTCGGCAGTACTGTGTACCTGGACGGTATCGCTAGGTGCGGGCTGAGAAGGCGGCGCGAGTTTAAATTGAGCGACATTGGCAATCGGCGATGGAGGCGCTCCCAGCGAAGCGGTGGTCGTTGGCGTTGCGGCCTCGGAGGAGTTGTGCGGGGCCGGGGCTTGCGGGACCGTACTGTTCGAGGCGTAGGACGCAGCGGGAGTTTGCACTGCGAGGCTGCTTGTCGTGTGGGGCACACTGCTCGCCAATTGCTGAGGGCTTGGTGTCATGGGTTGTGGCTTCGCGGGCGCCGCCGTGGGATACGGTGGGAGCTTGTCAGGTTGAGTCGAGATTTGCGCGCGAACTGCACTATGTGGAGGCTCCGTCACCTTGGGATGCGGAGTCTGGGCATTCGCGGGCGTCTGGGTGCGAGCCGGTGATGCGGTTTCCTTTGGAGGAGGGACTACGCGCGGTGCAGGCGGTGCGGTGTGCTTCTCCGTCGCAGGCTTGGTCATGGGGCTCGCGGTGACCTGGACTTCCGCTGCTGATCGTTCTCCTGCCGGTTGCTCTCTGGCCAGGCGTTCCCCCCCCAGTCGTTCTCCTAAATTGATGAGCGCCTTGCCCATCTCACGCCGCTGTGCATAAAGCAAAAACAGGGACGCGCAGAGCAACGAGGTGAGCAGGCCGGTGGCCAGGCCTCTGACATATCCGCTTAACTTGATTCGCAGTCTCCTCTTCGCGAACGCAGGGGCGAACTCGGGGGAACTGCTGGAGTCGAGGTCCGGATGAGATCTCCGAACCCGGAACGTAGGAAATGCTTCGAGAAGCACCGATCCCAGGGTTGCGGTCTTTGTCTTTGTTTTCTCGGGAAGAGCAGCAGGCTGCTTGATCCAATGTTGAATTTGTTCACGAGCTTCGTCGGTCAAAGTAGTGAAGCGAACGCCTCCGACTTTGTGGACCTCATCTGTCCACGTCAGCTCACCGCCGGCTGAGATGCGGCGGTTTTGTTCCAACAATGAGAAGAGCAGCCGCCCGTTCTTCTCCACTGGGGTGATGGAGTGAAAGCAAAGTCCCTCGTCGGAAACATTGAGGACGATGCCGCCGTTGTTCGGTTCAATGTCAATGTAGGCAAGTCTCTCCATTGCGGTTCGTGGAATCTGGCGACGTTCGGGGGATGACATGCACGCACCTTTTCAGAAGTGATGATTGGTACTGCTGGCGAAGAGGCGCGGCGTTTTACTGACTCGACGAAGAGAACAGGCAGTGACTACAAATCGAAACTTCTCGGCCGGTTGATTTGCAGACGGAGAAAACTATACACCGGAGCACTTCGACACACAATACTTCTTCAGCTTCTTCGCGCCAAAACCCGCTCTGGAAGCGAGACTTGGACGAAACCTCCGCTGCGAATTACTTTAGTAACCAGTTTATTTCTGAGTGACGGGGTCGAGAGCGCGGCTCACCAGTGGGGCCTTGGCGAAGACCGGTTTAGTTTCGGCGGCGGGTTCCAGCCATTTGCGGATTTCGGGAAGCGCAGCGCGGGTGAAGCGTTCTCCCAGGCGAACCAGTTCGGCGCTGTGCTCGAAATCGTCGTAGCGATAGCCGGTTACGTCGGGCTCGACTACCAGGTCGGCGGACTGCCGGGCCAGGGCAGAGTTCATGTTCTGCGCAATTGCGAAACATTGTCCGATGACGTCGAAGATGTGCTTCGGAGCATCGCCGGTGGCCCAGTTGCTCTTCAGGCTGACGGCAATCACCCGATCCGCACCCATTTCGCGCAGAGGCGCTGTGGGAAGTGCGTGCGCGAGCATTCCATCCACCAGCAGGCGGCCATTGATCGACACCGGGAGAAAGACTCCGGGATAGGCGCAGCTTGCACGAACGGGATCAGCCAGCGGGCCGGAGCGGAAAACGACTCCTTCTCCGGATGCGAAATCCGTGGCCGTAATTGCCAGCGGGATCTGCAACTCTTCGAAAGTCTTCACCTTCAAGATCTGATTCAGAAAATTGATCATCCGCAGGTTGCTGGCGAAGCCGTAACGTGAAAGCGTCCAGCGAGCGAGATCGCGAAAGCGGACCTTGGAAGCGATCTTTTCGAGATCAGCCGGACAAACTCCGCTGCAATAGGCGGCTCCGATTAACGCGCCGACGCTGGTTCCAGCGACGAATCCTACCGGGATATTTTCTTCTTCGAGGACTTTGAGAACGCCGATGTGGGCGATGCCGCGGGCAAAGCCTCCGCCAAGCGCGAGGCCGATAGACGGAATTTTTGCCGGGCTGGCTGGGACAGGGATGCCGGCCATGTCGCGACCGAAGTCGCGTACCGACCGCACGATTTTTCGTAAGCCCTTCATAAGAACCAGCTCTTGGCTCTTAGCTCTCGGCACTTAGCTAAAACCCTAGTCGCTACAAGCTAGTAGCCCGCTCTAGTACCAACTGCAACTAAGATGCCGCGTTGCACCACTTGCGCTGCACCTTCTATAAACCCGTTCGTCACCTCAAGGTTGTTACCTCTTCGAGACGTGACGAAACTCCTTTGTTCCTGATAGCTTAACGGCAATGCTGCGAGAGATTTCGTCGGGAGGAGTGGTGGTGCGGAAGGCGGCGGACGGCTGGGAACTGGCCGTCATTGAGCCGCAACGCGAAGAAGTTAAGGTTTGCGCGTCCGCGAAAAGTGACAAAAAACGTCACAAGCAAGTATTGGCGCTACCCAAGGGCTTGGTCGATCCCGGCGAAAAGGCGGAAGAGGCGGCGCTGCGGGAAGTGCGCGAGGAAACAGGAATCACCGCAGTCACGCTGGCGAAGCTCACCGACATTAAGTATGTCTATGTGCGCACCTGGGGCGACGGGCAGCGGGTGTTCAAGATCGTGAGTTTTTATCTGCTGCGCTACGATTCAGGGACGATCGACGCGATCGCCGAAGCAATGCGGATCGAAGTGAAACGCGCGCTCTGGATTCCGCTTGAAGAAGCGGAACGCAGGCTGGCATATCGTGGCGAGAAGGAAGTAGTCCGGCTGGCGAAGAAATATTTGGAAGCGCATGCTTTGGATTCGCATGCGGGGGAGACGAACTGATGGCTCGAATCATTCACGCGGAGAAGCATTTTACGTCCAGTAATTTTGTGCGCGACATGGTCATCGGTATGTCGGACGGGCTGACGGTTCCGTTCGCGCTGGCCGCCGGGCTTTCGGCGATTGCGAACACGCGGTTCATCGTGATTGGCGGGCTGGCTGAAATTGCCGCAGGATCGGTGGCGATGGGTCTCGGTGGATATCTCGCGGCGCGCGGCGATGCCGAACACTACGAGCAGGAAAAAGCCCGCGAGTATCGCGAGATCAAAGACATTCCCGATCAAGAGAAGGCTGAAGTCAGCCGCGTGTTTCAGGACTACGGATTGCCGGCCGCAGAAAGCGCACAGGTGTCGGAGGCGTTGAGCCAGCATCCAGATGCCTGGGTGGACTTCATGATGCGCTTCGAACTAGGCCTCGAGGAGCCGGACCCCAAGCGCGCGGTAACTAGCGCGGGAACGATTGCGGGAGCGTATGTTGTGGGAGGGATGATTCCGCTTTCTCCGTATGTGATTCTTGCCAGCGCCACCCGCGGGCTGGAGTTTTCCGCGATCGTCACCCTGGCCGCGCTCGGCATCTTCGGATACATCAAAGGGAAATACACCGGAGAGCGGGCGTTGCGCAGCGCCGTCCAGACGATGGTGATTGGCGGCGTGGCGGCGGGAGTGGCGTTTGCGCTGGCGAAGCTGATTGCGTGAGGGCGGGAGTGAATTTTGCGAAGATCAAATCGCGGAGAACTAGCTTGGCACGTCTGCATTCACTTGGAATCATTCGCTCGGGATGAGACGTAGCAAGCTACGTCTCTACGATTATTTTCAAGAAATGGAGTCATTCCATGAAATCCATTCATAACGTCACCGTCTTAGGCGCGGGCACGATGGGGGCGCGGGTTGCGGCGCATCTGGCGAATGCCGGCGTGCCTTGTTTTCTGCTCGACATCGTTCCAGCGGGGGCGTCTGGATCAGCGCGCAATAAGATCGCGGCCGGGGGGCTGGACGCAGCACGCAAGTCCAAGCCAGCGGCGTTTTACGAGGCTTTGCTTTCATCGCTGGTGACCGTCGGCAATTTTGAAGATGATCTCAAGCGAGTGGCAGAGGCGGACTGGATTATCGAGGCGGTGGTTGAGGATCTGGAAATCAAACGGTCGCTGTTGCGAAAGGTGGACGCACTGCGCAAGCCGGGAACGATCATCACCACCAATACCAGCGGCCTCCCAGTGGCGAAGATTGCAGAAGGATTTCCTGAAGATTTCCGTCGGTGCTGGTTTGGGACACACTTTTTCAATCCGCCGCGCTATATGCGGCTGCTGGAAATTATTCCGACTGCGGACGCCGATCCGGCGCTCATGGATGTCGTCTCGAAGTTTGCTGACCTGCATCTGGGCAAGGGCGTGGTCTTGGCGAAAGACACGCCGAACTTCATCGCCAATCGCATCGGCACGTTTTCCGTTCTCAACGTGATGCGGTTGATGCAGGAACTCGATCTCTCCATTGAAGAAGTTGACGCGCTGACGGGAACTGCGGTGGGCTGGCCGCGCTCGGCGACGTTCCGCACTCTGGATATGGTTGGCCTCGATATTTTGGGGCACGTTGTCCGAAACATGACTGAAAACGTCCGCGATGAACGTGCCGACCTGAAGCTGCCGGATTTCTTCAAGCAAATGCTGGAGCGCAAATGGCTGGGCGACAAAACCGGCGGCGGCTTTTATAAGAAGGTGAAAGGCGCAGGCGAAGATCAGCGATTGGGGCTGGATTGGAAGACGCTCGAGTACCGTCCGCAGCAGAAGGCGAAGTTCGCGTCGCTCGAAATGGCGAAAAACATCGAGGACACGGGCGCAAGACTGAAGAGTCTGATTGGCGGCTCTGGCAAGAATAAAGACGAGCAATTCTTGTGGACGTCACTTTCCGATCTGTGGGCCTATTCCGCCAACCGCATCCCGGAAATTTCTGACAGTGTGGTGGAGATTGATCGGGCGATGCGGCTCGGATTCAACTGGGAACTGGGGTCCTTTGAATTGTGGGATGCGGCCGGAGTTGAGGCTACGGTTGGGCGCATGAAGAAGGAAGGGCGTCCGGGGGTGGCGAATGTCGAGAAGTTGCTCAGCGCGGGAAAGAAGTCCTGGTACGAAGACGACGCAAAGTCGTCGTCAGGCCGCGCTTACTTCGATCTTTCCAGCAGCAGCTACAAACCGGTGCAGGTTGCGGCGGGAGTCTGGTCGGTCGCGGTGGCGAAGAAATCCAATGGCGTGGTGAAGAAGAATTCCGGCGCGTCGCTGGTGGACTTGGGCGATGGTGTCGGCTGCATCGAATTTCATTCTAAGATGAACACGCTGGGAGGGGACATCGTTCAGTTCGTCTCGCAAACTTTGAAACCCGGCGGTGCCAGCGACAACTTCGAAACGTTCGTGATCACCAACGACGCGCCGAATTTTTCTGTCGGCGCAAATCTTATGCTGCTGCTGATGAGTGCTCAGGAAGAAGAGTGGGACGACGTTGATTTCGCCATTCGCGCATTTCAGGGGATGACACAGGCAATCAAATTTTCTCCGAAGCCTGTGGTGATTGCACCGTTTGGAATGACGCTCGGCGGCGGGGTTGAGATGTCGCTGCACGCCGCATCTCGTCAGCCGCACGCTGAGCTTTACATGGGATTGGTCGAAGTGGGTGTCGGATTGTTGCCCGGAGGCGGCGGGTGCAAAGAGATGCTTCTGCGAGCGCTGGATTCGGCGGGCGCGATTCGTCCGGGCGGGCGCGGGGAATCAGTCGAAATGATGGAAGCCATGAAAAAGGCGTTCGAGACCATCGCGATGGCGAAAGTCTCGACCTCGGCGCACGAAGCGCGCGGCTTGGGATTCCTGAACGGCTCCGACCGAATCAGCATGAACCGCGACCGCGTGCTCTCCGACGCGAAAGCGAGAGCACTGGAACTGCTGCGGGCAGGATACGAGCCTCCGCAGATGCGGATGGACATTCCGGCTCCGGGCGAAAATGTTCTGGCCATGCTGAAACTGGGCATGCATCTGATGCGGCAAGGCGAGTACATTAGCGACCACGAAGTGAAAATCGGAACCAAGGTGGCGGAAGCGCTGTGCGGCGGGAACGTCACGCCCGGGACTCCGGTCAGCGAGCAATACATTCTGGATCTGGAGCGGGAGGGGTTCAAATCGCTGTGCGGAGAGAAGAAGACGCAGGAGAGAATTCAGTTCACGCTGAAGACGGGGAAGACGTTGAGGAATTGAGGGAGGCCTGAAATGAAATATCTCGTCATTTACGAAAAGTCTGAGAGCGTATGGGGGCGTGCGCTCCTGATCTTCCGGGTCTCGGCGCCGCCGCCAAGACGCAAGACGAAGCGAAGGAGTTAATGCGCGAGGCTATCGAATTTCATCTGGAGGGCATGCGCCAGCACGGGGACGCGATTCCCGCGCCGAGCACGATCACTGAATACATTACGGTCTGAAGCGATTCGACTTCGTGGCCCATCGCGCCAGCGCCCAACCCGTCGGCCAGTACACCACCATCGGCACCACCACCAAATATCCCAACAGATAAAGCCACCCCGGCATGAGGTGCTGTTCGTGGCCTATCCCTCGCGCAAAATTCACGTTGTATTCCGGACGCCAGAAGTAATTGATGGGGACAACAACGCAGGTGATAAAGACTTGATACTTCAACGCGTTATGGTCATAGCCTAATCGCCGCACCGTCCACAGCAAGAGCAGAGGAACGGCGAAGTGATACAGCCCGAGCAGGCGGACCGGAAGTGGAATCGCGGGAGCGAACATGTATTCGGTGCCGCCGATCAGGTGTTTTCCAAAAAAGAACGCGATAGCCAGATCCAGCGCATAAAGAGTCTGGAATACGAGCAGCCCTACCGCTTGCCAGGAGAGAACCACGCGGCTTTCCATCCACAGGCCGACCGCGATCAATAGATTCCCAAGATCACAGAAATAAAGGAAGTTCTGCGCGCCGTAGTACT
>Ga0066789_10000266_pt1 | contig 19708 bp, 17 predicted proteins | sample OrgsoiDNA2013049_FD_70960 | JGI IMG/M metagenome (GOLD analysis project Ga0066789, IMG submission 70960) | Permafrost soil microbial communities from the Arctic, to analyse light accelerated degradation of dissolved organic matter (DOM) -... | ecosystem: Environmental > Terrestrial > Soil >...
TACCTGCTCGTGCGCCTCATTGCCGACGGCTACTACTACACCACTGGACGCGAAGGTTTGGGACTGGGCGACGGCAAGCTGCTCGCAGTCATGGGCGCGCTGCTGGGCTGGAAGTCGCTGCCGCCTATTGTTTTCGCGGCCTCGTTCGTGGGTATCTTGATCAGTATTCCGGTGCTGCTCCTGCAACGACGAAAGCGAGCTGCCAGCGAGACGGAGAGTCCACCCGTGGCCGAGACCGACGGGCCAGTCGACCAACCGCCTTCCCCTTCCATCCGGCGCAGCGAAGTTCCCTTCGGGCCCTTTCTGGCGGCAAGTGCGATCGGGTACCTCTTCCTGCACCGCCAGATTTGGGCGCTCATCGAACGGGGCCTTTCCGGCAGCTGACAATCAGCCACTGGCACGCACCGCCGCGCCGTATTCGCCTGCGTCGTGTTTGCCGCGTTTTTCGTTGTAGGCTCAGCCGCGATGAAGGGCTTCCTCCTCGGACTCCTGGTAGCCGGCCTGGCCGTCGGCGGCTACTTCTACTGGCAGCGCCTGCACACTCCGGCACCATCCACGGTCTCTGGCGCTGACGCCGGTGCTCCCGCGATCACGAAGAAGCCGCGCAAGCGCAGCCGAGGCGCGATGCGCGTGGCACGCGGATCGGCCGAGAGCCCAACCGTAGGCGACGAGCCCGTGCGCTTGTCCCCCGCCGACTTGCACCCCGTCGCGCAGGGCGAAGACCTGTCGAAGCCCGATGTGCTTCGCCTGGATATGTCGAACGACAAGGAGTTGCCCGAGCTTTCACAAGATCAAATCGACGAGCGCTTTCGCGCCCGGGAAGCCGACATCCTCGAGTGCATCAGTAAGGCGCGGCCCGATCCCGAAACCTACGTCCCCGGCCGCGTGACCGTGAAATTCCGCATCCAGCGCGCCGGTACCGTGCGCGGCGTGCGCGTCGAAGCGCCGGCCATCCTGCAACGGAACGGCCTTTACGGCTGTATCAAGAGCGTGGTCGGCGGTATCCGCTTCCCGGCCGCCGGCACCAGCCAAATCCTGAGCTACCCCTTCACGCTGAGCTGACTCTGACTTCGCCCACGCGCAGCGTTCACCAAGCGGACGCGCTGGTTTGGCTGGCCGAGCATCGGCCGCTTCTCGGCGCCAGCATGATCACGTCGCTGCCTGATTCATCCGAGCTGGCTGGCCTTGGCTTCGACGAATGGCGCGCATGGTTTGGCAAGGCCGCCGCGGCCGTGATGGCAAGCGTGCCCGACGACGGTGTGGCCATCTTCTTTCAAAGCGACGTGCGCCACGCAGGCGTCTGGGTGGACAAGGGTTACTTGGTCGCATGCGCTGCCGAACACGCGAGCATGAATCTGCTTTTTCATCGCATCGTCTGCCGATCTCCGGCTGGCACCGCCATGGTCGGAAGGGCCAGCTATTCGCATCTCCTCGGCTTCTGCCGTCGGGTGATTCCTCCAACGGGCACGCCGGTTGCCGACGTGCTTGCCGACGCTGGTTTCGTGCCAGGTGCGAAGGCCATGGGCGCGGCGGCGTGCGAGGCGGCCTGCCACTTCGTCAAGGATTACACCGTCACGCGCACCATCGTAGATCCCTTTTGCGGCTTCGGCACCGTGCTCGCGGTCGCGAACGCGCTCGGCATGGATGCTGTCGGCGTCGACATTTCGCCGCGCATGTGCCGACGCGCGCGCAGCCTGCGCCTGCCGTCGACAGAATGCTAGTCTAGCTGTTCCGAAGGCCGAGCAGACGAGCGGCGTTGATCGACAGTGCCAGATCGAGACCGTGCGGCGAAAACGGCAGTGCCCGGAAGTCGGCCAGCTCTTGTGTCTGGTTCTGCCATGGCGAATCCGTGCCGAAGACGATGCGCTCGGGGCTATGCCTTGCGATAAGCACTTCCCAGACGTCGCGCGGACACCAGCTCGGCGCGAAGCTGGTTTCCAGGTAGATGTCGGTGCCCACCACGAATTCAAGCACACCTTGCCAATCACCCATGCCGCCCAGGTGGCACGCAACGATACGCAGATCCGGAACCGCATCGTGCAGGCGGCGCAGCCGCACAGGCGAGGCAACGTCGACCTTTTCGAAGGCCGGGTGATAACCGCCATGCAGCGTAAAGACTAGGCCGGCTTTTGCAGCCGCGCGGGCCAGACGGAGGCAGCGAGGATCGTCTAGCGCACAGTCCATGTACTGCGGATGAAACTTGAGACCGCGCAAGCCGTGGCGAGCGATGCGCTCGATCTCGCGCTCGGGGTCGCCAAAGTCGGGGTGAATCGAGGCAAACGGAAGGATGCGGTCGCTGGCGATCGCCACCGACCAGTCGGTGATTTTCTCGACCTGGCTGGGCTTGGTAGCCACCGAGCAAATCACGGCGCGACCAATGCCTGCCGCATCCATCGATGCCAGCAAACCCGCCAGCGTTCCATCGTGGTGGTTGTGCATGGCGTGCCAGCGGCCCTGACCGCACAAGGTCTTCGTCGCATGGGGCGCGATTCCGTCGGGAAACGCATGAGCATGTGCGTCGATGATGTCCAATTCGGGGCGCACCATAGAACCCGCGCGGGCAGCCGACAAGGGCCAGCTGCTATCCCCACGTCGCGATTACGTTGTGATCGGGTAGTCGGTGTAGCCCTTGGGGCCGGGCGTGTAGAAGGTGGACGGATCCGGTGGGTTGAGCGTGCGGTTGTTCTCTAGGCGCTGCACAAGATCCGGGTTGGCCAAGAACGACCGCGCGAACGCAAACAAATCGCCTTTGCCTTCACGAAGTGCGGCCTCGGCTAGCGTGCGATCGAAGCCACCTGCCAAAATCAGGGTGCGCGGCCACGCCCGGCGCAGGGCCTTGCGCAGCCGCTCCGGCACCGGGGGCGCACCGAGCGATGAGTGGTCGACGATGTGAATGTACTGCAGGCCGTACGGCACGAGTCGCGCGACCAGCGCCTGGTAGGTCTCGTCGATTTCCGGATAGGCCTTCATGCCGGCGTTGGTGCCGTAGGGCGAAAGGCGAATGCCCACGCGTTCCGCACCGACGGCGGCGGTGACTTCCTTGACCACCTCGACCACGAAGCCGATACGCTTGTCCACCGAGCCGCCCCAGGCGTCGTCGCGCTGATTGGTCTGCGGGCTCAGGAATTGTTCCAGCAAATAGCCGTTGGCGCCGTGCAACTCGACGCCGTCGAAACCGGCCGCTATGGCGTTCTGCGCGCCGAGGCGATATTCGTCCATCGCGGCCCAGATTTCCGCTTCGGTCATCGCCCGCGGCACCGGATACGGCTGCGGTCCCTGCCCGTCAGTGTACATGGTGCCTTCCGCAGGCACGGCGCTGGGCGCGAGCACTTGCCCGTCCGCGGAAAGGTTTAGCGGGTGTCCGACGCGACCGGTGTGCATGATCTGGAGAAAGATGTGGCCGTCCTTTCCGTGAACGGCGTCGGTGACTTTCTTCCAGCCCGCGACCTGGTGCTTGTTCCAAATGCCGGGAATACGCGCGTAGCCGGTACCGTTCGGCGATGGCGAGGTTCCCTCGGTGATGATGAGCCCGGCGCCGGCGCGCTGGGCGTAGTACTCGGCCATCAGCGCGTTGGGCGTGTTGGCTTCCACCGCCCGACAACGCGTCATCGGCGCCATCACGATACGATTGCGAAGGGACAGCTTTCCCAAATGGAAGGGTTCGAACAGACTGGTGGCGGTCATGGGCATCTCTCTTTATTAGATGCCAAGCGAACCGTGAAGACGCCACCTCGAATGCAATTGTCGACGTAGCGGCTCGCAGGGCAGTGGTCGGCTGCATCGACGTGCCGCGACGGCCGCCGCTCGACCGCTAGACGCCGAGCTGCTTCTTGATGTCGGCCAGCGTTCCTTCGATGTCGGCGCGAATTTCGCCGAGTCTAGCGGCGCTGTCGGCTTCGCAACGAAGCACGAGAATGGGCCCGGTGTTGGATGCGCGCACGAGGCCCCAGCCGCCCGGGAAACTGATGCGCGCACCGTCGACGTCGCACACCTTATAAAGGGCCTGGTAGTGCTCGCGCGCACGGCGAACCACCTCGACCTTGATGTCATCGGGGCAGTCCATACGGATTTCCGGCGTGTTGTGCACCACCGGCAGTCCGTCGATGATCGCCGCTAGGGACTTGTCGCTGCGGCTGAGAAGCTCGACCACGCGAGCCGCGGCGTAGACGGCGTCGTCGAAGCCGAAGTAGCGATCCGCGAAGAACATGTGGCCCGACATTTCGCCGGCCAGCACCGCGTGCTCTTCCTTCATCTTGGTCTTGATGAGCGAGTGGCCCACTTTCCACATGATGGCGCGTCCGCCGTGGGCAGCGATGTCGTCGTACATCACCTGGCTGCATTTCACTTCGCTGACGAAGGTAGCGCCGGGACGCTCGCGCAAAATCTCGCGCGCAAAAAGCATGAGCAATTGGTCGCCCCACACGATGCGACCCGCCGGATCCACGACGCCGATGCGATCCGCGTCGCCGTCGAGGGCAATGCCGATTTCCGCGCCGGTGGCTTTCACCCGCTCGATTAGCGCCGTCAGGTTGGCCGGTACCGTGGGGTCGGGATGGTGATTGGGAAAACGGCCGTCGGGCTCGCAAAAGAGCTCTTCGACCTCAACGCCCAGCTTGTGCAGGATCGGCACTGCGGAAATACCGCCCATGCCGTTGCCCCCGTCGACCACGACCTTGATCTTGCGTGGCCCCAAGGCAATGTTGTTCGCAATGTACGCGATGTACGGCGTGAGCACGTCAACGTCCGTGGCTTTGCCGGGTTTCACGGCCGGCGGAACGTATCCCGCGTGGCGACGTTCGATGCGCTCGCGCAGCTTTTGAATTTCGGCCCCGAAGATGGTGCCCTTGCCGCGCATGATCTTGAAACCGTTGTCCTCTTCGGGATTGTGGCTGGCGGTGATCATCACGCCGCCGTCGGCTTGCAGGTGGAACACGGAAAAATAGAGCCCGGGCGTGTGCACCTCGCCGATGTCTTGCACGTCGAGCCCGGCAGCGAGCAATCGCTGTTGCACGATGCTGTGGATGCGTGGCGAGGACAGGCGACAGTCGCGCGCCAAGGTAACTCGGCGGCAGCCCGCCTCGGCCAAATGCTCGCCGATGGCATCGCCCAGCTCGGCTACGAAGCCGTCGGGAAAATCACGCTCGGCCACACCACGGATGTCGTATTCGCGAAAGACTCTCGGATTCATCGTTTTTTTACCAGACTATAAGAGCTCGTTACGTTTGCCGGCCATCAGTGCTTCCACGATCGCCTTCACTTCCTGTGCGCGATCCTTCTTCACCACCAGCACGGCGTCCTTGGTCGCCACGACCACCAGGTCGTCGACGCCCACGACACCGACCAGCGGTGCGCCCGGTTCGCTTACCACTACGCTGCCGGAAACGGCGCTAAGAACTACATCGCCCGAAACCACGTTGCCAGCTTTGTCTTTATCGCGAATGTCCGAAAGCGCCGACCAACTGCCCACGTCGTTCCAACCGAAATCGCCGGGAACCATGCGTATGCCAGCGGCCTTTTCCATGATGCCGTAGTCGATCGAGATCTTGGGTGCCGCTGGGTAATGCTTTTCCGCGCTGGCGACAAAATCGCTGCTGATGCGAATCTCGCCCAAAATCGCCGCCAGATCCGGCATGTGGGTCTTCGCTTCGCTGAAAAGACGGCCGGCGGTGAAAAAGAACATGCCCGAGTTCCAGAAGAAATCGCTGGCGGCGAAATAGCGCGCGGCATTGGTAGCGTCGGGCTTTTCCACGAAACGCGCCACTTGGTAGACGTCGTCGCGCACCAAGGCGCCACGCTGAAGGTAGCCGTACCCGGTCTCGGCCCGCGTGGGCTTGACACCAATCGTGACAATCGTTTCGGCGGCGTGTTCGAGCGCCGTGGTCATCACGCGACCGAACTCGGCTTGCTCCGCGATGAAGGCGTCCGAGGGAAGTATCGCCAGCCGCGCATCATCGCCCGCTCGCCGTGCCACCGCGACAGCGCCAAGGCCCACCGCCGGCCCGGTGTTGCGCGCCGCTGGTTCCACGATCAAGTTGTCGGCAGGTAGATCGGGTAGCGCGCGGCGAATGGCCTCGGCCTGATCCGCGGCCGTGACGATGAGCGTGCGTTCCGGACTGAAAACCTTGGTGACTCGGGCGAAGGTCGAGGCGAGGAGCGATTCCTTGCCGCCGAGCGTGAGGAGCTGCTTCGGACGACTGCGGCGGGAGGACGGCCACAGGCGCGTCCCGCCGCCGCCGGCGAGAATAAGTGCAAATGCTTCGGACGACTTGGACATCGGGTGACTTTACCTCAAGATGGGCGTTCGACATCCATGGTGCTGGCGATCTTCCTTGTCGTTCTTGGCCTCGCGCTCTGCGGGTGGGGCGTGCTGTGGGCCACGGGCATGCGGCGTCCCCTCGACCTGGTGGGAGCGCTCTTGGCAGCAGGCGGGCTGATCATCGCCATGCTAGGCGCCGGCCGGCTGCTTTCCGAGCGTTTCTTCTCGGGCTAATCTATTCTCGTTGCAGGAGAAAATCGATGCGTGGACTTCCTGGCCTTGCGATCTTCCTGTTTTGGGCAACGTCGACGGCAAACGCGGCAGAACCGGCAGCCCGTCTTACCAAAGAAACGACCGTCGAGGGCATCACCCAATACCGCATGGACAATGGTCTGCGGGTGCTGCTGTTTCCCGACCAAAGCAAGCCCACGGTGCTGGTGAACATCACCTACCTCGTCGGCTCGCGCCTCGAAGGCTACGGCGAAACCGGCATGGCGCACTTGCTCGAGCACATGCTTTTCAAGGGCACGCCCAGCCATCCTGACGTCTGGAAGTTGCTGGAAGATCACGGCGCCAACTTCAACGGCAGCACGTGGTGGGATCGCACGAACTATTTCGAAGAGCTGCCGGCGTCGAACGAGAACCTGGACTTCGCCCTCGCTCTCGAAGCCGACCGCATGGTCAGCAGCAAGATCGCCGGCGAGGATTTGGCCAAGGAATTCTCCGTCGTGCGCAACGAATTCGAGCGCAGTGAAAACCAGCCCGACAGCGTCCTCGAGGACGAGGTCATGGCGACGGCGTACCGCTGGCACAGCTACGGAAAGCCCACCATCGGCTCACGCAGCGACATCGAGCGCGTTCCCGTCGAGAATTTGCGCGCCTTTTACAAGCGATATTACCAGCCGGACAACGCGGTGCTGATCATCGCCGGCAAATTCGACGAGAAGCACGCGCTCGGTACCGTGGCAGGCACCTTCGGGCCGATACCGCCGCCGACGCGCAAGCTTTTGCCCACCTGGACGGTAGAGCCCGTGCAGGATGGCGATCGCGAAGTCACGGTCCGCCGCAACGGTGACGTGCCGATCGTCGAGCTGGCTTACCACGGCGTCGCCAGTGCCCATCCCGACAAGGTCGCAGAGGACGCCATCGTCGACATCCTGACCAACAAGCCGAGCGGGCGTCTCTACAAGGCGCTGGTGGAAAAGGGCCTGGCTAGCGAAGTTGGCGGCAACGCCTATCCCATGGCCGAGCCGGGCGTGATGCTCTTCACCGCCAAAGCCGCCAAGGGGGCGTCGGTCGAAAAGATCCGTTCGATCATGACTGACACCATCGAGAAGCTCGGCGCATCGACGATCACCAAGGACGAGGTCCAGCGTTGGCGCGCCGGCTTCTTTCGCGACTTCGATCTGATCCTCACCGAGACCGCCAAAACCGGAATCGCACTGTCCGAATTCGCTGCCATGGGCGATTGGCGGCTTCTGTATCTCACCCGCGATCGCGTGAAAGTCAGCACCCCAGAAGATATTGGCCGCGTCGCCAAGTCCTACCTCAAGCGGTCGAACCGCACGCTTGGCTTGTTCGTGCCAACCAAGAATCCCGACCGCGCACCGCTGGCGACCCTGCCCGACGTGGCTGCCATGCTGAAAGACTACAAGGGCGCCGCCAGCACCGAAGCCGGCGAGGCTTTCGTCGCCACCGTTGAGAACATCGAGAAGCGCACCACGCGCAAAGAGCTACCAGGCGGCCTTAAGCTGGCGCTACTTCCGAAGAAAACCAAAGGCGGACAGGTTCGCCTGGCGCTCACCGTGCGCTTCGGCAGCGCCGACGATCTGAAGGGCAACGTCGAAGCCTCGTCGCTGGTGCCGGAAATGCTCTTGCGCGGAACCCGCAAGCACAGCTTCGAGCAGCTCAAAGACAAGCTCGACCAGCTCAGGGCCGAAGTCACCTTCGCCCATGGCCACGGCTCGCCGAGCACGGTCAACGTCGCGCAGGTACACGTCAAGACCATCCGCGACAACTTGGCCCCAGTCATTGACCTTCTGACCGAGATGCTGCGCGAGCCTGCCGTTGCCAAGAAAGAGTTCGAGGCGCTGCGCACAGAAATGCTGACGCATCTGGAGGAGCAGCTTGCAGATCCGATGGCCAACGCCTCGGTGGCGCTCATGCGGCGCCTGCTGCCGTTCCCCGCCGAGGACGTTCGCTACACGCCAACGCTGAAGGAAACGATCGAGCGCGTGCGCAAGATAAGCGCAGCCGAGCTGGTGGCGCTGCACAAGCGCTTGTGGGGCGCAAGCGCGGCACAGCTGAGCCTCGTGGGTGATTTCGACGAAGCGAAGGTCACCGAGCAAATCACCAAGACCATCGCGGCCTGGAAGTCGCCCAAGCCCTACCAGCGCATTCCATTGCCGTTCCAGCCGAGCAAGGCCGGCGAGGACGTCATCGATACGCCGGACAAAGAAATGGCCTTCGTCGCCGCCGGTCAGTCTCTGGAAGCGCGCGATGACGACCCTGCGTATCCGGCGCTCACCATGTTCAACTACATGCTCGGCGGCAGCCCGAGCTCGCGTTTGTTTATGCGCCTGCGGCAAAAAGAAGGACTTTCCTACGGCGCCTTCTCGCAGCTGATTGCCCACCCCATCGAGAAGAGCGGCTTCTTTTTCGCCGGCGCCATCGCAGCGCCCGTGAACATGGACAAGGCCATGACATCGCTCCTCGCCGAGATCAGCAGCATGGTGAAAACCGGCGTCGACGCCAAGGAGCTCGAAGACGCGAAGAAGAGCTACGCCAAGGCATGGGAAGGCCGCATCGCCGACGATGATTTCGTCCTTGGCGAGCTAAACCAGGGCCTCTTCCTCGGCCGCACGCTCGCCTACTGGAGCGACCTCAACGCGAAGATCGCCAAGTTGACCGTGGCGGACGTGAACGCAGCCATCAAGAAGTTCGTCGACCCGACCAAGCTGGCCGAGGTGCGCGCTGGCGATCTGGCGAAACGGAAATAGGAGTCCCCTAGTCATCATTTCTAGTCATCATTGGCGCAAGAAGCTCCTACCAATGACAACGGGGCGCCCCGTCAGACAATATATTGTTTAGGCACATGGATCCTGAGCCCCGATGCGCCATCATGATGCGTAGCGAATGGCTCTTTTCCGGAGGTTCCTATGAACGCAAGAAGTTCTCATCTCGTCATTTTCTCGTTCTTCCCCTCGTTTTTCCTTGGCGTCCTAGGGTGTTCCTCGGGAACGGGAAGCGCGCCTGGCCAAGGAGGAGCCAGGGCCAGTGGCGGCACGGCGGGTAGGGGCGGCGTGACGGGCTTGAGCGGGACAAGCGGTTCAGGCGGCGCGACCAGCGCGGGTGGCGCAACCGGCAGTGGCGGCGCGACCGGCGCGGGCGGAGCAACTAGCAGAGGCGGTGCAACCGGCACTGGCGGCGCTACTGTCAGTGGCGGCGCAACCAGCGCAGGTGGCGTGACCAGCGCGGGTGGAGCAACTGGCAAGGGCGGCGCAGCCGGCTCGGGTGGAATTAGCGGGCTTGGCGGCGCGGCCGGGTCCTCCGGCGGCACCACCGGAGTCGATGGAGGAGGGGACAACGGTTGTCCATCCGTAGCTGCCGGGGTTACCACCGTCACCATCAACAACACCGGCCCCTGGAACGACACCACGGGCAAGCACATCCAGGCCCACGGGGGCGGGCTCCTCAGGGTCTGCGACACCTGGTACTGGTTCGGCGAAGACAAGACCCAGAACACGAATGGTACAGGCAACTTCCACGCCATCAGCTGCTACGCTTCCAAGGATCTTGTCACCTGGGAGCATCGCAATTCCGTCGTCACCACCAGCACGGATCCCGTGCTGAACAACGTCAATCTGATTATCGAGCGGCCCAAAGTCATCTACAACGCTTCGACGAAGCTGTATGTATTGTGGGCCCACTGGGACATGGAATCCTGCTCCGGGGGAGGTGGCGGCTATTGTGATTCCGAGGCCGTCGTTTTCACCAGCCCCACCGTGGATGGCAACTATACGTACGTGAAGCACTTTCTGCCCGGGGGAGACGCTTCGAGAGACTGCACCCTGTGGCAGGAGCCCGACGGGACTGCCTATTTCGTTTCTACGGGCGCACAGGGTCAAACCTCGGGCGGAACTTTTAGCCAGACGCAGGTCTACCAGCTCTCAAGCGACTACTTGACGGTCACGAACACCACGAAAGTTTGGGCCAATGATACCCGGGAAGCCTACGCATTCTGGAAGGCCAATGGCACGTACTACGGTGTCAGCTCGGGTCAGACGGGTTGGGCTCCGAACCAGGCGAAGTACTTGACCTCCACCGGCTCGATCACTGGACCGTGGGACAATAGCTTCGTCGGTCTTGGCCCGAACGGCTCCACATGGAGCTCTCAGCCCACCTACGTGATCCCCATCGTGGGCAGCCAGACCACGACCTACATCTACGCGTCTGACATATGGAACTCCAACAACCTGAGCCTTTCGACGTACCTCTGGCTCCCGCTCAAGTTGGACGGCACGACGTGGACTTTGACCAACTCCGCTCAATGGTCCATCAACCTCGCGACCGGTGTAGTGTCGACCAATTAGCGGAAAGAGAGCGTCCGCGACTGCCTTCACTCTTGCGCGAGCCGCCCTGCCGCGCCAGTACAGCCGACATGCGCAAGACTCTCATCGTTGTCGGCGCCGTGGGTAGATCCCCAACGCAACAACTTGCAATAGACGGGGCCGACAGCTACCAGGGCAGCGCTTCACCCATGTGAAAGAACTGGCCCGTCGCTCCGTCGGCGGGCAGGGTGGCCAGCAAGACTGCGGTCTTGGCGCCGTCTTCGACGGCCATGGGCGCTTTCTGGCCGCCGAGATCGGTGCGCACCCAGCCGGGGTGCGCAGAATTCACTTTCAGCGCCGAGCCGCGCGTCTTGTGGGCGAGCGCCACGGTGAATCCATTGAGCGCCGCTTTCGAAGCCGTGTACGCGGGAATTACGAAGTTGCCGAACATCTCTGGCTGCTTCGACAGCGACGTGAGCGAGCCCAGCACGCTCGAATGATTGACGATGCGGCCGGCCGGGCTTGCCTTGAGCAGCGGCAAGAGCGCGTAGGTCACGGCGACCACGCCGAACACGTTGGCCTCGAAAGTACGGCGGAACGACTCCACGTCATCCTCTATCCATTCGGCGACGCCAGCGTTGTTCACCAGCACGTCCAAGCGACCGAAATTCCTTTCGATCCAGCCGGGCAAAGCGGCGACGTCGTCCTTGCTCGACACGTCCAGCTTCACCGCGTGGGCCTCGATACCCTGTTTGGCAAGATCCGCTGCAGCGCTTTCGCCTTTGCCTTTGTCACGCGCGCCGATGATGACCATCAGCCCTCTTTTGCCGAGCTGACGTGCGATTTCGAATCCAAGTCCTTTGTTCGCGCCCGTGATGAGCGCAACGGTCTTGTCTGTCATTCGAGTCGTTCGAGTCACTTGCTGCCTTCCATTTCTTCCAAGATCTCGACGGCACTGCGGACCAAGGTCGTGCAGATGCCGCCATGAAGACCGTTGTCATTGAAGGCCTTCTGGCCTTCGGGCGTCGACAGGTCACAGCCGAGAAGCTCGCGACACACCGTCGAGCCGTGCTTCCGGGCGAAGCGCGCCGCAAAGTCCTGCACTTTCCCGTAGAACTCGCCGCGCGCCGCTGGCTCTTGGAGGCTGCGGTCGCCGTGGCGCAGGCCAAGCACCATCATGCCGCCCGTCACTGCGCCGCAGGTCGCTCCCATGCGCGCCATGCCGCCGCCAAAGGCCGCCGCCGTGCGAAAACACTCGGCCGCGCCAAGACCCGCCTGCGGTCCCAGCGCCGAGAGAACTGCCTGGGCGCAGTTACATGTCTTGAAGAGATCCGCCGCGACGTCCGCTGTGCTCATGGCGCAAGACTATAGTCGATGGCCCCACGGCACGGAACACGCGTCTACGTGATAGACGTATCGCATGTCGCCCGAAGGCAAACGCGCGCACCCGTTGCTCTGGGTTCCGAGCCTCTACTTCGCGATGGGCACACCGATGATCGCGGTCTCCGTCATGGCCGCCATCATGTACAAGAACCTCGGGCTGTCGAATACCGACATCGCGACGTACACCGGCGCCATGTACCTGCCCTGGGTTATCAAGCCGCTGTGGGCGCCGCTCGTCGAGCTTTTCCGCACCAAGAAAACGTTCGTGCTGGCCATGGAGGCGACGATGGTCGTCGCATTCTCGCTCCTGGCTTTCGCGCTCAGGCTGCCGGCGTACCTTCCACTTTCCGTCGCATTCTTTTGGATCATCGGCTTCTCATCGGCTACGCAAGACATCGCCGGCGACGGTGTGTACTTGACGTCGTCGACGACAAGAGAGCAGGCGCTCTACATTGGCATCCAGGGAGCGGCGTGGAACCTCGGCCGCGTCCTCGTGTCGGGCTCGCTTGTCAGCCTGACGAAAATCCTCTTCGACTGGGCGGCGGCCGGCAAACCCGCGCCCGCGGCGGGACCCCATCCTGCGTGGTTCACGGCATGGATGGTAGTCATGTTACTCATCGCCGCCATCATGGGCGCCGCGGCGCTGTGGCATTTCTATGTTCTTCCGCCAGGTGCCAAGGTACCCGACGCTGCTCGAACCGTCGCAGAAGCGTTGCACACCACGGGCGATGCGTGGGCCACCTTCTTCAAGAAGCCGCGCATCTGGATGATGATCACCGCGGTCTTCTTCTACCGTTTCGCCGAAGGCTTCATCGAGAAGATCGGCCCGCTCTTCCTTTTGGATCCGCGCTCGGTTGGCGGGCTAGGCCTCGACAACATGGTGCTCGGCCACATCAACGCCCTCGGAACCATCGTCTTCGTCGGTGGAACCTTGCTCGGTGGATTGCTCGCCGCCAAGCTCACGCTCCGCCGCGTGTTCGTGCTGCTCGCGTTCGCGCTGAACGTTCCGCACATCACCTACTTCTATCTAAGCCACGCGATGCCGACGAATCTCACGTGGATAGGTGGCGTCGTGCTCATCGAGAAATTTGGCTACGGCCTCGGCACCGTCGGGATGATGCTGTACATGATGCAAGAGCTGTCACCCGGCCGCTACCGCACAGCCCACTACGCATTCGCGACGGGGATCATGGCGCTCAACATGATGCTCACCGGAATGGTGAGCGGCCGCATCCAGACGGCCCTGCACTACCCGAACTTCTTCCTCTTCGTCCTGCTCGCCTCGATCCCACCCGTGATCATCGCTTGGCTCGCGCCCTTCGGTGCGGTCAGCGAAGAGTCACAAGGGAGCCCGGCGAGATAGGCGCTACCGAGTAGGCGGAGCCGAGCTTTGCTCGGCGGAGCCAAAGCGCGGGAGGGTCGTTGAGCCTCTGAAGGTTCCCATCAACGCGTTGGCGGAGGCGGGCTTCGCCCGCCGTAGCCAGAGCGCGGGAGGGTTTGGGAACCCTTTCAGGGTTCCCATCACAATAGACGCACTGCCGGGGTAAAGATCTGCGCACCTTTCCCCTCAAAGTGCGCAGTCGCCTTCGCACCCAGCCGACGCTCAGCGTGATAAACGGACCGTTTTCGTCAAGTTTCCAACAATTACGCCTAAGCTTCCCATCTCGTGTGGTTGGCTGACTTCTTGCAAACCAGCGCGCCGTCGACAAACCCAACCACGTGAGGGCAACCTTTGCATTCTCTACCGTCTTCCGCGCAGTCCTCGACTGCACTCGAGTCCGTGATTCGAATCGCGCCGTCTGCGCAAACCATTGCCCTTGTTCCTACGCCAGCGGATAGCGTTACAGACCAGTTTCTGGCGGCCCTGCGCAACCTTGAGAAACCGCTGTACGCCGTCAACGACGGCCGTAGCACGCTTCTTACCGATCGTGCTCCACACTCTCTCGACAATCTAGCCGGCGTCATTCCCGCGATCCGCATCGAGAACTTGGGCTCGGCCGCGTTCCGCGCAGAGCACAACCTTCGCTGCGCATACGTCACCGGTGCCATGGCAGGCGGTATCGCTTCCATCGATCTCGTGGTCGACATGGCACAGGCGGGATTCCTCGCGTTTTTCGGCGCAGGCGCCCTACCCCTGCCGGCCATCGAAGACGCTATTCGGCAGATCCAGAAGCGTCTGCCGAACGGCGAATCGTACGGAATGAATCTTTTGCACAATTACTACGACGAGAAGGCCGAGTGGGCCACCGTCGAGCTCTATCTCGCGATGGGTGTGACCCGGGTCGAGGCGGCGGCGTTCGTCTCGCTCACGGCACCACTCGTCTATTACCGCGTAAAGGGTCTTCACCGTGCCGCCGACGGCACCATCGTCGCGCCTCACCACGTATTCGCCAAAGTCAGCCGACCCGAAGTAGCGACCCAGTTTCTCGCGCCGCCACCGGAATCGATGCTCGCCGAGCTGCGGGCCACGGGAAAGATCACGGCGGAAGAGGCCGAGCTGGCGCTGCAAGTTCCCGTCGCCAGCGAGCTTACCTGCGAAGCCGACAGCGGCGGCCACACGGATCGCCGACCGCTTTCGGTACTGTTGCCCATGATGCTGCACGAGCGCGAGCAAGCTGACGAACGCTACCGCTATGCCGAGCGGGGAATTTCCATTCGTCTGGGTGCCGCGGGCGGCATCGGTGAACCGCTTTCGCTTCACGCTGCCTTTGCCATGGGCGCCGATTACATCGTGACCGGCTCGGTGAACCAGGCCTGCCGTCAGTCGGGCACGGCGCCGCGCGTGCGCGAGATGCTGGCCGAAGCGTCGATGGCCGACGTGGCCATGTGCCCGGCCTCGGACATGTTCGAGATGGGCGGAAAGGTGCAAGTGCTCAAGCGCGGCACCATGTATCCGCAGCGCGCGCAGCGCCTGTACGAGCTTTACAAGGCCTATCCGTCGTTCGACGCTATCCCGGACCCCGAGCGCAAGAAGGTCGAGACGCAGATTCTCAAACGGACCTTCGCCGACATTTGGCTGGAGACCGAGCGCTACTGGATCAGCCGCCAGCCTGAAGAGGCCGAGCGCGCGCGCACCGACGAGAAGCACCGGATGGCGTTGTGCTTCCGCTGGTACCTCGGCATGTCGTCGCGCTGGGCGCGTCTGGGCGATCCCGCCCGCCAGGCCGACTATCAAATTTGGTGCGGCCCAGCCATCGGCGGCCTCAACCGCTGGACCAATGGCACCTCCCTTGAAAAGGCCGAGAACCGCGATGCCCCTGCGCTCGCACGCGCGCTTCTCACGGGCGCTGCGGTCCTGCTCCGCCGCGAGCTTGCGGCCCGCGCACGCGTCCGCCACCTGCCAAGCGTGGTCGCCGTCATGAAGTTGTCTGATAGCTGGCTGGTCGACGACCGCGCCACCGTCGTGTCCAAGTCAGCCGTCGCGCTCTAAACGCCGCCTCCTACCAAACGCGGTTCTACCGAAGGCAGAAGTCCACTGCTTCGTCCGTGAGCAGCCGCAAGCTCGGCGCGCTGGCGGCGAGCAACAGCCGAGCGTCCGTTTTCCCGAAGGCTCGGCCTTGACTTTTGATTAACCTTGGTTAACTATTGTCTCGTGGCAAGCAAATCGGCAACGCATCGACCCGACCTCCCGCAGGTCCACGAGGCCATTGCTTGCCTGCGGCGCCTCTCTGATTCCTTCCGCCGCCGCCGCGAGACGCTGGCGCTCTCGGTCGGGCTGACCGACGGGCAGTGGGGCGTGCTCGAAGAAATCTCCCGCGAGCACTTCATGCCGAGCATGTTCGCCAAGACGCATGACAGCTCGGCCGCCGCTGTCTCGAAGACGCTGCGCCAATTGCTCGACAAGGGCTTTGTCAGCGTCTCTCTGTCGAAATCCGACGGGCGCCAGCGATCGTACGTACTTACGCCCAAAGGCAAGCGCGTGCTCGAAACGCTGCGCGAAGAGCGCGAGCTGGCCATCGAAAAAATCTGGCTCACGCTTGAGCCGGCCAAGATTGACCAATTCGTCGCGTTCGGGACCGAGCTTTCCGAACGTCTGGAACAGTACGCAACCGAGAACCGCAACCGGAAGGATTAACCCATGGCCCAAACACTTTACGAAAAGGTCTTCGACAAACACGTCGTTCGCCAGTTGCCGTCCGGGCAGGCGCAGTTGCTCATGGGCCTGCACTTGCTGCACGAAGTGACGTCGCCGCAGGCGTTCGCCATGATTCGCGAGCGCAAACTGAAGGTGATGTTCCCCGAGCGCACGTTCGCCACCGTCGACCACATCGTGCCGACGGATAGCAAGCTGCGTCCGTACAAGGACGCCATCGCTGAAGAAATGCTGCAAAGCTTGGAGAAGAGCGTGAAGGACTTCGGAATCCGCTTCTTCTCACCCGCCGCCAACGAAAACGGCGTCGTGCACATCGTCGGCCCCGAGCGCGGCCTCACCCAGCCGGGCATGACCATCTGCTGCGGCGATTCGCACACCGCCACCCATGGCGCATTCGGCGCGCTGGCCTTCGGCATCGGCACCTCGCAGATCCGCGACGTGCTAGCGACCCAGACCTTGGCCATGGACAAGCTGAAAGTCCGCCGCATCGAAGTCAGCGGCAAGCTGCGCCCTGGCGTCTACGCCAAGGACGTCATCCTCTATATCATCCAGAAGCTGGGCGTGAACGGCGGCGTCGGCTACGCGTACGAATACGCGGGCGACGTGTTCGACCGCTTCACCATGGACGAGCGCATGACCGTCTGTAACATGAGCATCGAAGGCGGCGCGCGCTGCGGGTACGTCAATCCCGACCAGACGACCTACGATTATCTCAAGGGTCGCGAATACGCGCCCAAGGGTGCGGCGTGGGATCGCGCCGTCGCGTACTGGGACAGCATCAAGAGCGACCCTGGCGCGAAATACGACGACGTCGTCCGCATCAAGGCCGAAGATGTTCCGCCGGTGGTCACCTGGGGCATCACCCCGGCGCAGTCCATCGCCATTGATGCCGCCATTCCATCGGTGGACGCCTTCACCGAAAACGAGCGCGAGTCCGTACGCGAGGCCTACGCGTACATGGACTTCAAGCCCGGCCAGCTCATCGCCGGCACCAAAATCGACGTGGCCTTCATCGGTTCGTGCACCAACGGCCGCCTCTCGGACTTCGAGCAAGTGGTCAAGGTGCTCAAGACCGGCAAGCACAAGGTGAAACCGAACGTGCGCGCACTGGTCGTTCCGGGATCAGAGCAGGTCCGCAACGACATGCTGGCGCGCGGCTGGGACAAGGTGTTCACCGACGCCGGTTTCCAGTTCCGCGAGGCCGGCTGCTCGATGTGCCTGGCCATGAATCCCGACAAGCTCAAGGGCCGCGAGGTTTGCGCTTCATCGTCGAACCGCAATTTCAAGGGCCGCCAAGGCTCGCCCGAGGGTCGAACCCTTTTGATGAGCCCACTGATGGTGGCGGCTGCCGCCGTGACCGGCGAAGTCGCCGACGCTCGCAAGGTTTTTGGAATTTAGAAAGGACTGATGACCATGGAAGACGTCAAACGCAATCTTTTCGACGGCCGGGCAATTCCCCTGCGCGGCAACGACATCGACACCGACCGCATCATTCCTGCTCGCTACCTGCGCACCGTCGTGTTCGACGGTCTGGGTGAGCACGCGTTCGAGGACGACCGCGCCCAGCTGGCCGCAAGTGGCGGTCGTCACAGCTTCGACAACGCGGCCTACAAAGGCGCGCAGGTCTTGCTCGTAAACAAGAATTTCGGCTGCGGTTCATCCCGCGAGCACGCGCCCCAGGCCATCACGCGCTGGGGGGTGCGCGTGATCATCGGCGAGAGCTTCGCCGAGATCTTCCTGGGCAACTGCGTGGCTATCGGCGTGCCCTGCTGCAAAGTCTCGCAGGATGTGATCGCGGCACTGATGAACGCCATCGAGACAGATCCCAGCCTTGCGGTTCGGGTGAGCCTGGCAGACAAGTCCATCGCTGTCGCTGGCAAAACGTACAGCTTCGAGATGCCCGATGGTATGCGCCAGCAGTTCCTGACCGGCCGCTGGGACTCGACAGCCGAGCTGCTAGAGGCCGCCGACCAAGTGCGAGCGCGTGCGAAGAGCCTCGGATACTTCGGCAATTTCGCGTAGTCACACCTGGTCGCGTCAAGTTAACCATTGCGCACAGCTAATATGGAAACGTGACAGTTACCTGGAATCAGGATAGAAAATACTCATGTGTGTTGATGTAGGACACATAGACGCGTTAGAGCGGTCCCAAGACTCAACTCATCAACCGAAAAGAGGAAATCCAACATGACTCGAACGAGAATCTCTCTCCTTACTGTGGCAACAGCCCTCGGCGCCGCCCTACCGGCATTCGCTCAGGCGCCCGCGCCAGCTCCGGCCCCGATGTACGCTCCCGCTCAGGCCCCGATGATGGCCCCGGCTCAAGAAGCGGCCGTCATGCCAGCCGCCCCGATGATGGCCCCGAAAGCTTCCGACGACATGACCGGCTCCGTCGGCTTCGGCGTGGGCGTGGGCGCTGGCCAGGGCACCACCTCGTTAGTGACGACTGACAACAAGATCGCGATGAAATACTGGATGAGCGACGCCATGGCGCTCATTCCGAGCCTCGACATTCTGATCAACAAAGCAAAGGGAGTGGACACGAAGTGGCGGCTTGCGCCCTCGCTGCTTGTCGACTTCACGCTGCTCAAGGGAGCGTCGACTCGTCTCAGCGCAGGCGCCGGCCTCGGGCTTGCCTTTGCCAAGCAACTTCCGCCCGCCACCAGCGTCACCTCGACCGATACCTACATCGACATTTTTGTTCCGGTCCAAATCGGCGTGGAGCACTTCTTCACCCGCTGGTTTGCCATGGGCCTCGGCGCGAGGTTCAGCTTCATTGACTTCGCCAAGCAGGGGGACGGCTGGGGCCTCAACGTGGCTCTGAACAACACGACCTACATGGGCTCGCTCTTCTTCTACACCGACTAGCAGCTCGCTGCTTCGAACGCTTAAGGGCGTGTTGGCTGGTGCTGGCACGCCCTTTTGCTTTGACGGCGGCTCCACTCTCAAAGTCTGCACGTAGTAGGATGGGAGCTCGACTGGAGATCTCCGCATGAGGAAAAGACCGAGTCTCGTCTGCATGGTTGCCGCGATCGCCCTGCCTTGTGTCACCACCACCGTCGCTCACGCGCAAGCTCCCTACCAGCCTGCGCCGCCCCCATCCGCGCCCGCTGCTGCTCCAGCACCCGCTGGCGCACCTCCTGCAATCGCGACGGACCCATCCGCGCCGGCTCCGTCGGCGCCCCAACCTGGGCCGGCGCCAGGCTACTACCCGCCGCCCGGCTACATGGCTCCGGCGCCGTACCCAGCACCACCCGGCTACTACCCTCCGCCCGCCTACGCACAGCCCGGTTACTACTCGCCGCCCGGTTACTACCCGCCGCCCGGCTACTACCCGCCAGGCCCCGTAGGCCCGCCGCCCGGCTATCACGAGCACGACGGCTTCTACATGCGCCTGACGGCGGGCTTGACGGTGCTGAACGCCAG
>Ga0066789_10000273_pt1 | contig 19586 bp, 16 predicted proteins | sample OrgsoiDNA2013049_FD_70960 | JGI IMG/M metagenome (GOLD analysis project Ga0066789, IMG submission 70960) | Permafrost soil microbial communities from the Arctic, to analyse light accelerated degradation of dissolved organic matter (DOM) -... | ecosystem: Environmental > Terrestrial > Soil >...
CTCAAGCCGGGCGGACGTCTCTGCTCGTCGGTATGGGTCAAGCCCGAGGAAAACCCGTGGACGACGATCGCCATGCAGGCAATCGCGACCGAGGCGGTGGTGGCGCCACCCGACCCGGACGGGCCGAATATGTTTCGGTGCGCTGCCCCGGGATATGTCAGTGCTCTGTACGAGGGCGCGGGGCTGCGCGACGTTGCCGAGTGGGACGTCGACGTCGAGCTCGTGACGCGATCGCCTGCGCAGTATTGGGAGATGATCAGCGAGCACGTCTCGCTTGCAGCTGCGGCGCTTCAGCAGGTCGACGAACTGGCGCGGGAGCGGATTCGGGCAAACGCCATTGCGAAGGTGAGCGCGTTCGAGAAGGACGGCAAGGTCCGGGTTCCGGGCGTGGCGCGCTGCATCGTGGGAACGAGACAGGACGCGAGCGGCACGCGCCCACGCGACGGCGCGCTGACCTCCAACGCGGGCTGACCGACCAAGCCGTAGGCCGAAGCCGCGCCATAACTGCCGATCTCGCGCACCTCGCTGAGGCGTAGACCCGAACAGAACCTGGCAAATAACTCGCGCCGGACACGCCGGTGTAGTGGTTCCGAGCCCGTTCCGGGAGCATCGCAAACGTTGCCGGACACGGCACTAGCTAGGCGACCGTTGCCGACCGAAAGCGGTTACCGACCTCGTGACGCGCGCGAGGAACGGGCGCACCCTTCGCGTATGACTTCAACCGACCACGCTCGCAAGGCTGGTCTTCAGTGAGGGCGCTACCGATGCGACAGGTTCGTCCCCGAAAGTGCTGACGTGGTGATGTTGCGCCACGTCCTTGCGCACAACGGTGGGCGCGAGCAGGCCGTCGTCAACCACTTGGTGTCGTTGGTTCGGCCCGGTGGTGCGGTTTGCCTGGTCGACGTTGAACGGACCGCAATTCGGTGGTACCCAGTCGAGGACGCGGCCGTCCTGGCTGACATCAACGAGCGTTACAGGCAGTTCCACGCCGGACTCGGGAATGACCTGTTCGTCGGGCTGCGCCTGGGCGAGCTCCTTGATGCGCCCCCGCCCCCAGAGGTACTGGGCGCCCTTCTTGGGCTTGCGGCCGCACCCCTTCCTGCGGTCGCCGCACTTGCCGATCCACTTCCAGGTTTTGTGCACGTACACCCACGGCGGGTCCGCTTCGCTTCCGTCGCCGAGGTGGATGTCCTTGACCTGCAGAGCGGCCGCCTCACCCCAGCGGATGCCGGTCGCCAGCAGGACGTACCACGGGTCGAGGTGTTTCAGGAGCAGCTCGGCTGCCGTGAACTCGAGTTACACGCACTTCTCGGGCTCCGGCCTGATCAGCCCGAGCGGCGTGCATGGATTTCGGGGCAGTAGATGAAGGGGGTCGAATTCATCGGGAAGTTGAACACCGGCCGGGACGCCCGGGGTCGTCGGGGCGGACACCACCGTTGGGGCCTGTTCGAGGCCCCGGGCCCGGTGGCGCGCCACGACCTTGTCACGGCCGAACTTGTTGCACAGGTCGATGAACTCCTGGGCCTGTGTCTTGGTGCCGAAGGCTTCGTAGTCTTTGCCATCGATCCGTTTGCGCCAGTAGGCGCGGTGCTGCTGGCGGCGCTTCTCAATCCACATGTCGTGCTCCTGGTGTGTCGTGTCTGCTTGGACACGACGGGACCTTCCGGTCCCGAAGCTGCGCGGCAATCGACGGCCGTGCGAGCTGCCCACCCTTGCCGAGAGAGGCTGGCAAACGCATGTGGACCGGTGCCCCCCGCGGGGGGCACCGGTCCACCTTCACACGGGTGAGTGACGGGACTTGAACCCGCGACATCCGCCACCACAAGGCGGCGCTCTACCAGCTGAGCTACACCCACCATGCCTAGCGACCACCATGACGGCGGCCGCGCCTTCAGCGGCGCTTATGCTACCTGCTCCCCCAACCAGTTCTCACCATCGGGGCAGGTATGCCAAGAGTGTGCCGGCGGTCTGCAACAGAGCGCCATATCGCGTATCAGGAGCCGGTCGGCCCGATCTCGTGGCGGGCTGCGATCGTCTTTGCTGTCTCGGAGTCCGGCCCAGGCGGTGCCACAAATATCGCCTCCCGGTAGTAGCGAAGCTCGGCGATGCTCTCACGGATGTCGGCCAGTGCCCGGTGGCCGCCGGCTTTCTTGGGGGAGTTGAAGTAGGCCCGCGGGAACCATCGCAGGGCCAGCTCCTTGATCGAGGAAACGTCGATGATCCGATAGTGCAGGTGGGACTCCAGCTCGGGCATATCGCGCGCGAGGAACCCGCGGTCTGTCCCCACCGTGTTGCCTCCCAGAGGCGCCTTGGCGGCATCCGGCGCCCACTGCCGGACATACGCCAGGACCTGCTCCTCGGCCTCTGCCATCGTGATGCCGGCGACCAGCTCCTCGAGCAGACCGCTGGAGGTGTGCATGTCGCGGACGAAGTCGTCCATCTGCTCGAGGGCATCGGCCGGAGGCTTGATGACCAGGTCGATGCCGTCGCCGAGCTGGTTCAGCTCGAAGTCCGTCACCAGTGCTGCCACCTCGATCAGGGCGTCGGCGGTCAGGCTGAGGCCGGTCATCTCGCAGTCAATCCAGATGATCCGGTCATTGGTCGCTCGTCGGTTCGTGTTCTGGGCCACGCACCCACCTTACGGGGCGGCCGCACCAGCCTGCCGGTATGACTCGGGGTGAGCCTGGCGTTTAGCGACTTGACGTCTGGACGCGTTTCAGAGCTGATGAGCCCGTGATAGCGACGCAGTGGGTGCCGTATCAGCTGTCGGGCACCACCGGCGTGCAACCACTCAGGACTCGGGCCCGCGACGCAGCGGACATCGCAGGGCGGGCTGCTTGCTGCAGAGAATGGACGCCAGGATCTATGCCTCCGTCTCGTGCTCCATGCCAGGGTCCCCGCATGCCGGACCGGGTGGGCCGTGGGGACAGCGAACCGACGATGGTGATCGCAGCGCGCGGGCCGCAGCGCTTCTCAGGCAAGAGCTCGCGGCTCCAGACACGAAGCCGGGGACGGTTGTCGAGGGAGATCGCGATCGTCCGAGTCGCGCCACGCCTGCGGTATCGGGCGGTGCCCCCGGCAGGACTCGAACCTGCGACCTAGAGATTAGAAGGCTCTTGCTCTATCCAGCTGAGCTACGAGGGCATGCCCGCGGTTGGCACGGGCAACGCGAGAATTGTAGGGGAGCATAGGGCATGCGGGTGCGCGTTGGGCCGTGTTCGTCACGTCGGCCATGCTGGCCGGTTCCATGGTTACCTGCCCGCCGCGGGTTCTGGTGTGGCTACGGGAGGGCAGGCTTCCGGCTCGTGACGGCAGGAGCTGGCGACTGAGTCCGTGAGCCGCTTATCCACAACCACCTTGCCCATCGTCACTTCGTCCACAGGCTCACCGCGGGCCTTGTTGCCGGTCGGGCGGCATCGCCATGGTGGAGCTTCTCGCCGGTTGCGGTGAGTCAACGATGAGAGCGATGAGGTGATGACGATGAACGAGACCTACGTGACGGTCAGCGGAAATGTGGTCGGTGACCCGGTCGTGCGAGCGACCAGGGCGAACGTGCCCTTCGTGACGTTCCGGGTCGCGTCGAACGTTCGCCGGGTGGACTTCAAGACCGGCGATTACATCGACGCGGGGACGAACTTCGTGAACGTGACGGCATTCCGCGCCCTAGGGGTGAACCTGTCGAACTCGCTGAAGAAGGGCGAGCCCGTGATCGTTTACGGTCGGATGAGGATCAACCAGTGGGCTAACGGAGAGAAGAGCGGGACCACCGTGGAGATCGACGCCTACAACGTCGGCCATGACCTGACCTGGGGTCAGGCGACGTTCACCAAGGTGACCAGACCTCAGCTCAACCAGAACGACCGCATGGCTGATCCGGAGGTGCGGGACGCGCACGACCAGCTGGATCGCGATGCCGCGATTGTCAGTGATCAGTCCTCGGGTGTTGGTGACGAGCCGACCATGGGAAGCGGCACCGAGGCAGCCGCATGCAACCTCGAGTCCGCCCCTGCCGATACCGACGTGTACCAGACGTTGGACGCCGCCAGTCGCTAGGGGTGTGACCACGGGACGGCGACAGCAGTGGCGGACGGCCTGTTCTGGGCTGGTGAACTGGCCATCGGGTTAGGGTTCCACCGCTTGAGGCGGATAGCCTGACGCCCATGGCTGAGTTCATCTACACCATGACCAAAGCGCGCAAGGCCCACGGCGACAAGGTCATCCTTGACGACGTCACGATGTCGTTCTACCCCGGCGCCAAGATCGGCGTTGTGGGCCCCAACGGCGCCGGCAAGTCGACCATCCTGAAGATCATGGCTGGGCTGGACCAGCCATCCAACGGTGAGGCACGGTTGTCGCCGGGGTACTCCGTGGGCATCCTGCTCCAGGAACCGCCGCTGAATGAGGACAAGACCGTCCTGGGCAACGTCGAGGAGGGCCTGGGCCAGATCAAAGCCGATGTCGACCGCTTCAACGCCATCTCGATCGAGATGGCCGAGCCGGATGCCGATTTCGAGCCGCTGATGGAGGAGATGGGTCACCTTCAGGAGAAGATCGACACGGCTGACGCGTGGGACCTGGACTCCCAGCTTGAACAGGCTATGGATGCTCTTCGCTGTCCGCCACCGGACGCCGACGTCACGTTGCTCTCCGGTGGTGAGCGTCGTCGCGTGGCGCTGTGCAAGCTCCTGCTGCAAAAGCCAGACCTGTTGTTGCTCGACGAGCCAACCAACCACCTCGATGCCGAGAGCGTGCTCTGGCTCGAGCAGCACCTCGCGTCATACCACGGCGCTGTGCTGGCCGTGACTCACGACCGCTACTTCCTCGATCACGTCGCCCAGTGGATCGCCGAGATCGACCGCGGGCGCCTCTACCCTTACGAGGGCAACTATTCGACCTACCTGCAGAAGAAGCATGAACGCCTCACCGTCCAAGGCAAGAAAGATGCCAAGCTCGCCAAGCGCTTGGCGTCCGAGCTCGAGTGGGTCCGATCCAACGCCAAGGCCCGACAGATCAAGTCCAAGGCCCGCCTGTCCCGCTACGAGGAGATGGCCGCTGAGGCCGACCGCACTCGCAAGCTCGATTTCGAGGAGATCCAGATCCCGCCGGGCCCGCGCCTTGGCAGCACTGTAATCGAGGTCAACGACCTCAAGAAGGGCTTTGACGGACGCATACTGATCGACCACCTGTCGTTCACCCTGCCGCGTAACGGCATCGTGGGGGTCATCGGCCCCAACGGTGTGGGTAAGACCACGCTCTTCAAGACGATCGTCGGTCTCGAGACCCCCGACGACGGCAACGTCAAGATCGGCGAGACGGTCAAGATCTCCTACGTCGACCAAGGTCGATCAGGCCTCGACCCGTCCAAGAACCTCTGGGAGACGGTGTCCGACGGGCTCGACTACATCCAGGTCGGCCATGTCGAGATACCCTCGCGCGCCTATGTATCGCAGTTCGGCTTCAAGGGCCCCGACCAGCAGAAGATGACCGGCGTGCTCTCCGGGGGGGAGCGCAACCGTCTCAACCTGGCGTTGACACTCAAGCAGGGTGGCAACCTTCTACTGCTCGATGAGCCCACCAACGACCTCGACGTCGAGACGTTGGGATCCCTGGAGAACGCCCTCCTGGAGTTCCCCGGTTGCGCCGTCGTGATCAGTCACGACAGGTGGTTCCTGGATCGTGTGGTGACGCACATTCTTGCCTTTGAGGGCGACGGTGACGACCCGAGCAGGTGGTACTGGTTCGAGGGCAACTTCGAGGCCTACGAAGCGAACAAGATTGAGCGTCTCGGCGCCGACGCGGCTCGTCCGCACCGCGTGACATATCGCAAGCTGACCCGCAGTTGAGGGTTTAGGCACGCACCAACCGCAACGCCAGATCGCCGTATTCCGCGCCGATGGCGTCGGGGGTGCGCCTGATCGCCGGATGATACCAACGGGCAACGTCGACGGTTAGTGACTGAAGCGCCCGGGTTGTCACGGCAAGGTCTGGTACGTCGAATTCACCGCTGGTGACACCTGCCTGTAGGACCTCTCTGACGACGCAGTCGATCTGCTTGCGCAGGTCACGGACCACGACGCGGTGCTCGGTGGTCAGGCGAGAGTACTCATAGTGGACGATCCTCGCCAAACGAAACTGCTGGGCGTGCCAGCTGGCGAAGGCCGAGACAATGGCCACGAGCTGCGTCGCAGGGGTGTTGGCACTGTCGCGTGCGCTCGTCACGATCTCCAGGGCCAGGAGGTGTCCGCGCCGGCACAGTTGGAAGAGCAGATCCTGCTTGCTTGCGAAGTGGACGTATACGCCGGCCGGACTCATGTTGGCTCGAGCGGCGATGTCCCGTGTGCTCGTCGCGTGAAAACCCTTGTCCGCAAATGCATCGATGGCGGCATCCATCAGGCGCTGTGCTGAGTCCCCGGCAGTCCCATGGCTAGCGGCCGGCGTCGGGAAGGTGGACATGCTTGACAGCATGCCCCACCTGATCAAAACTAAGCAAGCGCTTAGCAGCCCGGAGGATGACATGCCACGCAACGTCTACGGCCCAGATCACGAAGCGTTTCGCGAGACGGCTCGTGAGTTTGTCGAACGCAGCCTCAAGCCCCGTGCGCAGCGGTTCATAGAAGCCCGATCCATCGATCGCGAGGTCTGGATTGAGGCGGGCAAGCAGGGTCTGCTCGGGCTCGAGGTCCCCGAGGTCTACGGCGGCTCGGCGGCGGGTGACTTCCGTTTCAACGCGATCTTGGCCGAGGAGCTCTCCAAGTTCAACGCCGCCGCATCCTCCTGCTTCGGTATCCACACCGACTGCGTGGCCCCGTACCTGGTGGAGCTGGGCACGCAGGAGCAGAAGCAGCGCTGGCTGCCCGGCTTCTGTTCGGGCACGACGATCACTGCGATCGCGATGACCGAGCCCAGCGGTGGTTCCGACCTCGCGGCGCTCAAGAGCACCGCCGATCGCGATGGTGACGACTGGGTCCTTAACGGTTCCAAGACCTTCATCACCAATGGCTACCAGGCGGACCTCGTCATCGTCGCGGCCAGGACATCACATGGGAAGGGTGCCAAGGGCATCACGCTGTTCGGCGTCGAGACCGGTATGGCGGGCTTTGAACGGGGGCGCAAGCTCGACAAGGTCGGTCAGCAGGAGTCCGACACCGCCGAGCTGTTCTTCACGGACGTGCGCCTCCCCAGCGCCAACGTCATTGGTGAGGTCGACGCAGGCTTCATCGCCATGATGGAGCGACTTCCCCAGGAGCGGGTAGGCGCGGCGGTGTCCAACACCGCTCATGCACAGCAGATCCTGGTCGAGACGATCGCCTATGCAAAGGAGCGCAAGGCTTTTGGTCAGTCGATCGGCTCGTTCCAGCACAACAAGTTCCTCTTGGCTGAGCTCGCGACCAAGCTTGAGGTCACCCAGGCGTACGTCGACGACTGCATCGAGGCGCACGCTCAGCATACGCTCAGCGCGGTCGACGCCGCCAAGGCCAAGTGGTGGTCGGCCGAGGTCCAGAACGAGGTGCTCGATGCCTGCGTGCAGATGTACGGCGGCTACGGGTTCATGAACGAGTACCGGGTTGCGCGGGCATGGCGCGACGCCCGCGTCACCAAGATCTGGGCCGGCTCGAACGAGATCATGAAGGAGATCATCGGCCGCGATCTCGGTTTATGAGCGGGATCTGGGTAACCACACAGGGACGCCGTGGGTATCAGCCATCAGGACAGGGTCGCGCAGGTCACAGGGGCCTCGACCACGTGGTGGCAACACCGACATCAACGCGTCCTTCGGACCGATCCCGGACACGGAATGGATGCCCCCGCAAGGTGCTGGAAGTCAGGGACTCGCCCGGGAAGGCCGTTCAGAGACCTGTTCGGCCGGTGGCGTCACGCTGGGCAGCGGTTGGAGCGCTCACTGAGCCGATCGACCTCTCCTGCGTCAAGGCAGGAAAGGAGCCCGGCGCGAACCACGAAGCCCCCCGCTTCGGCGCCGATGCCACCGTCGGGGCCGGTTCAGACCCGCCGATGGTGGTTTCGGCGCACGAGGGCGAGGGGTTCGATCAGAGTCGGTTAGGCGGGCCGCTCAGTCTTTCGGACCGCCGGCCACATAGATGATCTGACCCGAGACATACCCGGCCTCTTCGCTGGTCAGGAACGAGATCACGGCCGCAACGTCCTTCGGCTGGCCGACCCGGCCGACCGGGATCTGCGCCGCGGCGCTGGTCAGGAAGTCCTCGAACGACATCTTCATCCGCTCGGCGGTCTGTCTGGCCATGTCGGTGGCGATGAAGCCAGGAGCCACCGCGTTGGCGGTCACGCCGAAGGGGCCGAGCTCGATCGCGAGGGTCTTGGTGAAACCCTGCACACCCGCCTTGGCGGCAGAGTAGTTGACCTGTCCGCGGTTGCCCTGGGCGGACGTAGAGGACAGGTTGACGATCCGGCCGTACTTTGTGGCGGTCATGTGCGCCTGGACCGCCTTGGTCATTAGGAACGCGCCACGCAGGTGGACGTTCATGACGGCATCCCAGTCCTGCACAGGCATCTTGAAGATCAGGTTGTCGCGGATGATGCCGGCATTGTTGACAAGGATGGTCGGGGCGCCGAGCTCGGCCGTGACCTGTGCAACGGCGGCCTCGACCTGCTCGGGCACACTGACGTCGACTCCCACGGCGATCGCTCGACGGCCAGCCGACTTGATTGCCCTCACCGTCTCAGCACACGAAGCCTCGTCCATGTCCAGGACCGCCACGGCGTGCCCGTCCTTGGCCAGACGGACAGCGGTAGCGGCCCCGATGCCGCGGGCCGCGCCGGTAACGATGGCGATACGTTGGATCTTGGTGTTCACGTGGTGGATCGTGGTGTTCACGTGTGCCTCCATGGTTTGATGAATTGCATTGATGGCAAAGAGAACTGTGTTAGAACGTCACGGCTGCAAACCACCAGTGACACTGTGATGTTCCCGATCTGGTCGTTGTGTGATGTTCCCCATCCTGTCGAGGTAGGGCCCACTGTCTGACCTTGGCGGGGTAGCTGATGTCTTTTCAGCCGGCCGCAAGCATGTCGAAGCCGGGCGCCCTGTACCAGGACAGGTGACTGACATCCAGATCCGCGCGGTCGGCACACATCTGGATGGGGGAATCGACCAACGAGAAGGGCCGCGTCCACCTCGTGCAGGTCGGCCAAGGGTGTCAGCGGTGTGGGCACACCGCGCTCGCGTGAGGCCTGACTGCGGTCCCGGCGTGGCACCGTCGGGGGACTGCTGGAAGGCGCCAGGTGGCACAAGGGCGCACAAGGGCGCAGCGAGATTGAGTCGTTCGGCCATGCCACTAGGCTACTAAGCGAGCGCTTAGTGCGAAAGCCTCGCCGGTGTGGCGCCCATCACGAATCCCGGAGGCGGACCATGCCTTCCTGGGCGATCGAAGCAAGGAGGAGGCCGTCCATGTTGAACATCTGGCCCGTGGCGAACCCGCGCCCGTTCGATGCTGACGGAGAGGACTGGGTGTAGAGGGTCCAGTCGTCCGCGCGTCCGGGTCGATGGAACCACATCGCGTGGTCGAGACTGGCCACGTTCAGGCGTCGGTCGGACCAGGCGAGGCCGTGGCGGCGAAGGACCGGCTCGAGCAGGAAGTAGTCCGAGCAGTAGGCCAGCACCGCGGCGTGCAGCAGTGGATCGTCTGGCATCTGGCCCATCGCCTTGAGCCAGACGCTCTGCTTGGCCGCAAGCTGGTGCCCCGGGTAGACGTAGATGCCTCCCTCAAGGTGGCGCGCATCGATGGCCTTGCCCTCGGACCAGACGCTTGCGGCTGGGTCATCGATCGTGGCGAGCTCCTCAGCCAAGGTCTGGAGGCTTTCGGGGCCTGGCGCGTCGGGCATGGGATCCTGGTGCTCCAGGCCCCCGTCGGCGGTCTGGAACGACGTGATCATCGACAGGATTGGTCTGCCGTTCTGGATAGCGTGGACCCGACGAGCCGAGAACGATCCCCCGTCACGCAGTCGTTCCACGGCGAAGCGAATCGGGTGGCTGGGATCGCCAGGGCGCAGGAAGTAGCCGTGCAACGAGTGGATCCTTCGTGGGGCGCCCTCCAGGTCGTTGACGGTGCGGCCGGCGGCTACCACCGACTGCGCCAGGACCTGTCCCCCGAACACCCGGCCGTGGGGCATCGGCTGGCTGCGCCCGATGAAGATATCGGCGTCGAACTCGCCGAGGTCTTCGTTGAGATCGGCCGTACGGCCGATGCCGTTGTGGGCGGAGCCGGCCGGCTTAAGGTCGAGGACGTCGAGCAGGTCCTCCAGCGGGGCCATGATGGCGCTGTTCTCAGGGGTGGTCACGGAGGAGACCATATCTGTCGACTGCGATGATGGCGCCATGAGCCAGCGCCCCTACTGTGTCGATGTCCCGCTTCGCTGGTCCGATATGGACGCCTACGGACACGTCAACAATGTCCAGTTCCTGCGCCTGCTCGAGGATGCTCGCGTGATCGGTTTCCGGCAGTGGTTCGGGCCGGATCCCGGCTTGCTGGATGAGGGAGTCGTGGTTGCCCGTCACGAGATCGAGTACCTCGCACCGTTGGACTTCCGCCACGAGCCGATCCGTGTGGACATGTGGGCGACCAAGATCTCGGGTTCCAGCTTCAACCTCGCCTACGAAGTGCGCGATCCCACGGAAGTCGGCACGACGATGTACGCGCGGGCCGAGACCACGCTGGTGGCCTACGATTTCACGACGGGGAGCCCTCGCCGACTTCGCCCGGACGAGCGGACGGTGCTCAAGGGTGTGTCCGGCGATCCGGTGCCCTTCCGTTGGCGCCAGCGAGCCACCTGATGGTCGAGCTGCATTTCGGTGACGGCGATGCGCTGAAGGACCTGGGGACCTATGTCGCGCGTGCCCTATCCCTTGACGTCAACGGCGCCATCCGACTGCAGTGTCGCGGTACGGTGCTCGCGACGTATGTCGATGTCCTGCCAGGACGGGGGCCGGCGATGACGGGCGCGATCATCGGCCTGAGGGTCATGGCCCTCGCCGAAGCCGCTGACGTGGACGTCACCGTGTCGCTGGCCAGCGTGTCCGAGCGCCTCGCGCGGGGTCGGACCTTGACCTTCTCAATCCCGCCGAACACGGTCCGGGTCGGCTGGGCGGCCGTGGCCCCTCCGCGCAGCGGGTGGGAGGTGGTGGGGGACCTGACCGTCGAGGATCTGAGAACTGTTGCCACTCAGGGCATTGCCGAGATCACACATGGTGCGTCGCAGGCTCCCGCGTCGGTGGTCGCGGCGCTGCGGCAACGCGTGTGGGCGCGTGACTCACGCACGACTCCGCCGATTCCGTCGGGAACTGCTTTTGCGGCGTACGCGTTGGGTTTCCTGACACATCAGAGCGCACGAGTGTTTGCCCACGGTCGCTGGATCCGGCTCTCGACCGTGACCGGTCACGTCCTGGTGCGCTGACCGCCGACCATCACGAGGGCGGCCACAGCAGCCAGGGACACCCAGATGAGCTCGAACACGTGGATGTCCGAGCCGTCGGGGTTGTGCATTGCCGCGAACGCCGCGCCGGCTACCGAGATCCCCATGACGGAGCCGAGCACGTCGGATACCTGTAACGATGACGACGTACGGCCGTGGTCGCTGACCGCCGAGAGGGCCAGTGAGAGCACCGAGATCGATGACATCGCCAGGCCCATGCCGAGGCCAGACAGAGCAGTGGCCAGCCCCACCAGGTAGTAATGCCAACCGAACTCGGCGATCGCGGCAAGCAGGAGGATGCCGGCGGTCAGCGACCCACCACCTGCGATCACGAGTTCGGACCGGCGGTCGTGCATCAACGTGTGACCCTGGACGAAGGAGCCGAACGACCAGCCGAGCGCGCCCACCGTGAGCATGATGCCAGCGGTCGTGAGGCTGAGGTGCCGCTCGTTGACAAGCATGAGTGGGATGAACGTGAGGGCGCCGTTGAAGGAGGCTGTCAGTAGGAACCGGCTCATCATGACCGCAGGCAGTCCACGCTTCATCCGCAGTGTGCCGGGTGGCACGAGCCGCGGGGCGCTCACCATGACACCGACCAGCCCCAACGCGGTGAGGGTGACCGGAAGGGGACGAGCCGGCACAAGCTGGTCGGAGCCCCACTGCATCGCGCCGGCAGAGACCGCGACACCGAGACCAAGCAGCGCCAGGCGCCGGTGCCCGGACTGGTCGGAGGGTACCGTCCGGTCGGCTGTTGAGCCCCCGGTGATGCGCTCGCGTTGGGATCTCACCACGGTGAACGTCACCGCGATGGGCGCGAGCACGATCAGGAAGACCCAGCGCCAGGACCACGTCGAGGTCAGCCAACCGGCGATTGGCGGGCCGATCAGTGAAGGGAGCACCCACGCGGCCGAGACCCAGCTGAAGACCTTGGGACGTAACGCATCCGGGTAGGCGCGGCCGATCACGACGTAGAGCGCGACCACGATCAGTCCGGCGCCCAGTCCGGCGATCAGCCGGCCCGCCAACAAGGTGGTGAACGTCGGGGCCAGCCCTGCCAGCGTCGAACCGGCAGCCATGGCCAGCTGGCCGGCGAACAGCGAGGGGAGCGGGCCGCGGCGGTCCGACCACACGCCAGCCAGCACGATGCCGAGCAACTCTGCGGTGAGCATGAACGAGAATGCGAGCCCGTAAGACCGGACCGCGTCCAGGTCCTTGGCCACTTTGGGCATCGCTGTCGAGATCGCCATGGCCTCGAAGGCGATGATCGTGACCAGCGCCAGCAGCGAGACCGTCAAGAGTCGGTATGCCGGCCCCATGGGCCCCCCAGACCGCTCATGCAGCTGGTCTGGGCGGGTATCCATCGTCACCGGGTCAACGGTAGCCATGCGGTCACAAGAACACATCAAGGGGCGTTGTGGTCGACCGTCAGCCCATAGCGCCGTCCGCCGGCGACCGGTCCGGATCCGGGCTTGCAACCCGGCCCGACCGCCCTGGCAGCCGTCCTCTAGGCTCCAGGCGCGCTCGATCCACCAGGTCGCGCCGGACTCGGCCCAGGGCGCGAGGTCTGGCTCACTGGCGTCCGCACCGGAGAAACTGGCCCTCCAATGCCGTCCAGCCCTCGTGGAACCGCGCCGACCCGTCGGCGAGCTGCACCGGGCCACGGGGGGTCGGTCAAACGTGTCTGTCCTTGAGGAAAGGTCCCATGGTCTGACCCGCGGCAGGCAGCGTGACAATGGTGGGAGCCGGATGGATTCGTTCATCACCGGCGCCGGCGTGAGGCACCCCCAGACGTCGAGGCCCCAGAGGCTTCCCACACGCAGATCGCATCCCAGTGCGAGCGGTGGGCAACTGTGCATTGGCGATGTCCGGCCATCACGAGTCCGAACCGCATGCAGCCACGCCAGAGGGGGCAGCTGTTGGTGGCACCGTCGCTGATCGGGCCTACGCGGTGAGCCAGACTGTGGTGTCGATGGGTAGCAGTCCCTGTGCGGTCAGCGGGCCACTGGACAACAGCCTTCGGGCGCCACCGGGCAGGGACACCAGTTCTGGACCGAGGTTGGTGATGACCAGAACAGGTTCGCGGTTGGCCGACGCGTTCACGAAAGCCACGACCTGTTCGGAGTACCCCTCCAGCCAGTACAGCGAACCCGCACCGAGACCGTGCTTGCCACGGATGGCCAGCATCGCGCGATACAGCTCGAGGGTTGCGCCCTCGACGCCCACCTGAGCGTCGACGGCCAGCGACGCGTAGGACGCCGGCTGCGGCAGCCAAGTCCGCTCGGAGGGGCCAAAGCCACAGGACGGCCGGTCGCCCTCCCACGGCATCGGCACCCGGCAGCCGTCCCTACCTCGTTCGGTGTGACCGCTACGCGGCCACGTCGGGTCCTGGCGGACGTGGTCGGGCATGTCGGTGGAGTCCGGCAGCCCCAGCTCCTCGCCCTGGTAGAGGTAGGACGAGCCAGGCAGGGCAAGCATCAGGGCGGTGGCGGCCCGCGCTCGATGCAGACCCAGATCTGCGTCCGGCTGTGGGTCGCCGAGACCAATACCGTTGGGGCGCTTGGTTCCCACGGGGAGTCCGAGCCGCGAGGCGTGTCGCACGACGTCGTGGTTGGACAGCACCCAGGTGGTGGGGGCACCGACTGAGTCAGCTGCCGCGAACGAGGCTGTGATGACGTCGTGCAGGTCGCGGGCTCGCCACTGCGTCTGGAGGAAGTCGAAGTTGAACGCCTGGTGCATCTCGTCAACGCGGATGTAGCGAACAAGACTCTCAGGCGAGTCGACCCACGCCTCGGCGCAGAGGATGCGGTCGTTGTCGCCGCAGTATCCATCAGCGTCGATCGGGTTGTAGGAGTTAAGGATTCGGCGCCACGCCTGGTAGATCTCGTGTACGCCTTCCTGGTCCCACATCGGCGGTCGCTTGCCGCCATGCTCGTGCGCGACGCCGTCCGCGTCGCCGAGGATGTGCAGCGGCTCGTCCCAGTCGGGCAACCCCGCCTCCTTGATCAGTCCATGGGCGACGTCGACCCGGAAGCCGTCGACGCCCCGGTCGAGCCAGAACCTCAGCACGTCCTCGAACTCGGCGCGGACCTGCGGGTCGTCCCAGTTGAAGTCGGGCTGCTTTGCTGCGAACAGGTGCAGGTACCACTGGCCATCGGTGCCGCTGTCCGACTTGACCCTGGTCCAGGCCGGACCACCGAAGACGCACAGCCAGTTGTTCGGCGGCATGTCCCCGGCCGGGCCACGACCGTCACGGAAGATGTAGCGCTCCCGCTCGGGACTGCCCGGGCCGGCTGTCAACGCGGCCTGGAACCATGCGTGCTCATCGGAGGAGTGGTTGGGGACGAGGTCCACGATGACCTTGAGACCGAGGTCGCTGGCGGTGGCCAGCAGGGTGTCGGCGTCGGCCAGCGTGCCGAAGAGCGGATCGATGTCGCGGTAGTCGGCCACGTCATAACCAGCGTCCGCCTGGGGTGAGACGTAGAACGGCGAGAGCCAGACGGCGTCCACGCCGAGGTCGCGCAGATAAGGCAGGCGGGCCGTGATTCCCGGCAGGTCCCCTATCCCGTCACCGTTGCCGTCAGCCCACGAGCGGGGGTAGATCTGGTAGATCACGCCATGGCGCCACCACGGCGAGTCTGCGGCGGGTCCAGCGTGGACGAGCGAGGTCGGCGGACCCGCGGCGGGCTGGTCATTGTCACGATGGGCTGCGGTAATTTCAGTCCTCCAGGGAGTTGACCATGGACTGCGCCGCACGCTCGAGGTAGTCGCGCAGGATCAGGTCGTAGGCGGGGGCGAGGTCAAGGGAGTCGACCGCGGCCATGATGTGGGTGAGCCACCGGTCGCGCTGGGTGGGCGTGACCTTGAACGGGGCGTGGCGCATCCGCAGCCGCGGGTGCCCCCGCTCCTGCGAGTAGGTCTCGGGACCGCCCCAGTACTGCTCCAGAAACATCCGGAACCGCATCTCGGCCGGCCCGAGGTCGTCCTGTGGGTACAGCGCCCGAAGCTCCGGGTCTGCGGCCACGCCCGCGTAGAACCGCTGGGCGAGCCTGCGGAAGGTTTCGTGGCCACCCACAAGGGTGTAGAAGGTCGCAGCAGTCACTGCTCCAGTGTCTCAGGCTCAGGTACGGGGACCAGACGGTCCACCGTCACAGGGCAGCACAACCTGCGCAGCACGGACCCGGCCGCGTTGGATGCGGTCTTGACCCGTTCGCGGATCTGTCGTGAGACAGGGGAGTTCTCGTTCGGTGCGCACCTGGCGATGACCGGACCGTCACCACACCGCCGGCCAATCGACTCGGCTCCGGCGACCACGGGTTCTTCTAGCAGACCCACCTGCGCAGCGTTGAGTGCCATCAGGTCGGCCAGCGTGGGCAGGGGGCAGTGACAGCACTGACAGCACTGACAGCACTGACAGCACTGACAGCACTGACAGCACTGACAGCACTGGGTGGCGGCCGATGGGAGCAACCGTCATAGCGAACATCTTGGTCAATTAGACCGTGGGTGCAGGCACCGCCACTCGTGAAACACTTCCGGGGTCCTGAACGCCCACGTCCGAAGGGGATGACGTGCCGACTCCTGAACCTTCGCCGGGGCTCACCGATCTCGCTTGCGCCTTCGGCGTGGCCACGGAGTACTGGGACTGGCAGGGCAACCATGTCATCGTCGGTGCGTGGACGATCTCGGCGGTTCTGCAGGCTCTCGGGGTCGACACCTCTGACGATGATGCCGTCACGAGATCACTTGCCGCTGTTGCGGACCGAGCTTGGCGTCGGACCCTGCCCGCGATCGTCGTATGCCGCCAAGGCTCGGTCAAGTGGGTGCCGTTGCATCTGCCCGACGGCGCGATGGTTCAGGTGTGGGTGGTCCTCGAGGACGGGACACGACGCGAGGTTCGTCAGGTCGACCACTACGTCGATCCCCGGCTCCTTGACGGCCAGCCGACGGGGGAAGCAACTTTCGAGCTGCCGCCAGACCTGCCGCTGGGCTGGCACACGGTCAACGCACGGATCGGTCAGGACGACTTCTCGGCCCCTCTGGTCGTTGCGCCCTCGGCCCTGGTCCTGCCAGCCGCGCTGCAGCAGGGAAGGGCCTGGGGCCTGATGAGCCAGATCTACTCCGTCCGCTCCCGTCAGTCGTGGGGGCTTGGGGACCTCGCTGATCTCGCCGACATGATGGCCTGGGCGGCGGCTGACCTGGACGCCGACTTCGTCCTGGTGAACCCTCTGCACGCGGCCGAGCCGGTGGCCCCGATGACGCCTTCGCCCTACCTGCCCACGTCACGGCGATTCGTCAACCCGATGTACATCCGGGTCGAGGACATTCCGGAGGTTGGCTATCTCTCCTGGGCGCAGCGGCAGCTGCTGGAGCGGCACGCGAACGAGGCGCGGACCCTGAACGAGGCGGACACCATCGACCGTGACGCGGTGTGGTCGGCCAAGGTCGCGGCGTTGCGCACCGTTTTCAACCAGCCTCGGTCTTCGCGACGCGAGCGGGCCTTCAGCGCGTTCTGTGACCGCGAAGGCCAGGGGCTGCTCGACTTCGCCACGTGGTGTTCCCTGGCCGAGCAGCACGGACTGCCGTGGGGTCGGTGGCCGGCGGAGCTGCAGGACCCACGCAGCTCCGCCGTGGAGGCAATGCGCAAACAGAGCCACGAACAGGTGGCGTTCTACCGCTGGCTTCAGTGGATCGTCGATGAGCAGCTTGCCGCCGTTCAGCGGCAGGCCAGGGAAGCCGGGATGTCGCTGGGGGTCGTTCACGACCTTGCGGTCGGCGTCCATCCCCAGGGCGCCGATGCCTGGGGTCTTGCCGATGCCCTCGCGCGTCGTGTGACGGTTGGTGCCCCGCCGGACCAGTACAACCAGCTCGGCCAGGACTGGAGCCAGCCACCGTGGAGGCCGGACCGACTTGAGGAACTCGGCTACGCGCCATACCGGGACATGATTCGCACCGCCCTGCGTCATGCCGGCGGTATCCGGATCGACCACGTCATCGGCCTCTTTCGGTTGTGGTGGGTCCCGAACGGCCGACCAGCCAGTGAGGGCACCTACGTGCGCTACGACCACGAGGCGCTGATCGGCATCTTGGCGCTCGAGGCGCATCGGGCGGGCGCGTTCGTGGTCGGCGAGGACCTCGGTGTCGTCGAGCCGTGGGTCCGTGACTATCTGAGCGAACGTGGCATCCTCGGCACGTCGATCCTTTGGTTCGAGAGGGATGCTGCGGGCACGCCCCTGCCTGCTGAGGCCTATCGCGAGTTGTGTCTGGCCACCGTGACCACCCATGACCTGCCGCCGAGCGCTGGCTATCTGGCGGGTGAGCACATTGATCTGCGTCATGACCTTGGCCTGCTGACCCGCCCTGTTGAGCAAGAACGCACGATCGACGAGGCGGCTCGAGGCGAGGTCCTGGACATGCTGGTCGATCGAGGCCTGTTGCGACCCGGTGCCACCGGGAGTGAGGTCGTCGAGGCTCTGCACCGTTTCCTGTCCTGGACTCCGGCCAAGCTGCTCGGGGTGGCCGTTGCGGACCTGGCAGGTGACCACCGAGTGATGAACCAGCCGGGTACCGACCAGGAGTACCCCAACTGGCGGCTGCCGCTGGCCGGGGTCGACGGCAGGCCGGTGTTGCTGGAGGACCTGATGACCTCGCCCTGGGCCCGCCGCCTCGCCCGCTGTGTGGCCCAGCGCTGAGCGTTCGGCTCAGTCGCGCCGCGCGTCCCGCTGTTGGGCGGCAACGGCTCGCGCCACACCATCGCGGTTCTCCGACACGACGCGTCGCAGGGCCGCATTGGCCCCAGGATTGGCGTCGAGCCAGGACTGGGAGCCGTTCACCAGTTCACGGCTGGCCAATGCCATCGGATAGAAGCCCTCGACGACAGACTCGGCGATCGCGTGGGTTCGTGAGGCCCAGACAGTGATGAGCATGGCGTGGTACTTCGCGATATAGGGCGTGAGCAGAGCTGTGTTGTGCACCCTGACGAAGCCCTGGGCGACGGCGTCGACGGTCTGGTTGGGCAGGCCCTCCTGCTCGATGACCTTGTGCCAGGCCCGGGCTTTGGCCTCGGCCGTGGGGATGGTCGCCAGTGCCCGGGCGGCACGCTCGCGACCGGTCGCGGTGGCGTCCCGCTGACGCTCGCTCTCAATCTCGCTCTCTGCTGCGGCGCCGGCTGTGGTCAGGCTGGTGAGCAGGGCCCAGCGCATCTCGGTGTCGATGGCCAGACCGTCAAGCACGGTGCTGCCCTCCAGCAGGGCGCGCACCCAGGCAAGGTCAGTATCGTCGTGGGCGTAGCCGGCGAATGCGCTGACCAGCTGCAGCTGTGCGTCGCTGCCTGGCAGGGCCGAGGTGGCCAGCTCACGCAGGCGCGCCGTCAGCGAGGCCAGAGTCCCGTCGCGGTGTACTGGGGCGACATACAGCCGTGCGGCGGCCTGCAGCTGGCTGAGCAGCACACGCAGGAGCGTGGAGTCGCTCTCGCCCGGCACCGTATTCAGCACCAGGTCGCAGAAGTCGCGGGCCGACATCTCGCCGTCGCGGGTCATGTCCCATGCCGCGCCCAGGACTAGGGCGCGGGGCAGGCTCGTGGTGAAGGCCCGCGGGTTGGCCAGAATCGTGGCCATCGAGCGCTCGTCGAGGCGGATCTTGGCATAGGTCAGGTCGTCGTCGTTGACCAGCAAGAGGTCCGGTCGCTTGTGACCGATCAGTGCCGGCACCTGGGTGTGCTCACCATCGATGTCCAGATCGATCCGGCTGACTCGCACGAGCTGGTTGGCCAGCACGTCGTAGCACCCGATCGACAGGGTGTGTGGACGAAGCGTCGGGAACGCCTCGACAGCTGTCTGGGTGAGGGCGGCAGCTGTGATGACGTCGCGGTCGTCGGTTGCGACCTCCAGACGCAATGTGTTGACGCCAGCGGTCTCGAGCCACAACTGTGACCATGCGCCCAGGTCTCGACCAGAGGCGTGCTCGAGGTGCCCGAGCAGATCGGGCAGCGTGGTGTTCGCCCAGGCGTGCTTGGAGAAGTACTCGCGCAGACCGGCCGTGAACGGCTCGCGACCGACATAGGCCACCAGCTGCTTGAGCACGGAGGCGCCCTTGGCATAGGTGATGCCGTCGAAGTTGACCTCGACGTCCTCTAGGTCGCGGAT
>Ga0066789_10000274_pt1 | contig 19544 bp, 13 predicted proteins | sample OrgsoiDNA2013049_FD_70960 | JGI IMG/M metagenome (GOLD analysis project Ga0066789, IMG submission 70960) | Permafrost soil microbial communities from the Arctic, to analyse light accelerated degradation of dissolved organic matter (DOM) -... | ecosystem: Environmental > Terrestrial > Soil >...
GCTCGGCCGCGTGATCACAGTCGCACTGCTCGTGGTCGCGGTAGCCTGGGCTCCGCAGTTGCAGTTGTTTCCCTCACTTTGGCAATACCTGCAGGCCGTATTGGCCTATGCAGTGCCGCCGGTGGTCGCCGTGTTTCTGGTGGGAATGTTTTGGCGCGGAGCCAACGCCGACGGCGCCGCGGCGACCATGCTGCTGGGCTCGCTCGCAGGATTCGCTCTTTTCACTATCAATGTGGTCCTGCGCTGGACGCATTTCCACTTTCTATACGCGGCGCCGATGCTCACGGCACTCGATGCGGCCATCCTCGTAGGGGTCAGTGTGCGCAATCGCGGCTCATCCCGGGCCTCCGGTGAAGCGCCGGTGTGGACGTTCGATGTCGGCCGCGCCGAGCGGTTGCGCCTGAGGTTCATGCCCTTATGGCAGGACTACCGTGTTCAGGCGGCCGCACTGCTCGCGTTGACCGCCGCAGTGGTCATCGCGTTTCGTTGATCGCCTTCCGCGATTCAACATAATCTCAGGGTTTGGGTTCCGGCACGCCGCGGCAACCCACCCCCTCGCTGCACACCTGATTGACGGGACACACCACCGGAGTTCCCTTCACGCATCCTCGCGCATCCGCGCCCGTCGCGTGAGGTGCACATCGCTCCTGTCCATTGCAGGTCCGCTTATCGTCGCAGTCGGCGTCGCTGCGGCACGCGAGAGCCGACTGCTCGCGGTCAACGGTCGCGAGTTCGCCCTGCCCGGCAATGACGCCCGACAGCGTGGCGTTGAGAAGCAGTTCGGGCGAATTCTTGGTAGAAGGCAACTCGACGTCGGCGGCGACGATCTCGAACCCGCGCGCCAAGGGACTCGCACTCCGATAGTACAAGCTGAAGCGCACCACGTTGCGCGGGTCGAGTGGATCGCTCAACTTCACCGGAATGATGTGGGTCGAATCGCGCGGCCAAGCCTCGCCGTGCACCAGGGGCAGCCGTCTTACGCTCTTGCCGGCCTCATAAATACGCAATTCCAAGGAACTGCCGGCCGCCAGTTCCTCGGCGCCCGTAACGATCTTGACCTCGAGATGGGAAACCGGCACCGCCTGGGCGCTTGCGGCGCCGAGCGCCCACACCAAAAGGATCGGCCAGACGGATATCGGCAGGTGTAATTTCACGTCACCCTCCTCCCCGGTAAGATGGCTTGCTTGCACTATCATAGCCGATACGGCGCGCGCTGCGTCCGCGCCTGCAACGATCGTCGCCAAACACCGACTCGCTGCCGGCAAAGCGGCCGGCAAAGCGCGGGGATGATTCGGCGTTCATATAGAATGCGCCACCGATTTAACAGGTAAGTGTGCGATGGCGGAGTTGCAAGCGGCGCTGAAACGGATCTTCGGCTTCGACCGGTTTCGAACCGGTCAGGAAGCGGTGGTTCGCGACGCCCTGGCGGGTCGCGATGTTCTCGCCCTGATGCCCACCGGCGGCGGCAAATCCCTGTGCTTTCAACTTCCGGCCCTGCTCCAGCCGGGCGTCACCCTGGTCGTCTCACCATTGATTGCCCTCATGCAGGATCAGGTCCGCCTGCTGCGTGACAACGATATCGCCGCCAGTTTCATCAACTCGAGTTTGGAAGCAGCCGAAGTGTCGCGGCGTACCGCGGCGCTGCTGCGGGGCGACTACAAGCTGCTTTATCTGGCGCCGGAGCGGCTGTTGATGCCGGAGTTTGTCGACGGCCCATTGCGCCGCCTGAGCGAGAGTCCCGGAATCAACGCGTTTGTCATCGACGAAGCGCACTGCGTTTCGGAATGGGGCCACGATTTTCGGCGTGAGTATAGGCAGCTCTCCCTGCTGCGCCGCCGCCATCCGCAAATCCCTATGCTGGCGTTTACGGCCACGGCGACCCCGCGAGTGCGCACCGATATCGTGGCGCAACTCGCGTTGCGCAATCCGGCGCTGCACGTCTCCAGTTTCAATCGGCCGAATCTTTTCTACCAAGTCCGCGCCAAGAGCAAACGAACTTACGCGGAGTTGTCGGCTCAAGTTCGCGGCGGCGGTGCCGGCATCGTCTACTGCTTGTCGCGCCGGCGCGTTGACGATTTGGCGCTGCAGCTGCAGAGCGATGGATTCCGGGTGCGGCCCTATCATGCGGGACTCGACGCGGCTGCCCGGCGCAACAATCAAGAAGCCTTCATTCGCGACGACGTTCAAGTGATCGTCGCGACCATTGCATTCGGGATGGGCATCAATAAACCCGACGTACGTTGGGTCGTGCATTACGATCTGCCGAAGACTTTGGAAGGCTACTACCAGGAATCCGGGCGTGCCGGGCGCGATGGGGATCCGGCGCGCTGTACCCTCTTTTTCGGCGCCTCCGATATCCGCACGTCGGAATTCTTGATTCAGCAAAAGATGGATCCCGATACAGGTGCGGCCCTCGAAGTAGAACAGCGCATCGCGCGCCAGCAATTGCGCCAGGTGCTGAACTACGCGGAGTCAACCGAATGCCGCAGAGCGATCCAGCTGCGTTACCTCGGCGAGGGATTCGCCGCTCCCTGCGGCGCTTGCGACAATTGCTGCGAGCCGCGAACGCTGCAGGATTGGAGCACGGAAGCGCGGCAATTCATGTCCTGCATCGCGCGCCTCGCGCAGCGCGGCCAGCGCTTCGGCGCCGCACAAATCATCGACATTCTGCGTGGGGCGCGCAGCGATCGCGTCCTTTCCCGGGGTCACGACACGCTGAGCGTCTACGGCATCGGGAAACAACGATCGGTCGACGAATGGCGCAGCGTCGCCCGTGCTCTGCTCCACCAGGGACTCATCGGGGAGACTCAGGATGGCTATCCGGTACTGTCGCTCAACGCGCAAAGTGGGCAGGTGCTTCGCCAAGAGCTCATCGTACACATGGCCGCCCCGGTCAAACGCAGCCGGGCGCGCTCGTCACCGGCCGAGGGTCCCGCAACGGAGAACGGCGCGCTGTTCGAACGCCTCCGCGCCCTGCGCAAGCGTTTGGCGGATGAACACGGGTTGCCTCCCTACGTCGTCTTTCACGATGCCACGCTGCGCGAAATGGCCGAGCGCCGGCCGCTCAACTTGACTCAGTTTGCCGATATTCCCGGCGTCGGCCAAGCCAAGCTCGCCCGCTACGGCGATCACTTCATCGCCGCCATCGCGGAGCATTCCTCACAGACCCGGTGACTTAAGTTCGGCTCAATCGATCTTTTTGTAGACCCTGCCCTCTTTCATCACGAAGGCAACGTGCTCGAGTTCGTGGATGTCGGCAAGCGGATCGCCGTTCACGGCAATGATATCCGCCGACTTGCCGGCGGCGATGGAGCCGAATAGCTCCGGGTGGCCGATGAGATCCGCCGCATTGACGGTAGCCGACTGAATCGCCTGCATCGGCGTCATGCCGTACTTCACCATGAAGGCGAATTGCCGTGCGTTGATCCCGTGCGGACATACACCGGCATCGGTACCGAATGTCATCTTGACGCCGGCGCGAAGCGCCTTGGTGAAGTTGCGCCGCTGCGCCTCGCCCAAATCGCGGTCGTGCTCCAGAAAATCCGCGGGCGTGCCGGGAGCCGACTGAATGCACTCTTCGTCATAAATATCCATATCCAAGTAGGTGCCATGCTGCTTCGCGAGTGCAATACCCTCATCATCGATGAGCGTGGCATGCTCGACCGACGCGACTCCCGCGCGTATCGCATTCTTGATGCCTTCGGCCGCATGAGCATGCGCCTCGACGCGAAGCCCGAAATTGGCGGCTTCCTCGACGGCAGCGCGCAGCTCCTCCGGCGTGAACTCGATGGATTTCGGATTGCTGCCATGGGTGAGCACAGCCCCCGTGGAGAGGACCTTGATGTGATCGGCGCCGCGGTGCGCGAGCTCGCGAATCCTCTGCCGCACTTCCCACGGGCCGTTAGCCTCGCCGTAGCGCAAATCCCACGGCAGCTGGATATCCGGTGATAGCCCGGTCATCGCACCGGCGCCCTCGCTTATGGTGATGTACGCTCCGGCCACGTACATGCGCGGGCCTATGATGATGCCTCGCGCGATGGCGTCGCGCATTGCCACATCGTTGAGGGCCCGGTAGACGCCGACGTCGCGCACCGTCGTAAAACCCGCGAGCAGCGTGATGCTTGCGTTGGGGATGGCCAGGTACGCGGCCTCCACCGCGGTCCTTTGCAGCACATTGAGAGGTTCGGCGTCCGCAGAATCGGCCAAATGGGTGTGGCAATCAACCAGCCCGGGAAGGACGGTCATGCGCGACAGGTCGATGACCTTGGCGTCATCCGGAATGGTCTTCGCACCGACCGCTTCGATTTTCGCGCCGCGAATGAGGATGATCTGGTTCGCAAGGACGCGCCCCGACTCTACGTCGATGAACTTGCCGGCGCGGATGGCAGTGAGGGGCGCGGGAACCGCGGCCGGACCGGCAGAGGGCTGCGCCGTTGAGATCAGCGGCACAAGCCATAGACACAGCATCCGAAACGATATCTTGTACACAAGCGTCCTTTAACCTTGATGACGCGGCTCACCGCCGCTGGGTCGCGACTTCCCCGACGTCGAACGGTTTCATTTGACGTTCGAGCGGCGCGATTGAAAGATAGCGCAACCGCGAGCCAACCCCAAGGACCCAGAATGAATGAACATTCCGCGTACCCCGTCACCCATAAGTGGCCTGCCCAGCATCCCGACCGGCTGCAGCTCTATTCCCTGCCGACCCCGAACGGCGTCAAGGTCTCGATCATGCTCGAAGAAATCGGCCTGCCCTACGAGCCGCATCTCGTCGATTTTTCAATCAATGATCAGATGACGCCGGAGTTCTTGTCGCTCAACCCCAACAACAAGATCCCGGCCATCCTCGATCCCAACGGACCCGCGGGTTGTCCGCTGCCGCTATTCGAGTCCGGAGCAATTCTGCTCTATCTCGCCGAGAAAACCGGACAGCTCCTGCCGCCCGATCCGGCCGGCCGCTACCAGACCATCCAATGGCTGATGTTTCAGATGGGCGGCATCGGCCCCATGTTCGGCCAGGTCGGCTTTTTCCACAAATTCGCGGGCAAGGACTATGAAGATAAACGCCCCCGCGACCGGTATGTGGCGGAATCGCAGCGCCTGCTCAGCGTACTTGACGGGCGGCTCACCGATCGCGCCTGGATCATGGGCGACACGCTCACGATAGCCGATGTGGCCACCTTCCCCTGGATCAACAATCTGATCGGCTTTTATGAGGCGGCCGATCTCGTGGGCATCGAGAATTTTCCGAATGTCACGCGCACATTACGCTCATTCGTGGCGCGTCCTGCCGTGGCCAGAGGCCTCGAGATACCAAAAAGATTCAAGTGACGCGCCGCAGCCGGCGTTTAATCGCGGCCTGAAGTTCCTTGAACTCTTCGATATGGAAGGCCGTACCGCACGCGCCAAACACGAGGGCGCCCGCGATGACCGTCCCGAACAGCGCACCGAGCTTGCGTAGAAAAGTTTGCGTCTCCCAATCCGCCAGCAGCCAGTGCGACGAAGCGGCGCAAACGGCAACCAGCGCCGCCGTTGCGGCGGCGACTTTGCCCAGCATCTTGAACATGCGACGCGACTCGAGCCCGTCAAGATGCCTGCGCATCAGCGCGTACAAGAGCAGGAAATTGATCGTCGCGATACAGCCGGTGGAGAAAGCCAGTCCGCGATAGCCCCACCCCAAGCGGAAGGTGAATATCCAATTGAGCAGCAGATTCAGGGCCACCGCCAGGAAGCTCACGAGCATGGGGGTCTTGCGCCGGTCGAGCGCGTAGAACGCGTTCACCAACACTTTGAGCGCGGCGTATCCGGCCAGACCGATGGCATAGAATCGCAGCGCACCCGCGGCCTGCGCCGCTTGATACGCGGTGAATTTCCCATGCTGATAGAGGACGGAAATGATCGGTTCGGCGAGCATGATCAGTCCCACCGTGGATGGAATCGTGAGCAGAAGCGCGAGGCGCATCGCACGTGCAAGCTCGGCGCGAAAACCGTCGATATGACCGGCCACGACCAGTCGCGACAACAGCGGCAAGGTCACGGTACCGAGCGCGACGCCGAACAGGCCCAACGGCAGCTGCATCAATCGAAACGCGATCGAGAGCCAGAATATCGGTCCGTCGCCGAGCGTCGAAGCAAACATTGAATTGACCAGCACATTGAACTGCGTGGTGCTCGCGGCGATCACCGAGGGGCCCATCAGCAAAAGAATCGCCTTCACGCCGGCGTCACGCCATCGAAAATCGGGCCTGAAGCGATAGCCGAGCCGCGCCACCGACGGCAGCTGGACGGCGAGCTGCAGCGCGCCGCCGAGCACCGTGGCCAGCCCCAATCCGAGCAGGGCCCGCGGACCGAAGTGCGGGTCGATCCAGAAGCCGAGAGTCACCCCGCCGACGATCGACCCGAGATTGAAGAAGCTCGATGCCATCGCCGGCACCCCAAAGACGCTCTTGGAATTGAGCATCCCCATGACCAATGCCGCGATCGAAACCAGGAGAATGAACGGAAACATGATGCGGGTCAGTTGTGCCGTCAACGCAGCTTTTTCGGGGTCGAACCCTGGCGCCAATGCCGCCACGAGCTCGGCCGAAAAAACCATCCCGGCGGCGCATAGGACGCCGAGGACGATGGCCGTCAACGTGGCTATTTTGTTCGCAAGATGCCACGCAGCGTCATCGCCGCCGAGCGCAATGGTTTTGGTGAACGTAGTGACGAATGCCGTCGACAGCGCACCTTCGGCGAAGAGATCGCGCAGCAGGTTCGGGATGCGGAATGCGGCCGTAAAGGCATCCATCGCGCTGCCGCCGCCGAATAGGGCCGCAAAGATCTGCTCGCGCGCAAGCCCAAGCAGCCGGCTGCACATCACGGCGAGGCCGATAATCCCTGCCGCCTTGGTATTGAGCTTCTCGGTGCGGGCATCCGGGGCGATGGCAGCGGCGGAAAGCGAAGACGGATCACTCATGGCATCGCAGCTTACCTAACGCCGCTCCTCACGTCGTGGCGATCATCGCTACGACGGTCACCGCCATTACCGCTGTGGCGCTCCATCCGAGCCCGCGCAATTTCGGTCGAATCACGAATCGCCCCATGATGTCCTCGCGTGACGCAAGCAACATCATGATCGCCATGATCGGGACCGCGATGACGCCGTTGATCTCGGCGCTCCATACCAACGCCCGCATGGGATCCAAATGCGTGAAGTTCAAGGCCACGCCGCCCGCCGTCGCAATGGCGATGATGCCGTAGAATTCCAAGGCTTCGTGCACCTTCATATCCATGCCCGACTGCCATTCGAAGCTCTCCGACACCGCGTAGGCGGCCGATCCCGCGAGTACCGGTACGGCGAGCATTCCCGTGCCGATTATCCCCAAGCTGAACAGGAAAAAGGTGGTCTGTCCGCCGAGCGGGCGCAGCGCTTCGGCAGCCTGGGCGGACGTTTGAATGTCACCGATGCCCGCCGCATGCAATGTGGCCGCCGTGCTCAAGATGATGAAGAAAGCAATCAGGTTGGAAAACCCCATGCCCACATAGGTGTCCCAACGTATGCGCCGCAGATGACGGCGCGCCACCCCCTCGGCGTGCGGCAGCAAGGAACCGCCGCCGTTGCGGGCGGTGACCGCCCGCAAGTCTTCCATTTCTTGCGCGGCCTGCCAGAAGAACAGATACGGGCTGATCGTCGTGCCGAAGACTGCCACGATCATCGTGATGGTGTTGTGGTCGAGCACCAGTCGTGGCATGACCATCTCGGACAACACCGCGCCCCACTGGACGTGGATGGTAAATATCACCGCGACATAGGACAGGAGCGCGAGGGTCAGCCACTTCAAGTAGCGCACATAGTCCGTGTAGCGCAGGAAGACCTGCAGTACCAGGCACAACAGGCCGAATCCCACGGAATAGAGATGAGCCGAGCCGCCGGCCAATAGCCGCAGCGCCTCGCCCATGGCCGCAATGTCCGCGGCGATGTTGATGGTATTGGCGATCAAGAGCAGGCCGACGATGCCGTAGAGCACGGAACGCGGAAAGACCGACTTCACATTCGCTGCCAGGCCCCGGCCCGTGATGCACCCGAGGCGGGCACTGACCATTTGGATGCCGACCATCAGCGGATAGGTGAACAAGACGGTCCACAGCATGCTGTACCCAAACTGCGCGCCGGCCTGCGAATAGGTGGCGATACCGCTCGGATCATCGTCGGCGGCGCCAGTGATGAGCCCGGGTCCCAATTGCTTGACCCGCGGATTCTCCGCAATGCTCTTGAGCAGATTGACCATCGCCATACTCCAAAATCGCACTTGGAGTCCCATGTGGGAGAAGGGGTGGAAATCGGAGGATCAAGATCGGCGCGAACCGAATGGTTCGAGCCCTTTGCGCCTTCCGCATATGGCGGGACGGCGCTTCGGAGGTCCTAAAGCGTTATCGAGCCAAAGCGCGGGTGCTGCTCATGCGGCACTGACTACCACTTATACAACAACTCACAAGGAAACAACTCACAAGGACGACCTGTGCCACCATAACTTTCGGGAAGATAGACCGGCGCCACCGATGTGTAAAGCGATATATAGGGGAAAGGCAAACGCGCCCGCATGGCGAGGACGGCCTCTAGCCCACGGCCGCAGCCTTGGCCTTGGCCACTTCGGCGATTACCTCGTCCGCGACATTGCGCGGCACCGGCTCGTAATGCGAGAACTCCATGGTGTAGGAGGCGCGGCCGCTCGTCATGCCGCGCAGCTGTCCGATATAGCCGAACATTTCCGATAGCGGCACGTTCGCCACGACGGCGATGTTGGTGCCGCGCTCCAACTGGTCCAGGATCGCGCCGCGGCGCCGATTGATGTCGCCGATCACGTCTCCCAAGTAATCGCCCGGCGTCACAGTCTCGACCTTCATGACCGGCTCCAACAGGATCGGGCCGGCCTTGCGAATGGCTTCGCGGAAGCAGGCCTTGGCGGCTATCTCGAAGGTGAGTGCGTTGGAATCGACATCGTGGAAGCTGCCGTCGATCAACGTCGCGCGGAAATCCACCGTGGGGTAGTGGGCGAGCACGCCGTCTTCTTTCTGAATCTTGAGGCCCTTTTCAACCGAGGGTACGAACTCCCTCGGCACCGAGCCGCCCACGGTTTCGTCCACGAATTCGAATCCGGTGCTGCGCGGCAGCGGCTCGAAAACGATCCACACTTCGGCGAACTGCCCGGAACCGCCGGTCTGCTTCTTATGGATGTACTGTTCGGTCAATTTCTTGGTGAAAGTCTCGCGGTAGGCAACTTGCGGCTCTCCCATGAGGCCTTCGACGCCGAATTCGGTGCGCATGCGGTCCAGAGTCACCTCCAAGTGCAGTTCGCCCATGCCGCGCAGGATCGTCTGCCCTGTTTCGCGGTCGGTCTCCAGATGCAGCGACGGATCGGCACGGACCATCTTGCCGAGCGCGCTCCCGAATTTTTCCTGTTCGGCTTTGACCTTTGCCTTCACCGATACGCTGATGACGGGGTCGGGAAAACGCATACGCTCGAGAACAACCGGGTTGGCGGCATCGCACAGCGTGTCACCGGTCTCGGTATCCGCCAAGGACACCAGCGCAATGATGTCTCCGGCACGGGCTTCTTCCACCGGATTGGCTTCCTTGGCGAACATTTCGACCATGCGGCCGATTTTCTCGCGCTTGCCGCGCGTGGAATTCAGAACCGAGGCGCCCTTGGTCAAAACGCCCGAGTAGACGCGAATGAACGTAAGAGCGCCGTAAATGTCATTGATGACTTTGAATGCCAGGGCCGAGAAAGGCTCATCGTCCGAGCACTTGCGCTCGCCGATGGGCTCGCCGTCGGCATCCACCGTCTTGATCGAGGCAACATCGGTCGGGGCGGGCATATAGTCGACGACCGCGTCGAGCACCTGCTGCACCCCCTTGTTCTTGTACGATGAACCGCACAGGATCACGGTGAACGCGGAGTGCAGAGTGCCCTTGCGCAGCGCCTTGCGCAGCACGTCGCCCGAGGGCACCGTGCCGTGCGTGAGAAAGGCTTCCATGGCCTCGTCGTCCTGCTCGAGACAGGTATCGACCAATTCCGTGCGGTACTTGGCGACATCGGCCAGGAGTTTTCGATCGCTCGGCGTGGTGATGTGCAGTTTGTCCGCCAGATCCGGGGTGAGCTCGAGGCTCTGCCAGTGAGCGTCCTTGTCATCCGAATCCCATACCAGCGCCTTCATCTCCACCAGATCGACCATGCCCTTGAAATTCTCTTCCGATCCGATCGGAATCTGCACCGGCAATGGGCGCGCGCCAAGGCGTTTCTTGATCATGTCCACGCAGCGCAAGAAATTCGCGCCGCTGCGGTCCATCTTGTTGACGTAGCAAATGCGCGGCACGCCATAATTATCGGCCAGGCGCCAATTGGTCTCCGATTGCGGCTCCACACCGGCCACGCCGTCGAACACGACGACGGCGCCGTCCAGAACGCGAAGAGACCGATTGACCTCGATTGTGAAATCGACGTGTCCCGGGGTATCGATGAGATTGATTTTCTTCTCGCGCCAGAAAGCGGACACGGCCGCGCTTTGAATCGTGATGCCGCGTTTCTGTTCCTGCTCGAGATAGTCGGTGGTCGTCGAGGTTTTCAAATCCTTGGTATCGTGAATGTCGATGATGGTGTGCTTGCGCCCCGTGTAGTACAGGATGCGCTCGGTCGTCGTCGTCTTGCCCGCGTCGACGTGGGCGATGATGCCGATATTGCGAATATCGGAAAGTGGCGTAGTGCGGGGCATAGCAAGGTTCCGTAAATGTGACAAAGGGGCCGGTAGGCCCGGCGTCAAAACCGCATATTCTGACACGCCACCAGATGTGTGTCGAAGAATTCGGGATTGATGCGCCGATTGAGCCTTAAGGCTGGAGGCCGAAACAGACCTTGCAGGCGTTATTTGACGCTATATCCACGGCCCTCGAGACACGCCGCCTGGGCTCGAAAGTAATCCGAACGCTTGGCCGCAGCGGTCGGCCCCGCCACCTGTGTGGGGTCGAACCCCGTTTGCGCGGCGGCCCAACGATGGCACTCGAACTTGTCTTTCCCCTGTTGCTCTGGGTTCTGACCGTTCTTGGGATACACAATGAACTCCGATGCGCCCGCGGGCTGCCCCTCGGCCTGTCCTTGCAGCTCGGGCGGCGGACTTACCGTTTCGTATTGGTTGACTGTGCCGTTCCAACGATAGTAGGTGCTGTCAGCGTAATAGTAGGGAACACCCTCCCACCAAAGGGTCGAGTAATACAAAGGCAGGGTGGCAAAATACAAGCCCAACCCGAGGCCGCCCCAGCCCCAGGGTCCGTAAAAGCCGTAACCGCCCCGCCAGCCGTAGCCCCCTCGCCAGCCGTAACCGCCGCGATACCCGCCGTAACCTCCGCGATAGCCGCCGTAGTGACCGCTGAAACCGCCGTGGCCTACCGCAGCCCCCGCGTGACCGCCGCCCGCATGCTGGGCAGAGGCAGGCGAAATCGCCGCCAGTGCCGCGATCAGGCCGCAGAGAATGAGAAGCGGCGAACGGAGCGTTGTGCGTTTATTCATAAGTCACCAATGACCTGTCGGCGCCTAAATTCAATGGCATCGATTGTATAAGACTTCGCCGTTTCCGGGCAGTTCAAAAAATGGCTGCACGTATCACTTCAGATCTGGGCTGCACTGCGAACCCTTTGCGTGCAAGTGTCAGGCGCCTGCGGCTTCGGTTTGCGGCTGCGCGACATTTCAACCCCACTCCATCGTCGATGATCATCAACGTCACACCGCGTTGGCGTACCCCACAGTTCGATCTCGACGACGCGTGCGCGGGATTGTCGTCGATTCGAAACTACGTCGTCGTCGCAACGGACGCGTCCGTAGAATACGCGCGGCATGAACACACACTATCCGGCGTTCCACCCTTCATCGGCTGCAAGACGGCGCGGCATATTGCTGGCGATTTTCGGTGCGATATCGTTCTCCGGCAAGGCGATTATTGTCAAATTGGCATATCGCTACGGAGTCGACGCGGTCACGTTGATCATGTACCGCATGTTGTTCGCACTACCCCTGTTTCTGCTCCTGGCTTGGTGGTCGGGACGAGGAAAACCCCCGCTCACGTGGCGCGATGCGCGGGCGGTGGCTGGTCTCGGCTTTTGCGGCTACTACCTGTCGAGTTTTCTCGACTTTGCGGGATTGCGCTACATCAGCGCGAGTTTGGAGCGCCTCATTCTCTACCTCAATCCTACACTGGTGCTGGGACTGGGTGTTTTTCTATTCAGGCGCAGAGTTGCGCGCAGGCAGATTATCGCGCTCGCGGTGAGCTATGCCGGCGTCCTGTGCGTGTTCGGCCAGGAAGTGACGCTTCGGGGTGCGAATGTACCCCTCGGAGCAACCCTCGTGTTCGGCAGCGCCGTCAGCTATGCGGTATATCTGGCCTACAGCGGCGAGGAAGTAAAGCGCCTCGGGGCGCTGCGCCTCACGGGTCTTGCGACCAGCGTGGCATGCATTATTTGCATCGCGCAGTTCTTCGTTTTGAAACCGTACAGCGCCATGGCAGTGGCGCCTGCAGTGCTGTGGCTCTCGGCGTTGAACGCGACCGCATGCACCTTTGCGCCCGTTCTAATGGTGATGATGGCGATCGAGCGGATCGGCGCTTCGCTGACCGCGCAGACCGGTGCGATCGGTCCGCTCTCCACGATCCTGATGGCGGTCATCCTGCTGGGAGAGCCATTCACCGCGTGGGCGGCGGCGGGTACCGTCCTCGTCATTGCAGGGATTTGGCTGCTCCTCAGGCAGCCGGCCTCGAGCACCGCGAAGGAGCCTGTCTGAGTATTCCGCGTGAGCCGCGCGCATGCCGAACTGTTCCCGCGACCGAAAACCCGGCACACTGCTCTCCCGTTTTCGGCAAAACAAACATCGAGACTCCTTGCATGCGTGCACTGCTAATCGTACTGGCGCTCGCGGCAGCTCCTCCGCCCATCGCCCTCGGCCAGCCGGCACTACCCGCCGCCAAGCCGGAAACTGTCGGCATGTCCAGCGAACGGCTCGCCCGGCTCGGGGATGGCATGAAGAGCCTGGTGCAGCAGGGCCGGCTCGCCGGCGTCGTGACCTTGGTCGCGCGTCACGGCAAGGTGGTCGAGTTCGAGGCGGCCGGAAAGCGGGACATTGCCGCCGATCTGCCGATGCAAAAGGACAGCATTTTTCGCATTTATTCGATGAGCAAGCCGATTACCGGCGTCGCCATGATGATGCTTTTCGAAGAAGGAAAGTGGCAGCTCAACGAGCCGGTCGCAAAATATATTCCGGAGTTTGCCGACCTTAAGGTGTACGGCACGGATGCGGGCGGCAGCATCGTACTCAAGGATCAGACTCATGCGCTGACCATGCGCGAACTCATGTCGCATACCGGCGGATTTACGTATGGATACTTCAGCAACACGCCGGTCGACAAATTACAGCGCGAAGCGGATGTCCTCAACATCAACAACACGCCGGAGGAGTTCATCAAGCGCGTTGCAAAGCTGCCCCTGAATGCGCAGCCCGGCAGCGAATGGCACTACAGCATTTCCACGGATATTCAGGGCTACATCGTACAAAAACTTTCGGGCATGCCCTTCGAGGAATTTCTGGAGAAGCGCATTTTCAAGCCGCTAAACATGGCCGACACCGGCTTTTTTGTCCCGGCCGGAAAACTCAAGCGCTTGGCCGGGTTTTATGAGTACGACAAAGACGGCAGCTTGGCGGTGGTGCGAAGCGCCATCAATCACGACTTCGCGGCAAAACCCGCGTTCTCCTCCGGCGGCGGCGGCTTGGTTTCGACCGCAGCGGATTACCTGCGTTTCTGCCAGATGCTGCTGAACGGCGGCAAACTGGACGGGGTGCGGCTGCTCTCGCCACGCACCGTGGAACTGATGCGCACCAATGTGCTGTCTCCCGGCATGACTACATTGTCGCCCGGCGCGGGATTCGGATTGGACTTCGCGGTTTACACCGATGTCATCGCCGCCGGCGGTTACTACGGCAAGGGCACATTCTATTGGGGCGGCGCCGCCGGTACCTGGTTCTGGATCGATCCAACCGACGATTTGATCGTCATCGGCATGATTCAGCAAATCGCAGGAACCGGCGCGGCCGCCGTCGCAGGCGTTCCAGACGTGCGTGGTTTATCGCGTGCCTTTGTCTATCAAGCGATTGTGGATTGAGCCTTCAACTGTGCTGCCAGCTTGTCGCTCTGCTCGTTGAAGCGTTTATATGCAGGACGCTGCGCGAGCAGACCGACGTAGCCCTGAAATACCGGCCGCGGCTCCAAACTCTTCGTCATCATTCCAAAGGCGAGCTGGGACCCGACGTACACATCGACCGCACTGAAGCGGTTCCCCAGAATGTAGGGACCCGGAGTGAGCGCTTTTTCGACGGCGTGCACCACATCGTCGTAATTTCCGTACCCGAGCGCCGTGGGTCTGTCTACCGGCGGCCGCGACAACATCCGGTCGATCAACGCGGACTCGATGCAACCCTGGCCAAAGAACATCCACCGCAGGTAAGTCCCGCGCGCGGGATCGTCAAACGACGGAGCAAGCTTGGCCGCGGGAAAGGCGTCCCCGAGATAGGTGATAATGGCTCCGCATTCGGTAATGACCGTGCCTCGGTGCACGATGGCCGGCAGTTTGCCCATGGGGTTCACCGCCAAAAATTCAGGCTTTTTGTTCTCGCGTTTGTCGAAACTCAGCAGCTCCATCCTATAGGGCGCACCGGTTTCCTCCAGCATCCAATGCACCATGCGTCCGCGCGACATCGGATTGTGATAAAAAACGATTTCCTCGCTCATTTGAACTCCCTCGCATAAATTTTGCACCGGTCCTGTTGCACCGGATGGGTGGGCGCATCCGCCAACCAGGGCGTATCTCGCATTTGTAGGCTTGATGCCGCTGCATGGCTCACATTATATTTCGCATATACGCTACAACCACGAAGATATTGGATGATTTACACAACATTTTCATCTGCGTGCGCAAGGATTTCCGCCAGTCACTTCGCCGCAAGCTGCGGCGGGACACCATTGGCGGTTATTCGACAGTACATCGAACAGCAAAAGACGCCGCCTGACCCGCCAAACAGATGGCCTAGGGTCTCGGTGCTTTCCTTCTCCGCCCTGAAGGACGGGGCTTTACGCGCATTCTGGTCAAGCGGAAGGGATTCGTAAAGAAATGGACCGGCGCGACTTTCTGCTGGCAACCACGGCTGCCGCACTTGCAGTCCCTAAAATCGCCGCGGGCGCCAAGCCTCCGGCGGTTTTGGACCTGACGCTGCCGGATATCGCCGCAGCCTGCGCCGACGGCCGATTGACGTCGCGGCAGCTGACCCAAATCTACCTCGACCGCATCAGCGCGCTCGACCACCGTGGCCCGCAATTGGGTGCGGTGCTTGAAACCAATCCGCACGCGCTCGACATCGCCGCCGAACTCGACCGAGAACGGCGAAGTCATGGGCCGCGCGGGCCTCTTCACGGCGTCCCGGTTCTGATCAAGGACAATGTCGAGACGCAAGATCGCATGATGACGACCGCGGGGTCGCTGGCACTCGAAGGCTGGTACGCACCCAAGGACGCGCCGCTGGTGGCGCGCCTGCGCGCCGCCGGCGCCGTGATCCTCGGCAAGACCAACTTGAGCGAGTGGGCGAACTTCCGGTCCGCTCATTCCTTGAGTGGCTGGAGCGGCAGAGGCGGTCAGACCCGCAATCCTTATGCGCTCGATCGGACGCCGTCCGGGTCGAGTTCCGGATCGGCGGTCGCGGTGTCTGCGAACCTCTGCGCCGTTGCGGTGGGCACGGAGACGGACGGCTCGATCGTGAGCCCCGCGTCGATCAACGGCATCGTCGGGTTGAAACCCACGGTCGGACTCGTCAGTCGCAGCGGGATCGTACCGATATCGCACAGTCAAGACACTGCCGGGCCTCTTGCGAGGAGTGTGCGCGACGTCGCCATACTTTTCCGTTCGATGGCGGGCCCGGATGCCGCCGATCCGGCGAGCGAGGCGGTTGGGGGCCGGTTCGAAGCCAACTATGAGCGCTTTCTCAACCCCGACGGCTTGCGCGGCGCACGGCTCGGAGTCGCGCGCCGCTTCTTCGCCGAAAACGCGCCCCTCAATGGCTTTCTGGACAATTGCATTGCGGCGCTCGTTCGCGCCGGCGCAATCGTGGTCGATCCTGCGGATTTACCCATGCACGACACGGCGGCGGCTGCGGAGCAGGAAGTCTTGCTGTACGAATTCAAAGCCGACCTGAATACGTATCTTGCACGCTTGCCCGGCCAATTCCCGGTTCGATCGCTCGCGGACTTGATCCGCTTCAACGAGGCGCAAGCGAGCCGGGAACTGCAGCTGTTCGACCAGGAGCTGCTGCGGCAGGCACAGGCCAAAGGCAGCCTGGATGAGGCGGCCTACCGGGATGCGCGCGCTGCCTGCCTGACGGCTGCGCGCAGCGAGGGCATCGACGCGGCGCTCGGCGAGCATGGCCTCGATGCCATCGTGACATTGACTTCGGGCCCCGCCTGGATGATCGACTCCGTGAACGGCGATTCCGATACCGGCGGGTGCTCTTCTCCTGCGGCGGTCGCAGGTTATCCGCATATTACCGTGCCCGCCGGTCTGTATCGCGGCCTTCCGGTGGGTCTATCGTTTTTCGGCGCGGCCTTCAGTGAACCGCAACTCATCAGACTTGCTTCCGGATTCGAGCACACCGCGAACGCACGCGTGGGCCCGCGCTTTTTGCGCAGCGTCTGAGGCTGTCGGGAGCGGTGCGCCGGTGCCCCCGGCCTGCGGCCGCGCCTATCTGCGGACCGGGATTTCGATATAGCTGTCGCTGTACCACTCAACCTTGAGCGGAATTTCTCCGTCGGCGATGGTCTCCTCGCTGACATCGTTCCCGGTGCCGTAATTGATCTCGCGATCCGGCCGCTTGTTGATCCCCAGAATCATGACGAGGCGGCTGCCCGGCTGTAGCTGCCGGCTCGTCATCCGCTCGCTCTTGAATGCCAACTGCTGGCGCTCGCCCGCCTTCAACAGCTGACGATGGACACGGTCGCGCGAATAGCTGGCGCGGAATTCGTAGGTCGGATTGAAAAGGTAGATGTAGTCGCCGCTGGGCAGCAGTTCGTATAGGGTGACGTTCAGATCCATGTCCAGCTTGTTCACGGTGAAATCAAGCCGGGCGGAGAACAGGCCATTGAACTCGGTCGTCTTCGTCATCGGCTCGCTCACGAACATCTTGGCGTTGTGCGTTGCCAAATTCCTGCTGGTAAAATCAGCCGGTGCCGTCCACGCGTCGTCGCTGCGATCGGTAAAGCTGAGGGTCTGACGAATGATCGTCGGACGTGAGCTCTTGTGTTGCGTGAGCCGGTGCCGGTCGCCGGAACCGCTGCCGTCCAAATAAAATCTAAGCGGCGCCTTGGCCATGGCGTCGAGCGATGCGGCATACCGCCACTCGTTCGCTCCCATGACCTCGTAGTTGACGCGACCTTTCAATGCAGTGGGCAAAGTGCCGCCCCTGAAGACATGGTCAAACCACTGATAGCGCAGTTCGCGAAGGTCTATGAGAGCGGCCGGGTCGACCTCGTAGCTCTGCAGCCTCGCCTGCGGCCCGCGCTGCATCACGCTGTCGTCGTAGGGTCCGATCAGCAGCGTGTGATCGGCACGAGGATTGTATTTGTGGTGCTGGGTGAAATAGTACAAGGCGCCCGGCTCGCTTCCGGCGTAATAGCCGGTTATGGTGAGGACCGGAATATTGATGCGCGCGAACTGTTCCCGGTAAGGCACCATGTCTTGCCAGTACCGGTCGTAGCTCGGGTGATTCAGCCAACGCATGAAGATCGGATTGGGCTTGCCGTGCAGGCGGCCCAAATCCCGGTATCGCCATCCGCTTCGATACCACTTCTGATCGAGCGCGCGCCACGGCGCATCGTCGTTGTACGCATCTTCGTCGGATGCCTTGGTGCTGGTGACGAAGGACGACCACCGGTACGCGGAGTTCTGAAAGATGCTGCCCCCCATGGGAACATCGATACCGGGTGCGTTGGAGGCCGACGTGGCAATGGCCTTGAGCGCGGGCGGCGCGCGCTTGGCGGCAGCCCACGGGGTAAAGCCGCTGTAGCCGTTGCCGTACATTCCCACCCGGCCATCGCTCCACGATTGCTTGGCTATCCAGTTGATCACCGCGTCGGCATCGGCGCCGTCATGCTGATACGGGACCACTGTCGCGGGGTTCGTATGCTTTCCCCGGGTGTAAGCCACCACCCCGGCATAGCCGTGGGCCGCGCACTCCAAGGCGTAGTTCTGCGTGTCGTAGATGGTGAACTCGAGCAGCGCGGGCAGCGGTTTGGCGGGAGCCTTCGGGCGCACCACCAAGGCGGAAATGCTCGCTCCGTCGCGAGTCTTGATCAAGATCTCGTCCTCGGTCGTGTAGCGGCGACGATCGTCCTCGGCAACGAGCGGACCCATCAAGGGACCAAAATTTCGATACGCGTCAAACGACAAATACTTCCACATCAGGTCCACCGCTTCCGATTGCCCGATACTGTCGTTCGTGCGCTGCTGCTCGAGCGCCTTATCGAGATCCCCGCGAAACGCGGCGGGGGAGATCTCCAGCCATCGAGTGGCCGCGTACGCGTCGTGATTGTCGAGGCGGCCGATCACTTCGCGGAAAGCCCTGGTAAAACCGTCGGCGAATGAAACTCGATTCTCCGCTTGCAGAGCCTTCGCATAGGCGTAAATGTCGTATATCAAACCAGGGCCGACCGCCGGGCTGACATTCGTGCGCCGCCGCCGGTCGCGCAGCGATTGTCGGGACACGTCCGCGGCCGTAAAGTTGTCCGCCGCCATTTGCAGGGCCGATAAATTCGCAAGGTAGCGGTCAGGATCGGGTTCTTGGTAGACGGGAACGAGACGCGAAGCCAAATCGCGCATTTTCTCCGCGGCCGCGGGATCGTCCGCCGATGAGGGTGCGTGAAATTCGAGAACCGGCCCGGCGGCCCGCGACGGTACCGCCGCCGCGAGAAAACACAGCAAAAGGAGCCTCACGATCCAGATGGCAGCGCTTGTCCCGGTCGATGTCGGCGTCTTGCTCATTCGCGGTTTCCGGATTCCTTCACGGGCGTCGCATGCTTCGGAGTCCCGCGAGCCTCGATCAGATGCAGGACGCGGGTAAACAGGGGATGCGCCTGAGCGGGGCCGCCGATGTGAATGATGCCGGTGCGCTGCAGTTCGTTGGTGAAGACATCGATGACCAACTCTAGAATGTCGTCATCGAGGGAACCGAACGTGCCGTCCACCAGAACCCAGGGTGGGGACTGCAGCAAAATGCGTGCAACGGCCAGGCAAAGCTGCTCGTCCTGACTCAATTCCCGATCCCACCGGTGAGTGGTATCGAGCAGCGGCGCGAGGCGCTCGAGGCCCAGCCGGAAGAGAGCGCGCTTGAAGGCGCTTTCCTCGAAACTCTCGGCCTTCAACGGATAAGCGAGAACCTCGCGCAAGGTTCCGCGGGGCATGTAGGGAGTGCCGCGAGGCAGGTAGA
>Ga0066789_10000276_pt1 | contig 19487 bp, 25 predicted proteins | sample OrgsoiDNA2013049_FD_70960 | JGI IMG/M metagenome (GOLD analysis project Ga0066789, IMG submission 70960) | Permafrost soil microbial communities from the Arctic, to analyse light accelerated degradation of dissolved organic matter (DOM) -... | ecosystem: Environmental > Terrestrial > Soil >...
CGTTGCGACGCTCATGCCGCCCGCGGACTCGCCGAACACGGTGACGTCCTCGGAGTTGCCCCCGAACGTAGCCACATTGTCGCGAACCCATTCCAGGGCCTCGATCTGGTCGCGGAGACCGAGGTTGGTCGGGGCGCCGTCCAGGACGGCGAACCCGGGAACGCCGAGCCGGTAGTTGATCGCCACGAGCACGACGCCGTCGCGGGCGAACGCGGACCCGTTATAGGTGGGGATTGAGTTCGCGCCCCGGACGAAGGCACCCCCGTGGATCCACACCATGACCGATCGGCTGCCCCCCTCAGCGGGGGCCCACACGTTGACATTGAGGTAGTCGTCACCCGGGGCCACCGAGCTGGGGAGCACGGTGGCCATCGGCGGCGGGTATGGCGACTGGGCTGCGGTCGGTCCGGGTGCGCTCGCATCCCGCTCGCCGTCCCATGGCACCACCGGCTGCGGGGGGCGGTACCGGTCGGCACCGACGGCGGGCCCCGCGTACGGGATGCCCAGGAAGGAGTTGACGCCGTCGCGCCTTGAGCCGCGGACGAGACCACCGGTGACACGCACGACTGGATCCATGAGCCCATCCAATCAGGCCCGGCCTCGTGCGGAGTTGGAAACCGACAGTCATGCCGTGGCGGCCGCGACCCGCCGCGTGACCCAACGCCGTCCGTCAGGTGGTCGTGTTGAGAGCATCCAAGCCCGCGCCACGTCCCGGCGAGTTGAGAACCCAGCCGGGGTAGTTGGGCAGGAAGCGCCACGCCGCATGTGACTCCCGCAGTACTCGGCGAGGTCGCCTCAGCAGCGTCCTCGCCCACGCTGGAAAGGAATATCTGGTTACCGTCGCCTGCTCCCAGCTCGTGAGAAGAGCCAGCGTCGCGCAACCGGATCGGGAGTCCTTCTCAACCGCCTGGCAGGCAACGCCATGCACGTCGCCCGTTTGCACGCTCGGCAGCGATCATTTGCGCGGATCGCGCTCAGCGGGACGTATCCTTTGGTCAACGATGTGGCAGCCGAAGTCATCGAGATGTTGGATCGCCTAACGACTGTGGAAGCCAGGCTGTCCGCGGCGGAAGAAGGCAAGCTCGGCTGACCATTATTCGAACGCTGACACCCAGGCGGCACCTTCTCCTGGTGTCGCAGCTTGGGATCCCGTTGCGGTGACGGAACTGAGGCGGTTGGGAGGCAATCGGCGGCTCCGAACCGTCCCGCGGACGATTGGCTCCGGTCACACCGGCGCAGCTCGTTCTAAAGGTGCTCACGCGTCGTCGCGGTCGAACCTGCGACTCGCGCCGGCCCCCCCGTCCTTGGTGTCGTCGTCGGGCGGCGACGGTGGTCCGCACATCCGCGTCCGGATGTATCTGCCTAGGGCTGCGTCAAGCGTCGGGTCGGTGCCGCAGAACGTGCGTCTACTCGGTGCCGCAGAACGTGCGTCGAGACGAATCCAGATGTCCGGTGACTGTCCTCACGGGCGCTTCAATCGTGCTGGCAGACCACTCGTTGAATCCGAGCTCCGAACCGTCCACACCGATCTGCCGTGCAGCGAAGCCGATCACGCCATCACGCAGATCTGACCGCCCGCGCGGCCCGGCCGAGCCGGCTTTAGTGCTTAGAGAGTGCGCCAATAGGTGAGCTTTGACGGGGGTTCGGCGCGCCGTCAACGTAAGAGGCACGGGCCGCTTGATCATCGAAGGACTTCTGAGGGTTCGACGATGAGGAGCAAACCGTGCCTGCCTTGCCATCATGGCTGATTGAGCCCATATGGGAACAGTTCGCTGCCCTTTCGCCTGAGCGCCACGACCGGCACCCGGAGGGCTGTCACCGGCCTCGGATCGGTGACCGGATGGTCTTCGAGATGCTGGTCAACGTCCTGGTCTTCGGCTCCGGGTACCGGCGCCATGGTGACCGTCGCTGCTCGGCAACCACGCTTCGACGACGCCGCGATGAGTGGATCGGCGCCGGGGTCATCGGCCGGTTGGAAGCTCCGCACGTGAGGGCTACGACCGCCTCATCGGGTTGGAACTATTGGATGCTGCCGTCGATGGATGCCTGACCAAGGCCCCCTGCGGGGGTGAGGTCTTCGGCCCAAACCCAACAGAGAGAGGCAAACTCGGCATCAAACGCTCCACCCCCGTGAACGCCGGCGGCCTACCACTGGGCGTGGTCAGCGCCCCAGCGAACCGGCACGACTCCCCGCTGCTGGCACCAACGTTGGACCTACTCAAAGACCCGGGCCCACTGCCTGAGACCACTTGCCTTCCACCTCCGATACCGGCTACGACTCCAGCCGCACGCGGATGCTGCTGGCCGAGCGGAGACTCCAATGCGCCATTGCACACAAAGGGCTACCCACCCCGATCCAGGCCACCAAACGTTGGCCGGTGGAACGCACCCACGCCTGGCACAACAACTTCTACAAGCTCACCCGATGCACCCAACGTCGACAGATCGTCGCCGACTTCTACATCGCCTTTTGCCAACACCGTCGTCCTGGTCCGCAGACTCCTACACCGAGCCTGGATCCTTACCGCTGGGACACCCGACCCAACCGTCGGCCCTGACCTATTGGCGCACTCTCGCAGCGCGAAACCCGGCGCTGTAGCGCCGCGCATGCCGATCAACTGCTCATGATCGGCCTCAGCCAGGATCCAGAACTTGATCAGCTCATCGACGTCGACAGCGGCTGGGTCCATACCCGGAAATCATCCCTGAACGGCGCCGACACTCAGATCACGACCAGACACCCCATTGGGACTGGTGACAGCACCGTTACCTGCACCCCGTATTCCGATGGCCATGGCGGCGGAGACCATCACCGCGAGGGTGGTCATGTCAACGGGTGTGCTCGTCTGGTGTACTCCGGCCAGTTGTATGGCGTCGAACAGTGCGTGGAAGACGAAAACCGGCCAGATACTGCCTGTGTCGGCGTAGACGGCGGCGGCGAACAGACCCCAGGCGAGGGCGAAACATACTTGCATGAGCGTGGTGAAGGCGCTCTGGTAGCCGGCGATGAGGTTGATCCCGTGCCCGAGCCCGAAGATGACGGACGACAGGATCCAAGCCCGTGTCCAGCCGTACGGCAGGAGCATTCGCAAGACGATGCCTCGGAAGAATGTCTCCTCAACGAATGCGACCAGAAGAGTGAACGCGAGCCACCCTGGCACGGTGTCCCAATGCCACGAGCCGATGTTCCAGGCCGTGATCGCGAGAACGAGGACGATGGTGCCGGCGGCGATCATGGCGTAGCGACCGGGCCGAGGGCGCCGGTAGCCCAGTTCACTCCATTGATGGGATCGCCTGGCCCAGATGGCGAGGGCGAGAGCGATGGGTACGAAGGCCAGTGGCACGGGCGTGGGCATCGGCAGATGGAGCATATAGACCGCGGTGCCGGCCATGGCGACGGCCAGGAGCAACCCCAAAGTGAGGCCGACGGACAGGAGAAGGGGATGGCGCGCGCGGATTGGGATGAGCATGAGTCTCTCCAGCGGTGGAATACGACTGTATTCTCAATACGCTCGTACTCTACTCGGGGATCGCCGAATGACAAGTGGGTGAAATGGCAACAACCGCGAGGATCGAGGAGTTCGCCGATGCGACGCTGCGGGTCGTCGTGCGAGACGGGTTGGCAGGCGTGTCCTACCGCAGCGTCGCAGCCGAGTCCGGCTGGTCGCTCGGAGCGGTCCAAAAGGCGTTCCCGACCAAACGGCAACTGCTCGGCGCTGCCCTGCGTCGGACCCGATCGTCGGTGCCAGCCCAGATCGGAACAGCCCCAGGCCGTCCGACACTTCGATCCTGGCTCGTCGAGCTCGTTCTGCGCACCCTCCCCCTCGACGAACAGCGCCGTCGAGTGGTGCTCGTCGGGATGGCGTTCGCCGACCGTGCGCCGTATGACGCCGCAATCGCCCAGTCGCTCGCCGACGGGGACGCCGAGATACGGGGCAATCTCCAGCTCTTGTTCCTCCGCGCCGTCCACGAAGGCGAACTAGATCCGTCGATCGACCACGAGCGCTTGGCCCGCTTGATCCTCTCCCTGGCCGCCGGCTTAGCCGGCCAACTGCTCTACGACGACGTGCCCGAGAACCACGTTCGCGCGCTCGTCGCCATGGCGATCCGTGCTCTGCTCACGCCCGCACCTACACAGGCTCCCTCGGGCGGACCACCGCGGTGAAGAACGGGTGGCCGAAGCAAGGCCCCGGAATTGGACCCAGGCTCGGAAGGCGTTCCAAGCAAACTGGTCCATGACCGAGTCGAGCCTGGACTCGCTGGTGGCGATCAGCCCCGACGGCAGGATCACGGACGTCAACGAGGCGACCGTCAAGGTCACCGGCATGCTACATGAGGAGCTCATCGGGACCGCGTTCTCACGCGATGCCGGCGGGAACGTGCTCGGTGCGTTCGCCGCGGCCCGCCACGTGACCAAACAGATGCAGGCCAGGGAACGCGAACAGCTGATAGAGCTCCACCAGTTCCAACGCTCAACTGGCCCCGATCAGATCAGGAATCGAGAAGCGCCCTAGTGTGGCCGGGCCTAGCCTTTCTTGCGGAAGGTCGGCAGCACGCCCAGCCGATCAGCGTCGAAAGGAAGCCCGAGAATGCCCGCGAAGAAGGCCGAGAACGAGCCCGACGGTTTCAGCGCCGAAGAGCGCGCCGCGATGAAGGAGCGCGCCGCCGAGCTGCGCGCCGAGGGCAAGAAGAGCGCCAAGAGGGCCGACGGACTGCAGGCACTCCTCGACAGGATCGCGCAGATGGCGCCGCAGGATCGTGCGCTCGCCGAGCGCGTGCATGTGGCGGTGACCGCGACCGCCCCCGAGCTGTCGCCCAAGACTTGGTACGGGATGCCCGCTTACGCGAACGCGGACGGCAAGGTCGTCGTCTTCTTCCAGGACGCGACCAAGTTCAAATATCGGTACTCGACCCTTGGCTTCCAGGAAGCGGCGAACCTCGACAACGACGACATGTGGCCGGTGTCGTACGCGCTTCTGAAGTGGAGCCCCGTGGTGGAGAAGAAGGTCGTCGAGCTCGTGAAGGCCGCGATCTCCTGACCGTTTGCCGCGACCGCCGCGGAGTGCGCGTGGTCCTCGGGTGCCACGGCTTCGGAGAGCTCCACCCCCGGGACCGCCTTTCACGACCTACGGTGCCCTAGCTCTGAGGGCGGGTTCGCAACCAGTCACGTCGTGAACGACCACACCCTCCGCGCGGCAGCGGACGTTTGTTTAGGTTGCTGCCAGCCGCGCTTGGCGGACATCTCTAGTGTGCGATTGCGCAGCCCTCAAGGAGGACCCCGGCGGGCTGCCGCTGGGCCGCGGCCCCCTCGGCGACCAAGGTGACCCAGGTCGGCAGGGCAGTCTGGCTCGCAACACGAACCACAATCGTGCTGGCTGTCACGCTTCTAGCGGGGCTGACCGCAGGGGTGGGCTTCTGGCTGGGGGCTCGGGGCGGCGCCGGGATCTCGTTGGGCGAACTGACCGCGGCCGGCCTAAACGCCGCGGCACCGGCCGTACTGCTGCTGGGTTTCGCCATCCTGGTGATCGGGTTTGCACCCCTGTGGACATCCATGCTCTGCTACGCGCTGATCGCCTGGTCGTTCCTGCTCGACATACTGGGCTCGGCGATCCACCCCAACCACTGGGTGCTGGACACCTCACCTCTGCAGCATCTAGCGCTCGCCCCGACCACCGATCCGAACTGACGGGTCGTGGCGACCTACGCAGTCCTCGGCCTGCTACTGGCCGCCGCCGGCACAGCCCGGTTCGTCCGCCGAGACCTACTGTCCACCTGATCCGGCCCCACATCGACTACTCACGTCTTCCAAGACCGCCCGGACCAGCGCGGGCTCGAGTGAGGTGCCCGGTCAGTCAACGACAACTGACGCAGATCCGGGTGCTGGCTGGGAGTCGGCCGGCTCGGCTCGTGCCGCAGGGGATCACTCAGCGGGACGCGTCATGCCCAGGCAAGGCGCTCCGTCGGTTGTCCGGTGACCTCGGCGATGAGGTCGAAGTCCTTGTCGACGTGTACGACGGTGAGCCCGGCCAACTCTGCCGTGGCGGCGACGATGAGGTCGAGGACAGAGGGTGCACGGTGGCGCCCCAGGTCGGCGAGCAGCGTCTGCACTTCGACGGCGCGATCCTCGATCGCCGGGGTTTGGTACTCGACCGGCATTGACGCGAGGGGTGGTCGACGCGCGGCAGTGCGTAGATCGGGACCCGATTTCGCGGAGTAGCCGACCTCCAGCCGCGTCACTGTGCTGATGCGGACCAGTCCCCGCTCGATCCGGTCGGCCCACACGCCAGCGTCGGGAGAGTTGGCCAGGCGAGCAAGGGCGGAGGTGTCGATGAGCCAGCTGGTCACTCCCACGCACCCTTCATGATCTCAGCGTCTGCGAGGTCGGCGAAGGTTTCGGCAAAAGCGGTGAGGTGCTCCACCGTCACCGGTTGTGGACCGCTCACGGCTTCCTGAGCCAGCCGTCGACGCAGGTACTCGCTGCGAGAGAGTCCCAGACGAGACGCACGGGAGTCCAGCGCGGCAATCACATCTTCGGGTACGTCCCGGACGAGGACATCGGTCATGTCGCCACACCTCCAAGTAGATAGCCCATGATAGCGCACCTAAATGGGGAGGGGCGCCGACAATGCACGAGGACCGTCTGCCCTCGGGCGGTCGTCGGTGACCAGCCCAGAAAAGCCGCGGCCCCCGCCGCATCTGCGCAGGTCAGGGGCCTGACGACGGGCTTCCCAGACAGAGCCGACGAGGGGACTCAAACCCCCAACCCCGCGGGTCGGCTGAATTCTCGCAAGCGGATCGACGACTGGGACGATGTACGGATGACGGACTGGCCCGCATGGGCGACCGAGAAGGTATAGGTGCGCACGCCGGACCTTGCGTGGCAGAAGCGTGGAGAGAAGGAGCGCCTGCTCTTGGAGGCCACCCTCGGAGGCTGGCTCGTCGCACCGATCGAGCACGTCGGCTCGACGGCTGTGCCGAACTTGTGCGCCAAGCCGATTTTGGACTTGCAGGCTGCTGTCACCAATCTCGACTGCGCGGGGGACATCGCAGCTGCTCTGGCCCACGCCGGTTGGCACTACGTACCACCCGAGCTCGACGCCCGCGCTTGGCGACGATTCTTCGTCAAGGTCGCTCAGGGGCGCCGTGTCGCACACCTGCATGTGATGCTGCTCATGAGGTAGTCGTCACCCGGCGGCCACCGAGCTGGGGAGCACGGTGTCCATCGGGTCCTTCGGTGGTGGCCCGGCTCGCCCATCCCCTCGCTCGAATGTCCCACCGACCTGGACCCGGACGCGAAACTAGCCCGCCCCCACCTCGCCCGCCGCGGCCTGCAGATGGTGCTGCGGCTGCTCGCGTTCAACGCCGAAGCCTGGCTGGCCGAGCACTTCAACGCCTACCTGGCCGACCCCAACGAGTACCGGGCGATCCTGCGTAACCTGCTCCACCTCGGCGGACAGGTCGACTACACCACCAAGGCAATCACCATCACCCTCGACCGGCCCGACAGCCCACGAGTGGCCCGCGCCCTTCAGCTACTCACCGAAGAACTCAACGCCCCACCAACGGTCATGCCCACCAACCCCCGGCCACTGACCCACCAGCTCGCCGAGGCGTAAATCTCAACGGTGAACGGGTCACTACTCAAGGAGGTCTGAGCCTCGTCGATAGGCAAAGGCGGCCGGCTCAACTTCCACTCAGTGCAGCGGGGTCGATAGTCGTATGCATATATATATCCTCCCATCGGTCCTGGCGCGCCCTCGACCACCCCGCTCGAAAGCTCAATGTCCGTTTCGAGAGGTGAACCTTGCGTCGCCAGAGTCTGTTCCTCAGGCATTCTGGAGCGATGACCAACGCGCAGTTTGCCTACGAGACACCCTCTGGCGCTTTTGTTCGCCAGACCAATCGGTTCACCGATCGAATCACCCACGACAGCGACTCGGCGCCGGGCGAGGGCCCCGACGCCCTGGGACGCTGGCCAGTTGAGCCAGGCCGGTACCGACTGGTGTGGTCCCGGGCCTGCCCATGGGCGCACAGGGCCAGGATCGTATGGGGTCTGCTCGGCCTGACGGAAGTCATATCACTGGCCACCGTCGACCCGATCCGCGATGATGCCGGCTGGCGCTTCACGCTGGACCCGGAGGGACAAGACCCGGTCCTGGGCATCAAGTACCTTTCGGAGGCCTACCGGGCCACTGACCCCTCTTTCGCCGGCCGCGTGACCGTCCCAGCGATCATCGACACGATCTCGGGGCGCGTGGTCACCAACGACTACCCGCAAATCACCCTCGATCTGAGTACGGAATGGGTAGCGCACCACCGCGCCGGTGCACCCGACCTGTACCCGGTAGCCCAGCGCCCCCAGATCGACGCGTTGATGCTGGAGATCTACACCGATCTGAACAACGGCGTTTACCGCGCCGGCTTCGCCGCAACCCAGGAGGCGTACGAAGCAGGCTACGACGCGGTGTTCCGGCGCCTGGACGCGATCGAGGATCGCCTCTCCGACGGTCGACGGTTCCTTTTCGGCGACCAAGTGACGGAAGCCGACGTGCGACTGTTCACCACACTCGTGCGTTTCGACGCCGTCTACCACAACCACTTCCGCTGCAACCGGAACAAGATCACCGAGATGCCCGCGCTCTGGGCATACGCGCGGCGGGTCTTCCAGGCGCCCGGCTTCGGCGACACCGCGGACTTCGACCACATCAAACGTCACTACTACGGGACACACGCAGCCATCAACCCGACGGGCATCGTCCCCAAGGGCCCCGACACCACCTGGCGCTAAGCCACCTGGCGCCAAGTCACCCGGCGCCAGCTCGAACGGCTTCGGCGGCAACGTCGCGTAGCTTCTTGTACCGGTCCAGTTAGTGAAGACTTCGGGGACAAGTGACTCCCTTCTCGGCAAGCGCGGCGATGGGCATCATGGCCCGCTTATCAGAGGCTGAGGCCAGAGCGGAACTGCGCGGCATTGGGCGAGTCACCGGTGATCACCGCAAGGGAAACCGCATGCGGGCGGGCTGGTTTCACCGGAGGAAGCCCGGCTGTGAGTCACACCAACATGTTGCGTCGTATCGTCCGCGTAGTCTGGGAACGTAGACGGTTGACATCTGTAGAGGAGCAGTGGCATGGGCACCGAGGGCACGTCAAGTTCATCGGGCCGGGGCGAAAGTTCCCCCGCAAATGTCGTGCTAACCATGACACCGATGCAAGCTAAGGCGTTGGCCACGCTGATCGACCGTAGCGCCAGGCGTGGCTCTGGGCTCGACGCCTTACGAATTGCGTTGATACGTGGGGCTTCTGAAGTGAGCTCTCGGGAACCATCATCTGCTGCTTCTGTTCTCGCCGAAGCTAAGGCATTTGTCGCCGGCGCACAGGTAGACATTGCGGCCGCTCGCGAAGCGAAGTATGTGGCCAAATCCGCCGCCGCCACCAAAAAGTCAGTGGCGGCAGCGGCTCTCATGACCGCCGAAGCTGCCTCACACGCTCGTGACGTGAAGGCAGGCGCCGCTGCCTGTGCGGCTCTCAACATGGCGGACACGGCCGCCCAGACGGCTAGCGGCATCCAGACTCGGGCCGATGCCCTCGCCGTACGAGTAGCCACCGCCGCATCCAAGGCCGCTGACATGGTCTCGGCATCGATCGCCTCCGGCAGTGAGGAGGAAGGCGCCCTCACAGCCCTGCAACTCGCTGCCACCGTTGACGCGGCGGCGATCGCCACCGCCGAGGAGACAGCCCTCGCAGCTGCCGCAATAGCCACTGCCGTCGCTTCTGCTGCGACCGAAGCAGCGCTTGCGGCGGCCGCAGCAGCGGCAGTGTTCGAGCAAGAAGTGGTCAACGCAGCAGCAGCCGTAAAACGGGTGGCTACAACAACCGCTCGCGATTTGGCTCTCAACACGGACGCTAAGGCGGTCGAAGTAGCGCTAGCGGCTCGCGGGCCTAGCCGGTTCTGACCGAAATTTGACCGTCCGCCCTTACCGGGAAGTGCAAGACGACTCACCCATATACCGCGAGGGTGCCGTTGACATGGACCCCGACGAGGCAGGCCCATGCAGTCAATCGATTCGCCGCAGCATCGATCATCTGACCGCGTCGCCCCCCTTAACCACCCACGGACCAAAGCCTCAGAGGTGAGCACCTCAGGCACTAGCGTCCGACGTCGGGTCCACGATGACAAGAAGAACAGCAAACCTGGGAGGATCCCATGACCGGCGCGAGCCTTCAGATGACAGTCGGGAAGGCACAGAAGATGCCTCCCGTTGTGGATGTGCCAACCGCGGCGGCGATCCTGGGCATCGGGCGAACCGCTGCCTACGAACTGATCCGGCTGGACACCTGGCCCACACCGATTCTGCGCTTGGGCGAGCCGATCCGGGTGCCGAGCGCACCGTTGCTCGATCTGGTAGGCGTTTCGCGGTGGAGCACGGCTCCGTAATGCAGATCCACACGCGCTCGTGCCCACGAGCCAATGACGGCAGCTTCTCACCTCACCGTTGCAAGAGCAGCTGGCGATACACGCCCAGCCGCTCGCCGGTAACTTCACCAACAGCAACGCCGGCTCGAGTACGGCCGCGACAGCAACGGCACGCGGCTGCAGACGAGCAAGACAGGGTTCCCAACGACGGGTGCAGCGCAGACCGCTCTTCAGGGGCTGGCCAGGACGCTGATGACCGACGTCAACCTGACAAGCATGACAGTCCAGGAGTACCTGGAGACATGGCCAGCAAGCACGCTCTGAAGCCCACCGATGGCGCTGTACACAGAGTTCACGATCGACTACCTGGTGCCCCAGCTAGGCCAGATCCGACTGCTCGAGCTGCGCGCACAACGCCTGGACCGGATGTGCGCCAGCATCACGATGGGGCGGCGCGGCAGACCCCTAAGCCCTATTACCATCCGCCGAATCTACGGCGTGCTGCGCTCGGCCCTCAACACGGCGGTCAAGCGCCGACTGATCCCGTACAACCCGGCCGAGCACATCCAGCTCGCGCCCGAAACCCCAAGAGGCCCAAGCCGTGGACCCCGCAGCAGTGCGAGTCGTTTCTGCAGCACATCGCGGCAGAACGGCTCGCGAACCTCTACCACTTGATGCTGGTCACCGGCATGCGCCGGGGGGAAACGGTCGGCTTGCGCTGGGAAGATGTCGATCTCGAAGGCGAGTGCCTGTTCGTCATCCAACAGATCACCGACGTAAATGGGCGGAGCATGGTCAGCACACCCAAGACCAAGCGCGGACAGCGCGAAACACAGAACCTCGAACGGGTCGCCTGGGGACCAGCGTGGAACGAAGCTGGGCTGATCTTCACCCGCGAGGACGGCCGCCCGCTCCGACCTGAGTACGCCACTCGGCACTTCCAGGCGCTGGCCGAGCAGGCGGGCCTGCCTGTCATCCGTCTACACGACCTGCGGCACACCAACGCCAGTCTCGCCCTGTCCGCTGGCGTCGACATGAAGTTGGTTTCCGAGCGGTTGGGGCACTCGCAGATGTCGATCACCGCAGACCTGTACACGCACGTCAGCCGAGGGCTCGGGAAGGCCGCGGCAGAGCAGATCGCACGCGCACTAAAGCCCACCGGCGGTGCAGTTCCTGCAGCATCCCTGCAGCAGAGCCCCTAAAACGCCTCCCCGGAGGGTGGTGATCCCGGTGACCAGCCCTGAAAAGCCGCGGCCCCCGCCGCATCTGCACAGGTCAGCAGCCTGACGACGGGCTTCCTAGACAGAGCCGACGGGGGGACTCGAACCCCCAACCCCCTGTTTACAAGACAGGTGCGCTGCCAGTTGCGCCACGTCGGCGGGCCGCAGGCGCAGAGTCTCCTCAAACGGCACAGCGGGACGGCGAAATCGTACAGGCTCAGCACGCAGGCCCGGAGGGGCTATCCCACCGGGCCTTCGTGAAAGTGACCTGCTCGTCGGGGAGTCGCCCCATCAGCACGGACTCAGTGCGCGTTGAGGTACCCCTGCAGCGCCGACACCGTGGGCGCCGTGAGGTGTGAGGCGCCATCGCGGCGAGCACCGATGCGGACCTGCAGTGCACGAATGGTCCGCGGACCGATGACCCCGTCCGCGCTGGCGTAAACCTTGCGCTGTAGGGCCTTGACAGAACTCGTGCCCAAGGTGCCGTTCTGGGCGGTTCCGACCCAGCGCTGAATCGCGCCGATCGTCTTCGGGCCCATCGCGCCGTCGACCGCCAGCCGACCGTGCACGGCGATGGCAACGCGCGTGCTCGAGCGCGAGACGGTCAATGCGGCCGAAGCCCCGCCGGCCCGGCTCAGTCCACCTCGCGGGCCGCAAACAGGCCAGGCGCCGGGTCCCTGCGCCGCAAGGACGCGCCCAGCGATGAGGATCTGGACCGCCTTGCTGGCCCGATTGGCGCTTGGCGCGTAATGGGTGCCGCCGTAGCCTGCCCAGGTCGAGGCGGAGAACTGCAATCCGCCGTAGTAGCCGTTGCCGGTGTTGATGGCCCAGTTACCACCGCTCTCGCAGGCGGCGACGGCGTCCCAGACCGAGCCCGCCTGGGCTGCGGGGGTCACCACGACGCCGGTGAGCAGCGTCGCCAAAGCGGCAATGGCAATTGCGCCGATACGGTGGCGTAGGGGGCTGCATCTGGGGACAGCGAAGTACTTGGGCGTGGAGTACACGGGGATCCTCTCCTGACGTGCGCCGGAGAGGTCAGCTGTCGGGTTCGGGCTGTCAGGTGCCCGGCCGGATATTCCGGCTTCACCCCAAGAACCGGCTAGTGCCGGCTCACAAGTTGGGTCCCCCACCCTCGTCCATGCCCGGGGATTTCCCGGTTAGTGCCCGCCGACGAGGTTTGGCGCTGCGGACACACGTGCGTGTGATGGCGATATCAAGTTGTCAACGCACCGGTCGGAGCTATCAAGCCCCGCCATTGCATGACGTACGCCGCAAAGTCTGGGCGCGATGAGATATCTAATAGTCCCACCGCCCTCTATACGCCGCAGGGCTTTTCGGAATACTGGATTCACCTTGTTCGAAGCTCTCAGCGCGGATAATGGGTCTGGCACCCTAGTGAAAGAGACGTGAGATGACCGGGAAGTGGCCCGAAGGCGAGGGCCACCAGTCCGGTTGGCTCGGCCGCACCCAGGCCGACGCCCCGAGCCCGAGCCCCATCACGAGGAACGTGGCAACGACGACCCCCGTCGCCCCCTTGCCCGGCGCCACGGCGCGGACAAGACTTCGGGAGCCGCGTCGCAGGCTGGCACCGCCGGGCCCCCACCAGCCCATGAGCAGACCGAGAAAACCTCCGGCGACCAGTGGCAGGGACCTGTCCGGTTGAGGGCTGACGCCGGCCACGGCGGCAACCACAAGCGCGACGCAGAACGTGGAGCCGATCGCAACGATCGCCGGGAGCAACAGGGCGAAGACCGTGGCCGCGGCAGAGATGATGGCGTGCCAGGGGCTGACCACGACAGCCCTGGGCACGTCGCTACGCCGCCGTCCGCGCTCATGGCGTCGCAGCACCAGCGACGTGATCGAACGGTCAACGAAGCGGGCACACCAGAACCACAAGGTGACCAGCCCGATCGCGACCACAGGCCAGATCGCCGCAACACCCAGCACTCCCACCACGAGGGCGAGCAGCGTCCCGGTGCGTGGCGGCCACCCGATTCTGGGGTCCGGTTGACCGGGCCCGCCCCGGTCTGCGGCCCGGCGCGGCTCTGGGTCCCACCCCCGGTCCGACTCGGACACCGGATCCGGCTGCCACTGCCCCAGCCAGTCTTGCTCCTGTGCCGGGCCCAACACCTGCGTGGAGGTCGGGTCGGGGTGACCCCGCGTGGGCGACGGGCCGCCGACAGGGACGGCAAGCGTGAAAGACGTGCCCGCGGCGTATCGGTCCAGGGCCCGGACGACCTCGTCGGCGTCTGGGCGCTGCGCCGCGCTCGGCGACAGAGCCGCCTGCAGCAGCGGCACCAGGCGATGGTCCACGCCCGACAAGTCCGCCCTGCCCCGGCGGACACGGTCGAGGACCACGTCCATGGGCCCGCGTCCGAACGGGGGCGCCCCGGATGCCGCAAACGCGAGCGTGGCGGCCCAGCCCCACCAGTCCGTCGCTTCGGTGACCGGTGCCCCCTCGACCACCTCTGGCGAAAGATAACCTGGCGTGCCCATCACCAGACCGGTCATCGTCAGCCGGATGTCGTCGGCAACGTGGGCGATACCGAAGTCGATGACGACTGGATCCCCATCAAGGATGATGACATTCGCGGGCTTCAGGTCCCGGTGGATGACACCGGCACCGTGAATCGCACCCAGCGCATCAGAGAGCCCACGACCCAGCCTCAGCAGGGCCTGGCCCTGGAGCGGCCCACCCTCTGATACGACGCGGTCGAGGGCGCAACCGGGGATGTACCGCGTCACGATGTACGGCCGCGGTCCCTCGGTGTCGGCATCGAGAACAGCTGCCACCCGGGCGTCCTGCACCCTGGCCAGGGTCTGGACCTCGCGCATCAGGCGGCTGCGCGCCTCGGGGTCGTGCGCGATGTGCTCGCGCAGCACCTTGATCGCCACCGCGCGCCCGTTGGGGTCAAGCGCCAGATGGACGACGCCCATGCCACCCTCACCGAGCTGCTGAACCAGTCGATAGGGGCCGATCTGCTGCGCAGGATCGGCCACGATGCGGCCGTCCTCGTCGTCGCGCTTCAGGCCCGCCGTCATTCCCCCACGGTATGCCGTGGGGGAGGCTTTGGGGCGCAAGCGGGCCGCCAAGGGCCCTACTGCTGGATGTAGCCGACCAGATGGTCGCGTTCGGTCTGGAGCTCGTCCATACGCCACTTGACGATGTCGCCAATGCTGACGATCGCCACCACGCGGCCATCAACGACGACCGGGACGTGACGGATTCGACGCTCCGTCATCGTGCGGCCCAGATCCTCGATGCCGTCATCGGGAGTGCAGGTCTGGACATCGCTGGTCATGATCATCGCGACGCTCTCCTCGAGCACGCCAACGCCGTCGGTGTAAAGGTGGCGCACGACATCCCGCTCGCTGACGATGCCCGTCACAGACGAGCCGTCATCGCTGACCACCACGGCACCGATATGGTGTTGCTCCAGGACTTCCAAGAGTCGCAGGACCGTCGCATCCGAGCGGAGGGTCACCACTAGGTTGCCTTTTCGGCGGATCACGTCTGAAATGCGCATGACACGACCGTAGTCCCGCTACGGGACTCTCGCCAAGCGAGGGCGCACAGAGGACCGAAACTGGACCGGGTCGCTTAAGGTGACCTCAGATCCCCGAAGTAGGAGCTGATGGAGCGTGACCGTTGCTGGACCAAAGTTTGACCTGGTCGTTGCCGCAAACCGCCTACCTCTGGATCGAGTGGTCGACGCCGGCGGCGAGAGCACCTGGCGACGCAGTCCCGGCGGTCTGGTGACAGCAATGGAGTCGGTCATGCGCGGTCGCGATGCCGCGTGGGTCGGCTGGGCCGGCGAGCCGGGCCCAGCGCCCGAGCCGTTCCGTGAACAGGAGATGTATCTGCGTCCGGTTTGTCTGTCGCCCTCGGAGATCCAGGAGTTCTACGAGGGTTTCAGCAACGACACCCTCTGGCCGATCTACCACGACGTGATCGTCCCGGCGACCTTCCACCGCAACTGGTGGAACACCTACCGCACGGTCAACCATCGCTTCGCCCGGGCCATCGCGGAGGTGGCCGCCCCGGGTGCGACCGTCTGGGTGCACGACTACCAGCTGCAGCTCGTTCCCGCGATGCTCCGGGCGATCCGACCCGATGTGCGAATCGGATGGTTCAACCACATACCGTTCCCGCCGGTCGAGCTCTTCGCACAGCTGCCATGGCGCCGGGCCCTGGTGGAGGGACTGCTCGGCGCGGACTTCCTGGGCTTCCAGCGAACCGCCGACGCCGAGAACTTCCTACGCTGCTGCCGCCGCTTGCTGGGTATGGCGACCAAGGCCGACACGGTCACCTTCACCCCGCCCGACGACGACCCGACCGCGCTAAGAACCGTGCGGGCCAGCGCGATACCGATCTCGGTGGACTTCCGCGGGCTCGACGCCTTGTCCCGCACGCCGGAGGTGGTCGCCCGCGCAAAGGAGATCCGCGCCTCGCTCGGCGACCCGAAGATCCTCGTACTGGGCATCGACCGGCTCGACTACACCAAGGGCATCCGGCACAGACTGAAGGCCTACAACGAGCTCTTGCAGGACAAGGCGATCGGTCCGCCAGATGTGACGCTCTTGCAGGTGGCCACACCCAGCCGCGAACGCGTCGATGCTTACCGCCATCTGCGCGAGGAGATCGAGCGCACGGTCGGACGGATCAACGGCGAGTTCTCCGACATCGGCTCGCCCGCCGTCTACTACCTCTACCAGTCCTATCCACGGACCGAGATGGCCGCAATGTTCCTGGCCGCCGACGTCATGCTCGTGACCCCGCTACGCGATGGCATGAACCTCATCGCCAAGGAGTACGTCGCGTGCCGGCACGACCTCGGCGGCGCCCTGGTGCTCTCGGAGTTCGCCGGCGCCTGGCACGAGCTGCACCAGGCCTTCATCTGCAACCCGCACGACGTCGAAGGCGTCAAGCAGACGATCATGCGTGCGATCACCGCCCCTGAGGACGAGCGACGACGCCGGATGAAGGCACTGCGAAAACGCGTGGCCGTCCACGACGTGCAGCGGTGGGCCAGCCGCTATCTGGACGCGCTTGCTTCGGCGCCCGCGCGACCGCACCGGCCGACTCGCGCCAGCGACGAGGAGCGTCGAGGCGTCGAGCGGGCCAACAGGGCTAACCAGAGGGCGTCGGACGCGGCCTCGGAGCGCAAGAGCAGTGACTGAAGTGGACGAGGAGCTCCGTACCGCGGTCGCCGCCTTCGCGAGACGGCCGCGGGTGCTGGTCGCGGTCGACTTCGACGGGACTCTGGCACCCTTTGTCATCGACCCCCTGAAGGCCCGGGCGGTGCCGGGTGGACTCGAGGCCCTGCGGGCTGCGGCGGCCCTGGGCGGCGTCACCGCGGCGATCGTGTCCGGGCGCGATCTCGCGACGCTGGCGGCGCTGACCGGCATCGGTCCGGGCGATGGCGTCGCGCTGATCGGAAGCCACGGCGCCCAGGCGAGCCTCCAGCCGGCTCACGGAGCAGCCTTCCTGGATGAGGACGCCGCGGCCCGGCTGCTCTTGGTGCGAAATGAGCTTGAGGTGATCGGATCCCGTTACCCCGCGGTGCGGCTGGAGCGCAAGCCGGCTGCCGTCGCCCTGCACACGCGGGGGGTCGAGCCCTCGGTGGCCGCGGCCGCTACGACCGCCGCGATCGAGGTGGGCCAGCGGTATCCGGGCGTGCACGTCATGCCCGGCAAGGACGTTGTGGAGCTAACCGTGCTGGAGGCGAACAAGGGCAGCGCCGTGGTCGAACTGGCTCGAGCCAGCAAGTCGGACGCGACCCTCTACCTGGGGGACGACGTGACCGACGAGCGGGCATTCGCTGCGCTCGAGCCCGCCTCTGGTGACCTGACGGTCAAGGTCGGAGACGGCCAGACAGTGGCGGCACAACGGGTCCCCGACCCGGAGTCTGTCGTGCAGCTGCTCGAGCTCTTCGCTGACCTGCGACGCGTCCAGGGCTGACGCGGCTCGGGGCCGACCGCCGGTCCGAACACACTCGGCGGACCAGGTCCGCCTTGGCGGTTGCCCTACCTCTTCCACTAGAGTCCGTATTACGGCACAATTCGCCTCACGCTTCGCCATCGACGCGTTCACGGCGTTCACAACCTTTGCAACGGATCGTCCGGCACGTTCCTGCCGGTGAAGGAAGGCTGAATCTCACATGGCAACCGTCAAGTTCGACAACGCGAGCCGGACCTACCCCGGCAACGACACACCCTCGGTCGACCGGCTCAACATCGACATCGCCGACGGCGAGTTCCTCGTTTTGGTCGGTCCCTCCGGGTGCGGAAAGTCCACCTGCCTACGGATGCTCGCCGGACTCGAAGAGGTCAACAGTGGTGAAATCTGGATCGGCGACCGCAACGTTACTGACCTGTCCCCCAAGGACCGGGACGTCGCGATGGTGTTCCAGAACTACGCGCTCTACCCGCACATGTCCGTGGCCGACAACATGGGCTTCGCACTGAAGATTGCGGGCGTCAACAAGAGCGAGATCGCCAAGCGCGTCGGCGACGCTGCCAAGATCCTCGACCTGCAGGAGTACCTCGAGCGAAAGCCCAAGACGCTCTCGGGTGGCCAGCGTCAGCGCGTAGCCATGGGACGCGCCATCGTGCGCCAACCGCAGGTGTTCCTCATGGACGAACCGCTGTCGAACCTCGACGCCAAGCTGCGCGTTCAGACGCGCACCCAGATCGCATCTCTACAAAGGCGACTGGGCGTCACCATGGTTTACGTCACTCATGACCAGATCGAGGCCATGACGATGGGTGACCGTGTCGCGGTCCTCAAGGACGGCATCCTGCAGCAGTGCGATACCCCACGCGACATGTACGACCACCCGGAGAACGTCTTCGTCGCCGGGTTCATCGGTTCACCGGCGATGAACCTCTTCGATGTTCCCGTCGTCGATGGCGGCGTGAAGTTCGGCTCGACCACCTACCCCATCGACCGTGACGTCCTGACCGGGATCGGCCAGGAGGTCACCCTCGGTGTACGTCCCGAGGACCTGACGATAAGGATGGAGGGTGAAGGCCTGCCTGTCACCGTCGACGTCGTCGAAGAGCTCGGTGCCGACGCCTATATCTACGGCTCGACCACCGAGACCGCAGGTGACGTCAAGCCGATCATCGTGCGTGTCGACGGTCGCACCCCTCCGAAGAAGGGCTCCGTCGTCCACCTGCTGCCGGCCAAGGGCGAGCATGTGCATCTGTTCAACACCGAGACCGGCCTGCGCATCGGCGACTGATCGCCTCCGCTGACCAGAAGGTGGCAGTGTCCCTCGAGGACGCCGCCACCTTCTGCCCTGTCCATGACTTGACCTGCGGTTCACCCAAACATGACACGATGAGCAGGTGGCACTCGAGATCACCGCGGCGAGGCCAGATCCCGCACTTTTAGACCTGCCGTGGTCGGTGCCGCTGGAGCAGTGGCCCGCCGAGCATCTGGCAGCCTTCCCACGCGGTATCTCGCGCCACGTTGTGCGGTTCGTCAAGCTCGCCGACAAGGTCATCGCGGTCAAGGAGATCCAGGCCGACCTCGCGGTTCGCGAGTACAACATGCTGCGTTTTCTCAAGAAGATCAGCCAACCGAGCGTCGAACCCTTTGGCGTCGTCAGTGGCCGCACCACCGCCGAAGGCGAGGAGCTCGACGCGTGCCTTCTCACCCGCCACCTTCACTTCTCCCTGCCGTATCGCATCCTGTTCAGCCAGAGCCTGCGCCCGGACACCGCGCAACGGCTTATCGACGCCTTGGCGGTGCTGCTGGTGCGGCTCCACCTGGCGGGCTTCTGGTGGGGTGATGTCTCCTTGTCCAACACGCTGTTCCGTCGCGACGCCGGTGCCTACGCGGCATA
>Ga0066789_10000277_pt1 | contig 19471 bp, 18 predicted proteins | sample OrgsoiDNA2013049_FD_70960 | JGI IMG/M metagenome (GOLD analysis project Ga0066789, IMG submission 70960) | Permafrost soil microbial communities from the Arctic, to analyse light accelerated degradation of dissolved organic matter (DOM) -... | ecosystem: Environmental > Terrestrial > Soil >...
AGACCAGCCCGAAGAGAATCAGCATCTTCGCGCCGAGCGCGGCCATCAGCCAGGACACCTGTGCTTTGTCGCCGGCCGCCGCCCGCGCTAGGGCTTTGGCTGCCAACCGGCGAATGACCCAGAGGTTCGTGCAGGCGAGAAGTGCTCCGATGCCTCCCGCGAGCACTCCCGACCTACCCCACCCCAGCCCCATCAACACGGTGACAACAACCGCCAAACCGAAGTTGGCGAGGTCGATGGTTCCGAAACGCTTGCTTTTCATTTTGGGTCGGGACGTTGGTCGTCGTCTTGGAGACTTCTCTTGTAGCTGCGCACCACTCGGACCAGAGCCTTGATAGCCGCCCCTACCCCCGCCAGGAATCCCACCCACATGAACCAGGGGGCCGTACCAAGCTTCCGATCCAAGTACTGTCCGCCGAGGTACCCTATGCCAATGGCCACCGCGATTTCAAGACCAACCGCACCGGTCGTCGCCGCAATTGCCCACATCTTCTTCGCGTCGGGATCCATAAGACTCGCCAGCTCGTTCAAAAGCGGAAACTAGAACCTACTGCTCACGGCCAGGAAGGTCATCTTGTCGTTGGTTTCGCGCAGGCGCGCGGACAAGGTGCGGACGAAGCTCCACAGAAGGTCGTAGGCCAGATCGCGGTCGACAAACAGGAGATCCGCGACGCTCTCTTTGGTGAGAACGAGCAGCCGGCAGCTTTCGTGGGCGATGGCGTCCGCACTGCGTGGAAAATCGTCGATGAGCGCCATCTCGCCGAAATAATCGCCGGTCTTGAGAATGGCGAGCGCTTCTTCACCCATACCCGGCACCTGCCGGCTGATACGGATTGAGCCAGCAAGAATCACGTAAAGCTTGTCGCCGACGTTGCCTTCAGCGAATACCGCCGCTCCCCTCGAATACGATTCCTCGACGCCAAGACTGGCGATGCGCCGCAAATACACCACCGGCAGATCGGCGAAGAGGCTGACTTTGGCAAGGCACGCCGCAATCTCGTCGGTGTTGGCGGCGCCGGTCGGAGCTTCCAGGGGAGGCGTCACGTCCACGACGATTTCCGGCTCGTTCGTGGGATCTGCGGGTGGGCTCGAGCTCATCGGTCGCGATTATGCTACCGCGGGCGTCCGACTACCAGAAGGCAGACCTGATCCCGCGATAGTCGCAGAAGGTCGTAGCCGTAGTCGCGGCCGTGGCCGCGTAACTTTTCCGCTGTGCTGCCGAAACTCACGCATGTTCGGCTTTCAGAAACTCGACATGCACCTTCTGCGAGGCGCCCCGCGCCTTCGCTACGCTGGCCGCGGGATTACGGAATCTAGTCACCCGCGGAGTTGTTTTGGTGAACAATGCGGGCTAGCGTAGCGTTGCTTGGGATTTGCGCCTGCCATGAAATCGGTGTTCCTTGCCTTTGCCGCCTTTGCCGTGGCCAGCTGCGGTCCTGGCCGCGCACGAACGCCCGCCGAAGCGCACGCGCGGCTTTCCAGTGCGGTCGCTGCCCACGACAGCACCCTGCTGTGGAACGCACTGGATCAGGACACGCAATGGTCGTGGATGAGTACCCAGCGCGCCTGGCGCGAGTGCTACGACATCACGCAAAGCGCAGTTCCCGAAGGCACAGAACGAGCACGATTGCTCGCGCGCTTCGAGCCTGGTGCGAACGCCGAGAATGCGAAGGCGCTTTTTGCGGCCATGCTCTCGCCCGACGACTGGAAATTGGCCGAAACGTTGGTAGCCGCCGCGGGCGGGGGGCAACCGCAGCTGGATCCCTCTGGAGAGAGCGCTCGCATCGACACGCCGAAGGGCGCCCTCGTCTATCGCAAGGCGCACAACCGCTACTGGGGCTGGGGCTTTGGCGGCCTTGCCGACCGTGCCGACCAGCTCAAGCGCACCGCCAGCGCCGATCTGGACCGCATGCGGACCGACGCCGCCGACTACGAACGAGCCGCCACGCGAGGCGCGCGGTGAATGGACGCAGCAGTCGCCCCACGCAGCCGGCGGGTGACAAGCCAGCGACGGGCAAACCCGACAATGAGACGCCGGCTGGCCAGCTGAGCTTCGAAGAGCGCTTTGTCGTTGCCCGGCCCCCCGCCGAGCCGGCACCGCCGAAAAGAAAAGAGCCGCCGCGCGTTCTTGCCGTGGCCGAGCTGGTACGTGCAGCGAGGCAGGCGCTCGAAGCGAGTTTCGGCGACGTCCGCGTGGAGGGCGAAGTATCGGGCTGCAAGCGCTCCGCGAACGGCCACTTCTACTTCACGCTCAAAGACAATGAAGCGCAGGTCGATTGCGTGATGTACGCGCGCGAGGCAGCCCGCCTGAAGTTCAAGCTAGCCGATGGCCAGCTCGTTCGTTGTCGCGGCAAGCTCACGATTTACGAGGGCCGCGGCCGTTTTCAGCTGCAGGTCCTCTCACTCGAACCAGCGGGTGCGGGTGCGCTGGCCTTGGCCTTCGAGGCTCTCAAGCAGAAGCTTCTCGAGGAAGGGCTCTTCGAAAATTCTCGCAAACGGCCGCTGCCGTTCTTGCCGCGGCGGATCGGCGTCGTCACGTCCCGGCACGGAGCCGTGATTCGCGACATTATTCGCGTAGCGCATCGCCGGTTCCCGGTGCCCATTTTGCTTTCGCCAAGCCCCGTACAGGGCGAAGGCGCCGCCCTATCCATCGCGGCGGCGATGTCCGCGCTTTGCAAGATAAGCGACGTCGATGTGATCATCCTCGCTCGCGGCGGTGGCTCGATGGAAGATTTGTGGGCGTTCAACGACGAGGCCCTGGCCCGCGCCATCGCAGGTTGCTCCTGTCCCACCATCTCGGCCGTGGGGCATGAGACCGATTTCACCATCGCGGATTTCGTAGCGGATGTGCGAGCGCCGACGCCTTCGGCAGCGGCCGAGCTGGCTGTGCCAGTGGCCGCCGAGCTCCTGACCGAAGTTCGCGTGTTGTCTGGACGTCTGGGGCGCGCACTGCTTGGCCATATCGGTGCCCGCCGTCTCGCGCTAGAGCGCGGACGCGCACGCATGGGCAACCCGCACCGACTGATAGGCGAGCGCCGTCAGCGTGTGGACGAGCTCAGCGAACGCATGTCGCGCTCGCTGCACCAGGCCTGTAACCGGCGGCGGAAAGAGCTGCAGGCCATCGAAGGGCGGCTGTTGCGCGCGCATCCGCAGCGTCGGATTGCCGATCAGCGGGCCGCGCTCGTCACGCTGGAGCGCCGGCTTTCCCGCTGCGGATCCGCAATACTAGGCGACCGCCGCCGCTCTCTAGAAGCCATGTCGAGCACCCTGGCCGCGCTGTCACCCCTGAAGGTGCTCGACCGCGGCTACAGCCTCACGCGCGGGCCAGACGGCAAGGTGCTGCACGGCCGAGCAGGGCTCGCGCCCGGCGATGCGCTGACGGTCACGCTACGCGACGGTGACCTGCGCACGCGCATCGAGGAAATCGTCGTGACGAAGAATAAGTAGACGGGAAGCGCCCCTACTTGAAGCCCTTGAGGATGTCGTCGATATCCTTGCTGGCCTTGGACGAGGCAGGCTTGGGCGGCGCAGCCGGCGCAACAGGGCTGCCGGGCGCTGCCAGAGCCGGCCGGGAGCCGCTGTCCGCGACGCTGCCCTTGTGCGACCCCTTCTTCTTGCTCGACGAAGCTTTTGCCTTGGAAGGAGAAGCGTCATCACTCGCGACGACCGGTTTGCTCTGAGCGGCAGCGGCAGCAGCGTTGGAAGCGTTGGCCTCCGCCTGCTTCTTCCGCGCCTCAGCGGAGGCCCTCTCGGTCTCAGCCTTCAGCCTCTCGGTCTCCGCCTTAATCGCCTCCGCGCGGTCGGCGTCGCGCCTGGCAAACGCCTCGGCCTTTGCTTGCTGGCTGCGGATAACAGCCAAGAAAGCACCGGCCAGGATCAAGAGTAGAACACCGCCGGCAATGACAACGCCCACCGACCAGTGGGTCCTTTGTTTCGGTAGATTGAGACTCGGCAGAGCAACTTTGTCGCCCATAGGAAAATCGTTCCTCCGCGATCAATGTGCAATCTACGTTCCCTTCCATACAAGCCCAATCGTCACCCTTTGTGACTTTCGTGCTCAATTTGTGCTACCGGGGAAAGTGCAGCCAAGCCAGGAAGGATCCGCTATGGTCAGAGTTGGAAAGACCGTGACGCAGTACATCGATCTTCATTCCCACGTTTTGCCTGGCCTTGACGATGGCGCGCCAGATCTCGCCACCAGCATGGAGATGCTGGGCGCGCTCGCGGATCTCGGCTTCACGGAAATATGCGCCACCCCGCATCAGCGGAACGGCCTCTTCATTCCGCCGGCTGACGCGATCGATGCCGCGCTCGCCACGGTGCGCGCGGAAGCGAACGGCAAACGACCCGACCTTCGCCTCCGCTTGGGCGCTGAGAACTACTGGGACGAGATTCTTATCGAGCGCCTGCGCAAGCACACGGTGCCGTGCTACGACGGTCGCCGCGCCTTTCTGTTCGAAGTGAATCCCGTCTCCTTGCCGCCGAATCTTGCTGAAGGACTCTTCGAGATTCGCGTGAGCGGCACACTGCCTGTCATGGCGCATCCCGAGCGCTACTTGGCCGTTCAACGCGACATCGGCTTCGCGGAGGAGCTCGGCAAGCAAGCGGCGCTGGTCGTCGATCTGGAAGCGGTCGCGGGCACGGGTAATCGTGCCGAGGTCAAAGCCGCCCGTCGCTTGGTGGAAGAAGGCTTCGCGCACGCCGTCGCCTCGGACATGCACAGTCCCGACACCCGAGACACGGTGGGCGCTGGCATCGAGTGGATTCGAAAGCATCTCGGCACCGAAGCGCTTACGCGATTGCTCGAAGAGCATCCTCGCCGTATTTTGGCGGGCGAGTTGCCTTGAGGACCAAATCCGTACCGTGAAGCTTATCGCCAAGATTGCCCTTTCGCTTGCCGTGGGCGCGCTTTGCATCGCGCTTGCGGTCCACAAAATCGATCTTCAGCAGACGAAAGCGGTCCTGCTGGCCTTGCCGCTTGGGGCGGTCTTGCTCTACGCGCTTTCGATGGTGCCGGTGCACCTCTTGCGGGCTTGGCGCTGGAAATTCCTGCTGCGCCCGATCGGCGTGTCGCTGCCGTTTAGCCGTCTGATGATCATCTCAACGGTCGGCTTCATGGCGATCCTGGCGCTGCCGTTCCGCCTCGGGGAATTTGCCCGGCCCTATTACGTGGCCAAAGAAAGCCAGTCGCGCATGAGCGAGGTGCTGGGCACGGTGGCGGTCGAACGCATCGTCGACGGTTTGGTTATCGCGATTCTGCTCTTCGCGACGTACCTCTTCTCGCTGGCGCCGGGAGCGCGCCCCTATCCGCCCGTGCTGGCCTTTTCGGCGTGGCTCGCGCTGCTCGGCTTTCTGGGGCTAACCGCGTTTCTGGGCTTCGCCCTGCGCTGGCCAGAGGCCACCATTCGCATGCTGCTTACGACGACGCTCCTGCGCCGGTTCGCGCCGAAGTTCGCCGACAAGCTGGCCGACCAGCTGCGCGCACTCATGCGTGGTTTCCGTGCCCTCGGCCACGCGCGCGACATTTTGCCATTTCTCGCGCAGACCGCGCTCTACTGGACCGCCAATGGCCTTGGCATGTGGCTCCTCGCCCGGCTCATGAATTTGCCGATTCCCATCCACGCTGCGTTCGCCGCCATGGCGTTCACGGGAGTTCTGATTTCGTTGCCGAATGCACCCGGTTTGGTCGGGCAGTTTCACGCCGGCATCCTGCTGGCGCTGGCCGCGTATTTGCCCGATTCAGTCCTGGCTTCGGTCGGAGGCGCCTATGCCATTGCCGTGCACGGCATTCAGTTCGTGTGGTACGTCGTTCTTGGTCTTCTCGCGATGCTCTTCGTGGGCGGCAACGCGGCTTCACTTCGCAGCCTAGTGATAGAATCCCGACGAGCTGCCGATGAAGAGGCAACCAATGCCCAAGTCTAGTAGGACGAGCGCCGCCGTCGTCGCCAGCATCGCCACCGTCTCGCTCGCAGCAACCGTGGCCTGGGCGCGCACCCACGAGATTGCACCCTACCCCATCACCAGCGTCTGGCCAGCGGCCGTACGCTTCTTGCGGGTCGACCGCGGCTTCCCCATCCGCGAAAAAGACGAAGGCTCAGGCTACGTGCTTTTCGATTACACCGACGGTCCGAAGCCATGCAGAGCTTCGCTCGAGCTCATCCGCACTACGGACTACGAGGGCCGTGACGCCACCAAGATGGCGGTCTCTATTCCGGATCTCCCGCACCGATTCGAGCAAATGCTACTCGACAAACTGGCCGCCAAGATCCGCGACGACCAGGGCCCTCCAGCGCCACCGCCCCGTAAAGGCGAAAGGCCGGCAGCGCAACCGGATGCAGCGGCTCCGCCCAATTTCCCGGCCCAGCCGAATGCTGGCTCGACAACTAGCCCAGATCCATAAGCGGTTCGCCCTCTTCGACGAAGCGTCCCGGCTCGACGTGGATAGCAAGCACGCGCCCTGCAATGGGCGCTTCGACCGGCATCTCCATCTTCATCGACTCGAGTATCACAACGGTCTGGCCTTCTTCGACTTCGTCGTCGAAAGAGACTTCGACCTTCCAGACCGTGCCGGCTATGTGCGCTCGAACTGCGGTGGCCACTGGGCCCTGGTACTCTCTTGCGGAAATCGCTGACCCTAACGAGGACTCAGTGTAAACGGCCACGGGAAGGTCATGCCTTGGCAGGGAGGGAATTTAGCGGACTTGGCCGCCACCTCGACACAGGATCCGGTAGGTGTTCCAGCGAACTTGCCGGTGACGGTGGTGTTGCTGACCCTGCCGCCGGAGGCGACGCTAATGTTGGCCATCGCAGTGCCCGGCACCTTGAATTGGTTAGCGCAGGCCTGAACCTTGGGCTGCACGCCCCTCATGGCGTTGATGATGTCGCTTTGGGTGAGCGTAATGAGCTTCACTTGCGACACGGGCTTCGGCTCTTCGCCGCTCTTCTTACTACCGACCTCGCCGAGCAGATCGTCGAGCGATTTGCTGCCGCCGGTCTTCTTGCCGGCGGATTTGGACGAGTCGCTGGTAGGCGTCGAACTCGCGGTGGGTTCGGGCTTCCGACCGTCGTTGCCCGAACCGGCCTTGGCCGAGGCCGACTCGCTGCCCTTCCGGTGGCCCTTTTCTGACTTGCCAGAGTTGTGACCACTCTTTTCGGCGGGCTTTTCTTGCTTTTCATCGGTCTGGGCCGGGGCCGAGGCCAGCTTGGCTTCAGCCGCCGTAGGCTTCGGCGCCTCGGCTGCAGGCGCCGCCGCGGGCGCCGGGTTGGCCGCTGGGGCCGGAGCCGGTGCGGGCGCAGGTGCCGCAGCAACCACGACGACCTGGCCGGGTGCGGGTGCAGTCACGACCTTGTAGATGCCGTAGCCGAGAACCAAAATGCCGACGCCAAGAAGCCCCAGCACGGGGTAGACCCACTTCGGCGGCCCACTCGACGACATGGGCAAGAGAACCGGCGCAACCGGCGAGAACTGAGGGGTCGAGAAGGTCGGCAGCGCATCACCCGAGCGCTTGGATTCGCTGGCACCATCGTTTAGCGTCATGGCGGCCATGGAGCGAATGTCGATGAGACCCGAGCCTTCCGTGGTGGAAGTGCTCGACGGACGACGGATGCCTGCCGACTGGCTCGGCATGGCGAGCGCTTCGAGATTCGACAGCGAAAAGAGAACCGAGTTCTCATTGCGCTGGCCTGTCAAATGGGTCGAGCCTGAATTGTTACCGTTCTTGATGGTGATGACCGGCTCCGCGGGCTGGGTCGCGCCACCGAACAAGAAAGGCGACGAAGGCGCAGCCGCTACCGGCGAAGGCACGGCCGGCGCCGCTGCCGCCGAAGCGAACAAGTCTGCCGAAGCAGTCGATGATACGACCGTCTGCGCGGCAAATGGATCACTTTCGCCAGATGGCTGGGCCATCTGCGTAGACCCCGAGGGCTCAGCCTTCATCGAGCTCGAAACTCGTCCCGAGTCACGCGCGGCAGGATTGGCAACCGGATGACGGGTAATGCTCGCCAAAATCGCGGCCAATTCCGGCACCGTCGAAAGCTGCATCCAATCGGCGAAGCCCTCTTTCCAGACCAGCGTGTCCGAGTTGATTCTTCCCTCTCGCAGACGATCTTTGACCTCGGCCTCGTTGAGCGGGCCCACCTGCTCACCATCGACGACTACGTGCCATACGGCCTGATCCGCTGGGGCTGACGCCACCACCGCAGGCGTAACCGCCGCTGCTGCCGATTCTGCCGCCGAAGCGTGCTGGGCCTTGTCGGCCGCCGCCTGAGCAGCAACCGCGGCCGCTGCGTCACCCCCCGTCTTCACAACGATGATGTGGCCGCACTTCTTGCACCGAATCTTGAATGCCTTCCCCTGTATCTTCTCGTCGGCAATCGAGTACTTAGCCTGGCAGGAATCACAGACGATCTTCATGGGCTCCTCGTTTCGACGGGCATCGGCGGACGCGGCGATTATAGATAGGAGCCACTAGGTGGCAAGCCATTCTGACAAAAGAACCACCTGCAAGCGAGATTCCGCCGCAATTGATCGCATCGAGCGTACCGTCGCAGAAAGGTCTTGCATTGCGCTAGCCCGCATCTAGCCGACCACACTTCGGTACACTGACGAGCTTAGCTGAGCCAGTTTCTTTCGGCTCTGGGGCGACGGCGGGCTAGAGGATTTTAATGGAAACCCTGGCAGGGTTTCCAAACCCACGGCACCTGCCACCCACCCTGCCGCCCCCTCGCTTCGCGAGGCCGCGCGCGATGGTCCGCGCCGAGCAAAGCTCGGCGGCTCCCCACGCGTGTGACTAGCCCGCACTGCTTTCCTCGACCAAGCTCTTCTCATGAATAGGGCGGGCTAGCTGGCGCCGGCCCCCGCAAAGGGGTTGCTTCCGAGGATGGTCTCGGCCCGCCCCGGTCCCCACGAAATGACCGATGCGGAGACACCGACCAATTCGGCAATGCGTGCAAGGTAGGACTGCGCTGCCGCGGGTAAGTCCTCCAATCGGTGGACAGGCGCAGCACCGGCAGCTTTGGCGGGCCAGCCGGGCAGCGTCTCGTAGACCGGCTCGACCGCCATCAAATCGTCGGGGTCGAGCGGCATCTCGTCGAGCAATTTGCCGTTCAAGCGGTACGCCGTGCATAGTTTCACCTCGGGCAAGCCGTCGAGCACGTCGAGCTTGGTGAGCGCCAGCGATTCGATACCCGAAAGCCGTATGGTCAGGCGCAAAGCGGGAAGGTCGAGCCAGCCGCAACGACGAGGACGACCGGTCGTGCTGCCGAACTCGCGGCCGACTTCGCGCAGGCTCTCGCCAATCTTGTCGAAAAGCTCGGTCGGAAACGGCCCGTTGCCGACGCGCGTGGTGTACGCCTTCACGATGCCGATGACCGTGTCGATCGACGTCGGGCCGACGCCGCAACCGGTGCATGCGCCACCTGCCGTCGTCGACGACGACGTGACGAACGGATAGGTTCCGTGGTCGAGGTCGAGCAAAACGCCGTGGGCGCCTTCGAAAAGCACGTTCTTGCCGGCGCGAATCTGCTCGTACAAGAAGCGCGAAGCATCGCCGATGAACGGACGGATTTCCTCGCCGTAGCCCTGGTATTCCTTCACCAATGCGTCCAGGTCTGGCGCGGGCGCGCCCAGCTTGGCCAGTGCCGCGCTCACGTAGGCGATGTTCTTTTCCAGATTGCGGCGCAGACGATCGGGCCGAAGCAGATCGTCGACGCGCAGACCGGTTCGCGATGCTTTGCTTTCGTAGGTCGGCCCAATTCCCCGCTGCGTGGTGCCGATGGCGCCGGGCTTGCCCTCGCGCAAGCGATCGAGGTCGCGGTGGTGCGGCAGCGTCAGGTGGGCGCGGCCCGAAACGATCAGGTCCTGGTCCCTCGCGAGCAGTCCCTGCCCTCGAAAGGCGTCGATCTCTTCGACCAGCGTCTTCGGATCGATGACCATGCCCTCGCCAAGAACGCAGGTCACTCCCGAGCGCAGCACCCCAGACGGAATCAGGTGGGTGACGTATTTCTTTCCCTCGACGACGATGGTGTGGCCGGCGTTCGCGCCGCCGCCCCAACGAGCGACAACCTGGGCATGTTCCGTGAGCAAGTCGACGACCTTGCCCTTGCCTTCATCGCCCCATTGAGCGCCGACGACAACTACTACTGGCATCTTATTCTCCCTTGGCGCCGTCGTGTTGAAAGGTCGACCGCGCGAGCAACGGCTTTTTAGTACATGTCATCGCGGAATCAAAGCGGAACGGGACCGATGGTCGACGCGCCCTTGTAAATACGAGCCGCGTTCGTGTGTCCGTGCCGGTGCCAGCGCAAGTAGAGCTGCGCCAGATAAAACATGACCTCGTCGCGGTCGGTGCCCGCCGTCAGAGCATTGTCGACGAAATCGAGCACTTCGGTGCGTGCGTCACGCGGGTGGAAAAGGAAGGTCTTGGCAAAGACCGTTTGTTCGCCGTCCCAAACGACACGGGCTTCCACGAGCGAGCCGACCTCGAAACCGACGGTACTCCGGCGCTCGGCGACGCGAAACCGCGCTCCGCCTAGGACGTCTTCAAGCTCGATGGCGTTGCTGTCCACGTGCGCAATGTCGAACAGACTGCGGTGGCTCCCGGCGAGACTCGCCAGCGCTTGCAGTCGGTCGACTTTCGAGCCGCTCGCGCGCGCTTCTTCGAGCGCCGCAATCACCGGCGGCACGCCCGACCGCAACGGCCGTTCGACAACGTACCACTCGAGAAAAGCCACGGTGCGCGCCTCGTGGACTTCGGCGTCGTCCTCGAAAACCTTACCCGAGCGGGTGAAGTAGTCTTCACGGGCCGTAGCGATCTCGTTCTTGTAGCCGGCACCGGCATAGCGCGCGGCCAGCTCGTCGAGAAGATTGTGGATGAGACCCGGATCCCAGCGCCGGGCCGCCGCCTCCGAGGTGCTCACCGACGAGCTTCGTCCATCAGTTTCACGAAACGGTCGAAAAGATAGCTCGGGTCGTTCGGGCCGGGCGACGCTTCCGGGTGGTACTGAACACTGAAGATGGGCAGGCGATCGTGGCGCATGCCCTCGACGGTATTGTCGTTGAGATTGATGTGAGTCAGCACTGCTTTGCCGGAAAGCGAACCAACGTCGACGGCAAAACCGTGGTTCTGCGACGTGATTTCCACCTTGCGCGTGGTCAGGTCCATGACCGGATGATTCGCGCCATGGTGCCCGAACTTGAGCTTGTAGGTCTTGCCGCCAAGCGCGAGGCCCATAATCTGGTGGCCGAGGCAAATGCCAAACATAGGACGGCCGCTACGGCACAGCTCGGCCGTGGCTTCCACCGCGTAGGTCACCGCCGCCGGATCGCCGGGCCCATTCGACAGGAAGATGCCGTCGGGCTTTTCCGCCAGCACATCCTTGGCCGAGGTCTGCGCGGGCACCACCGAGACCGAGCAGCCGGCAGCGCGCAAGCGACGCAGGATGCCGCGCTTGATACCGAAATCATAGGCCACGACGCGGTGGCGAACGGGAAGCTCGGGCTTGGGATTGTTCGGCGCCTGCCACATGCCTTCGTTCCAGGCATACGACTTGGACGAGGTGACCTCTTTGACCAAGTCACGCCCTTCCAGCGAGGGATGCTTGGAAGCGCGAGCGACGGCACCTGCTGGATCGTCCACCTTGCGGGTAATGAGCGCGCGCTGGGCGCCGCCGATGCGCAAGCGACGCGTGATCGAGCGAGTATCGACGCCGGAGATCCCGGCGACGCCGTGCTTGGCCATGAAGTCGGCCAGGCTTTCTTGCGCGCGCCAGCTCGAAACGCGCGTCGCCAAGTTGCGCACCACGAAGCCGGCGCAGAACGGGCGGACCGACTCGCAATCCTCCAAGTTGACGCCGACGTTGCCGATCTCGGGCGCCGTCATCATGACGATCTGCCCGCGATAGGATGGATCCGTCAGGATTTCCTGGTACCCGGTAATGGCGGTATTGAAAACCAGCTCGCCCGCTTGATCAGCCGCAGCGCCAAAGGCAGTGCCGCGAAAGACGCTCCCGTCTTCAAGGGCCAAGAGCGCAGCGGAAATTGTTCTGGTGTCGTCAGCCAACGAGGGTCTCCTCCAAGAATGCGATGTTTCCGGCAACGATGGTGAGCATAGCCCGGCCACGCATCCCACGCCCGCCAAATGGGGAGTTACGCGACTTCGAACGGAACTTCGCCACGTCGCATGTCCACGTCGCGTCGGGATCCACGACGGTCACGTCAGCCACGGATCCCGGCGTCAACGTTCCACCCGGCAAGCCGAGAATTTTCGCCGGCGCAGCCGCCATGCGCGCGACGAGCGCCGCGGGCGTCATGAGCTTCGTGTGAACGAGATCGAGACAAAGGGCCAGCGACGTCTCGAGGCCGAGCATGCCCGAGGCGGCCTGTTCGAACTCAACGTCCTTTTCAATTGAAGAGTGAGGCGCGTGGTCGGTGGCGACGGCGTCGATGGTGCCATCGGCCAGCGCCTCACGCAGCGCTTGGACGTCGGCGTCGCTGCGCAACGGGGGATTCACGCGCGTCGAGGTGTCGTAGCCGGCGCATGCTTCATCGGTGAGCGTCAGGTGATGTGGCGTAACCTCGCAAGTCACAGGCAATCCGCGCCGCTTGGCTTCGCGAACCAGACGCACAGTTTCAGCGCAGCTGGCATGCGCCACGTGGTAGCGCGCGCCGGTGAGCGCGACCAATTCGATGTCGCGCGCAACCATGCCAGACTCGGCCGCAGCCGGTTGCGCGCGCAAGCCGAGGCGGGTCGAGGCCGCGCCTTCGTGGGCCGGCCCGTTGGCCGACAAGTGCACATCCTCGGCGTGCTGAATCACGACCAGGCCCATCCCACGCGCGTACTCGAGCGCCCGGCGCATGACCTCGCTATTCATCACGCTTCGGCCGTCGTCGGAGACGGCGACGATGCCGGCGTCCTTCATCTCGCCCATCTCGGCCAGCGTTTCACCCTTCTGGCCGACGGTGATACAGCCGATGGGATAGACGCGAACGACGCCGACTTCGCGAGCGCGGCGAACCATCAGCTCGGTCACGGCGCGGTTGTCGTTGGGCGGAACCGTGTTGGGCATGGCGCACACGGCGGTGTAGCCGCCCGCGGCTGCCGCCGCCGTGCCGGTCTCGATGTCCTCTTTGTATTCCTGGCCGGGCTCGCGCAAATGCGTGTGCAGATCGATAAGGCCGGGTACGACCCACTTGCCCTTGACGTCAATGACACGCGCACCGCTAGGCGCGGCGATACCGGCCTGGACTTGCGCCACCTTGCCGTCCCGGAGAAGGACATCGGCGCTGGCGTCGAAGTTACGCGCCGGATCGATTACGCGGCCACCGCGAAGAAGAAGGTCAGCCATGAAAAGCGCTCCTCACATAGGGTTTGCTAGGCGAGCCTGTCAAGAACAAGTCGACCACGATGGCTATTACTCCGCGGCGTCGCTGCCGCCGCCCAGCAGGTACAGAACCGCCATGCGCACCGCCACTCCGCGCGCGACCTGGTCCAAGATTACCGATCGGGGTCCATCGGCCACGAACGGATCGATCTCGACCCCTCGATTCATGGGCCCGGGGTGCATCACGATAGCGTCGGGCTTGGCCAGCGCCAACCGGCTCGGGTTGAGACCGAAGTAGCGCGCGTACTCGCGCGTGTTGGGGAAACGCCCGCCGGCTTTGCGTTCGAGCTGGATGCGCAACATCATCACCACGTCCGCTCCTTCCAGCGCGGGCTCGACGCGGTCGTAAGCTTCCACGCCCAGGCTTTCGATCCCGAGTGGGAGCAACGAACGTGGCCCCGCGACCCTCACACGGGCGCCGAGCTTTTGCAGAGCGAAGATGTTCGAGCGCGCCACGCGGCTGTGGTCGATGTCGCCGCAGATGACGACGGTGAGGCCCTCGATCTTTCCTTTGTGCGCACGAATCGTCGAGGCGTCCAGCAGCGCCTGCGTGGGATGCTCGTGCTGGCCATCGCCGGCATTCACGATCGCGGCGCGGATGTGCTTGGCAAGCAACTGCGCCGAGCCGGCCTGCGCGTGACGAAGGACCACGATGTCCGGGCTCATAGCGTCCAAGTTGGTTGCCGTATCGATAAGCGTTTCACCTTTGGTGGTGGACGAGGCTGACGCTGTGAAGTTGATGCCGTCGGCAGACAGACGCTTGGCCGCAATTTCGAACGAGGTGCGCGTGCGCGTCGACGGCTCCAGGAAAAGGTTGATGACCGTCTTGCCCCGCAGCGTGGGAACCTTCTTGATGGGCCGATCCGCGATTTCCAGGAAGCGCTCGCCGAGGTCGAGGATGGTCGTTATCTCCTCCGCGGTGAGGTGCTCCATGCCGAGCAAGTGCTTCTGGGAAAACGGCTGCGCCTGGGTCATGGAGCGCTCCTTTCACGCAACACCACGCGATCGGTCTCGCCGCGTTCGCTGAACAGCACCCGCACCGACTGCTCGCTGGTGGTCTGCAAGCGAACGCCGACGTAGTCGGGTTGAATGGGCAGCTCGCGCCGGCCGCGATCCACGAGTACCGCCAGCTGCACGGCGCGGGGACGGCCGTAGTCGGCGAGCACGTCCATCGCGGCGCGCACCGTGCGGCCGGTGAAGAGGACGTCGTCGATGAGCACCACCGTGCAGTCCTCGAGGCTCTGCTGAAGATCGGTGGCGCCAATCTCGGGCTTGGGCAAGCCTAGGAAAACGTCATCCCGGTAAAGCGCGATGTCGATGGCGCCCACGGCCGGCTTCTTCTCGCCCCCCTCGACCAGCAGCTTGGCCATGCGCTCGGCCAGAAAGGCACCGCCGGTGCGGATCCCGACGAAGTAAGCGTCCGAGCCGTTGCGCTCGACGATTTCGTAGGCGATCCGGCGCAGAACGCGCGCCATACCCACGGCATCGAGGATCTCGGACCTTTCGACCAAATTGCGTTCTGGCGGCGCTGGGCGAAACTTCATTTTCCGCATCTCCTCCTGGTTGCCGTTGCGGGCAGCAGGGATAACGCCCGACCCGAAGGAAAGTGTCAAGACGGCAAATGCGGCATTGCTTCAGCGCCGTTCTCTATCACGAAGAGCCTCATGCACCGATTGAGTCTGCCCTTGCAGCGTCTGCACGACGTGGCCCTGCCGCGACCGCGGCTGTTGCTGGTCGGAATCAACCCGGGCCTACGCTCGGCCCAGGTAGGCCACCACTTCGCCGGCCTCGGCAACCCGTTCTGGCGCCTGCTGCACGCAGCTGGCATTACGCCTTCGCTTCTCACTCCCGAGAACGGCGGCCGCCTTGCCGAGGTCGGCATCGCGCTGACCAACGTTTGCGCCCGCCCGACCCGTTCTGCGGCGGAGCTGACGGTGCGTGACTTCGACCGTGGATGGGCCATCCTGGTCCGCAAGTGCGTGCGTATGAAGCCGGGAGTGGTCGGACTGGTAGGGATCAGCCTCTACACGTCCTACGTGCGCTGGATCAATCGCCGCCAGCACGATCTGGCTCGTCCCACGCCGGGCCCCGGCGCAAAGCCGGAGACTATCGGAGGCGCTCCCATCTTCGTCGTCCCCAACCCGAGCGGCCTCAACGCCAGCTACCCAGGATTCGCGTCGAAGCTAGTGTGGTACCAAGCCCTGGCGGCATTCGTGGAACGCGCTGCCTGATTAGACGCTGTTACGTACCGCCGTCGCCGGCACGCGGCACTCGGGTCGCGTGGGCGTGTGGATGAGCGTGTTCGTGGGGGGCGAGCGGATCGCGGGCCGCGAACCGCGGACGCTCACGCGAGACGCCCACGCAGGCCGATTTCCGCTGGTCGCTACCGCGATCGCTCACGCTGGCCTATCTGCGCAGACCTTCGCCTGTGCTTGGGCGAGCGCGCTCGTGCACAGCGGATCCACCGGGTCGCTCGCACAGCCGGCGAAAAGGCCGGTGCGGACGATGGCGCAGGTTGCGCTCGCGCCCTCGCCGAGCAGGGCATCCAGGACTTCCACGGGGCGCGCGCTGCCGCTCGAGCTGACGACCACGCCAAAGCGCAGCACCTTGGCCTCGCTTGCCAGCCAGCCAACAGTTCGTTCGAGCTCGCTGGCTTCCGTCGAGTTGACGGTCGTGACGAAGACGACGCTCTTGCGAACGTCCACGGCATTGCCGCGGTCGGGACGGCGGCTGTCGTGTCGCTCGCGCCGCGTGGCAAGCAGCGGTTGGCCGTCCTTCCAGCGCGCCACGGCAGCGTCGGCGGAATAGCCAGGCGGCAATCGGGCCGCGTAGTGGGCTTGGCTGAGCACGCGACCAAGCGGCGCATCGCCTGCAGCCAAGCCGGCCGCCGCCAGGAAGCCGATGCCGGGCGGAGAAACCGGAGCCAATCGCTGCAGCACTTCTTCGGCAGTCATATCACCCACCAATTTTACGTCGAGCAATTCGCCGAGCGATGGAATGCCGAGTCCGAGCGCCGGGCCGAAGATCAGGCCGGGCTTGGGATGAAAACCGACGGAATAATGGATCTCCAGGCCGGCGCGACGAAAGGCGCGCGGCAGGTGGCGCACCAGATCGAGGTGCGCTTGGAACGCCGCTGGCCCGAGCTTGCTGTAGCACAGGCGAAAACGCGACGGCTCCTTCTGGTGCGAATCCGTAGAAGGACGAGGTGCGGTCCGTTTGCCGCCACTGTGCGACCGGCGCGGTGGTAGCGTTGTGCGCGGCGACCACGCGTTCATCCGGCGCAGAAAGAACAAGCGCTCGCGCTTCATGCCTTCGAGATCGCAGCCGACGCCACAGTCGTAGCAAACCAGCTTGCGCGCCGCCGCGTCTTCCGCCGCAGTCACCGTCGGCGGGTGCAGCAGGTTTCCTACCGGCTTTCCGCAAGGAGGCGAAGCCTTGTTCTGCATCGCTTTGCCCATCTCTTTGCGCAAAAACTCGGTTTCCACCCCGACGTCGATGTGATCCCAGGGCAGACGCGCCGTTTCGGCGATTGCAGCAAAGTAGCGCTCGGGCGAAAAGCCGTGCGATTGCGCGTGCTCGTCCATCGCTTGCTGCCACAACTCTGGCCGGAAGCCTTCGCTCCAGCCGTCGAAGCGACAGCCGAGGCGAAACGCGCGTTCGAGGACGTCGGCGCATGCTCGATCGCCGCGGGAAAAAATCGCTTCCAGATGCGACTGCACGTTTTCATGCGTGCGCACTTCAACGCGCAGTGCACGGGCGCGATCGCGCAACAGCTGGTGCTTGTGCGCCGTCCTCTCGTGGCTGTCCATCGCAGCCCACTGAAACGGGGTATGGGGCTTGGGCACAAAGGTCGACACCGCAGCCGAAACCTTCGCCCCACGCAGATACTGCCGCGCCAGCGTCTGCACGCGCGCCGTGGTCTCCACGATGCCAAGAACGTCCTCATCGGTCTCGGTCGGCAAACCGATCATGAAGTACAGCTTCATGCGCTTGTGGCCGTTCGCGAACACACGCCGCGCGGATTCAAGAATGTCCTCTTCGGTGACGTTCTTGTTGATGAAGTCGCGCATGCGCTGCGTGCCGGCCTCGGGCGAAAACGTAAGTCCGGTGATGCCGCCCGCCGCCAGATCCGCCATCAGCTCTTCGTCGAGCCCGTAAGCTCGCAACGACGAGACGGACAGCGACGCCTTCTCCTCGCGCAGCTTGGCCATGGCCTGCCGAATCAGCGGCGTCACGCACGAGTAGTCGGCCGGTGACAGCGACGCGAGAGAGGTTTCGTCGTAGCCACCGCGACGAACGCCGCCCACCAGAGAGCGCAACACCTCGACGGGATCCCGCTGGCGGACCGGCCGGTAAACAATGCCCGCCTGACAGAAGCGACAACCTTCGGTGCAGCCGCGGGCAATCTCCACCGCCATCCGGTCGAAGACCGCTTCGGCATGCGGAAGCAACGGGTCCTCGGGAAATGGAAAGCGGTTGATGTCGGCCACCCAGGCGCGGCGCGCGCGCTTGGGCACGCGAGCGTCGCGCGGCTCACCGACCACGAAAAAACCGGTGGCAGCGTCGGCCTCGCACGAATAAAGCGCGGGCACGTAAAGTGGATATTTTTCCGCCAGCCGGATGAGAATCTCGCGTCTCGGAATCTTCATCCGTCGCAACTCGGCGGCTTCGAGGCACAAAGGCGGCAAATGCTCTTCGGCTTCGCCGATAAAGAAGGCGTCGATGAACGGCGCCAGCGGCTCGGGATGCGTCGCTACCGGTCCGCCAGCGAACACCAGCGGATCGGCATCGGTGCGCGCCTCCGACCGCAAGGGTAGCCCGCCGAGATCCAAAATACTGAGCACGCCCGTGTAGTTGAGCTCGTACTGAAGAGAAAACCCGACAATGTCGAATTCGCCGAAAGGCCGGGCGCTCTCGAGCGTAAGAAGCGGAAGTCCGCGGCGGCGCAGCTCGGCCTCCATGTCGAGCCACGGCGCAAACACGCGCTCACAGGCAATGCCCGGGGTTCTGCCGAGCAGCCCGTACAGAATCTTCGTCCCGAGGTGGGACATGCCGATTTCGTAGACGTCGGGAAACGCGAGGCAGATGCGTGCCTGTACCGTCGACGAATCGACGGATCGCTCGCCGTATTCGCCGCCGGTGTAGCGCGAGGGCTTCTGCACCTCGCCCAGAAAGGCGGCGTAAGGGTGATGGTACGGCAGTCGAGTCATCGGCAAGAGTGTAGCCCAGCCAGACCCACCGCACCGCGGCGCTTCTACATTCCGCCCTGCATGATGAGCGGGAAGTTGGTCGCGTATTCTTCCGAGCTGGGCGGAAAGACCCAGCGTCTCACCGCGGTCTTGATGCACGGCTCGACGAGAATGAAGCTCGACGGAGCGTTGACGACCACGTGCTCGACCATGCCCGACATTCCGATGGACACCGTAACGTCGATGCGGCCACTCGTCAGGTGGTTGTCCATCTTCAGCGCCCGCTCGTAGCAGGCCTTGAGTGCCGTCTGGTTCATCTTGTTGCGAACGACAGCACTGATTTGCGATTGTGAGACCGTCCTCGACTCATCGAAAGGATTGGGGCGGATATCGGGCCTCGGAACAGGACGCTCGGAAGACCTGGACGGCGGTGATGGCGCAGGCGCCGGCCCGACCTGCTTCACCGTCTTGCCTGCGCTACGCTTGCCGCCGCCGCGAGAAACCGGCATCGGCTTCTCGTCAACCACCGGCAAGACGGCTTGCGGCTCCGATTCAGTCGGCTTCGGCTCTTCGATGGCTACCGTCAGCTCGGCGGCCGCCTTGCGCTGCGGCAACTCGGGCTCGACGGGTACCTTGTGGCTGTCCATTCGAAAGCTAACCAGCGCGATCAGCAGCACCAAGATAACGATGATGCCTGCCGCGAGCAGGTACTTCATCCCCGGCCGCGTCTTCTCGATTTCGGCAGGCTCGGCAGGAACGGCCGCGAGCGAGGGAGACGGCGGCGCTGAAATGTCTGGAACGACCTCAGGCCCGACGGTTTCGGACTCAGGCTCTGCAACGGCAAGCATGACGCCGGCCAATTCGCCCGGGTCCAAGCTAGCCGGGGCCGTCGCAGCGGCGGC
>Ga0066789_10000278_pt1 | contig 19456 bp, 15 predicted proteins | sample OrgsoiDNA2013049_FD_70960 | JGI IMG/M metagenome (GOLD analysis project Ga0066789, IMG submission 70960) | Permafrost soil microbial communities from the Arctic, to analyse light accelerated degradation of dissolved organic matter (DOM) -... | ecosystem: Environmental > Terrestrial > Soil >...
GCGTGCCTGTCGGGATGACATAGCGAAAGGAACCCTGCCGATGGCTAAGATCGAATTGCCCAAGAAGTTCGTCAGCAAATACCCGCACAAGTTCGCGGCTGGCAAGAAGCACTACCTGCGTGGTCAGCGCATTCTGCCCAAACCCATCACGGGCAAGGAGAGCCTGCCGGACCTGATGGACAGTGCCTTTTTGGCCTACAACGGCGGTCGCTTGCAGGAGGGCGCCCGTCTCTTCACGGAAAAGATGCTGGCCAACGACGGCGTGACCGTCGGCATGAGCTTGGCGGGTGCGATGACTCCCGCTGGCCTCGGCGCTTCCGCAGTGGTCCCGCTCATCAAGGCCGGCTTTGTGGACTGGATCGTGGCCACCGGCGCCAACCTGTACCACGACATGCACCACGCGATGAACTTGCCGCTCTACCGCGGCTCGCCTTTCTCGCGTGACGTCGAGTTGCGCCGCTTCGGGGTCGTTCGCATTTACGACATCCTCCTCGACTACAACGACGTCCTCATGCGCACCGACGATATTTTGCGCAAGATCATCATCCAGAAGGAATTCCAAAAGGAGATGGGTACCGCCGAGCTGCACCACCTTATCGGCAAGTACTGCGCAGAGTTCGAGAACCAGATGGGGCTCAAGGATGCATCGGTGCTGGCGGCGGCCTACCGTGCGGGCGTGCCGTGCTACACGTCGTCGCCCGGCGACTCTACCATCGGCATGAACGTGGCCGGCGTCGAGCTGCGTGGAAACAAGCTGCGCATCAATCCGAGCATCGATGTCAACGAGACCACGGCGATCGTGCTGGACGCAAAGATGCGCAAGAAGAAGACGGGCGTCATGCTGGTCGGCGGAGGCTCGCCCAAGAACTTCATCTTGCAGACTGAGCCGCAGATTCAGGAAGTCCTGCGTATCAAGGAGATAGGCCACGACTACTTCCTGCAGTTCACCGACGCCCGCCCGGATACCGGCGGGCTGTCAGGCGCGACGCCATCCGAGGCTGTGAGCTGGGGGAAGATCGATCCGAACCAGCTTCCCGACGCTGTCGTTGCCTACCTCGATTCGACGGTGGCGCTACCGCTCGTCACGCACTATGCATTGGCACGACGTCCGCCACGCAAGCTCAAGCGACTTTACGACCAGCGCGGCAAGCTGCTGGAGCGCCTGACCGCCGAGTACTTCAAGCACAACAAGGACGCCACGCCGATTGAATAGAGTGGTTCCTTCGTCGACTCAACGGTATATGGCGCCGACGCTAGCTAATAGCGAAGGCGCCGTAGCCGACGACGCGATTCTTGGATCCGACGGTGTCGCCCGAGTTACGTAGCTCGAGCGTTTGGCAGGACAGCTTTTTCTCGGCCGCAATTCCCAAGATGCCGTTGATGGCCGTCGCGCCACAGGCTTGCTCGTGGTCGATGCCGCCAGCGACGAGAGATTCGATCTGTTTGGCAGTTTCCCCGTCGAGGTGCTGAGCCGTCGCGTAGTCGTGATAGTGGCTCAAATCGGAGCTGATCACGATCAGAGTTTCGTCTTTGCCCCAGAGCGCCGCGAGCACCCGTTCACAGGCTTGCCAATCTTCGTCGCCCGCCAACAGCGGAACGATGTGCGCCGATGGAAAGACGGTCTTGATGAAGGGGAGCTGAACTTCAAGGCTGTGCTCATCGTCGTGAGCGCCCTCGAACTCGCGCGCAAGCCCAGCCGTGGTCAGTGCTGTCACGGCGTCGCGGTCGACGGTAACCGGCCCGAGCGGTGTTTCGAACGCGCTGGCGCCACTGCTGGCTATCCCGGAAAAGCCCACGCGGTGCGACGGTCCAAGCAGAACGACCCGTTCGATCTCGTCCCGTCGCGCGCTTACCGCTGCGTAGGCCGCGCCCGCCGTCGTGCCTGAATAAATGTAACCGGCATGGGGCGCGACGATGGCCTTGACGAGCATCGTCCGCGCGGCAGACGCAGTTTTCGCAGATTTCGATAGGTGGCTCTTTACCACCGCTGCAAGCTCCTGCGGCTTGTCGGGATAGAACGTCCCAGCAAAGGCGGACGGTCGAACGCGCATAGCCCTATCGTACCTCGGTTCGAGATTGAGAAAAGGCCAGTCGTTACCCTGGGCCCGGCGATCGGGATGGGCGTGAGGAGGTGTGGCAGATCGCCGCACTTGTGGCTGTGAAGGCCCCTGGCGGTAACGCCAGGGGCGTGGCCGGCCCCGGAGAAGGCAGCAAAGACGTGTTATGCTGGAAGAGGTTGTTGTGCTGACCGCGCAACTGCAGGCGCGACGATGTTTGGACTAAAAATGGAGCCACGGTGAAGTTATGCCGCCGGTGAAAAAACAGCACGACGAACGCCTAGGCACGGTCCTCGAAGGCTCCTATCGCATTACCCGTCTCCTCGGCGAAGGGGGCATGGGCGCCGTCTACGAGGCGATTCAGCTTCGCCTGAACAAGCGCGTAGCGATCAAATTGATGGCCTGTCGCCTGGCCGCGAACAACGATGCGCTGGCGCGCTTTCATCGAGAGGCCGACATTACCTCTCGCCTCGGGCATCCCAATCTGGTCAACGTCATCGATTTCGGCATGTCGCAAGCGGGCGAGCCTTACCTCGTCATGGAGTATTTGGAGGGCGAGGACTTGGAGGCGCGCCTTCGTCGCTCTGGCACGCTTCCGGTGCCGTTGGTGGTCCACATCGTAAAGCAGACGGCATCCGCTCTGGCAGCGGCGCACGCCCAAGGGGTCGTCCACCGCGATCTCAAGCCGGCGAATGTGTTCTTGCTGCATGTGCCTGGCGAGATGGAATTCGTGAAGGTGCTCGATTTCGGTGTCTCGAAGGTGAAGGCGGCTGGCGTCAAGCTCACCAAGGTGTCGGTGGCCCTTGGCACACCGACGTATATGTCGCCCGAGCAGGCCGCGGGAAGGACCGACGAAATCGATCACCCGGCCGACCAATGGGCACTCGCATGCATCGCCTGGGAAATGTTGAGCGGGCGCGGACCGTTCGTCGCAGACGACCTGAGCGCGCTCTTCTACCAAATCCTGAATTTGCAGCCGCCGTCGCTCTTGCTGAAGGTGCCGAGCCTCGAGCCGGAGGCGGAGTTGGTTCTGCTTCGCGCTTTGTCCAAGTCGCCTCGCGCGCGCTTTCCGTCGATTCGCGAGTTTGCGAGCGCGTTCGAAGCAGCGGCCCTTGGTAGACCGGCCGAGGTGACGCCCTTGCCCATGGTGCTTCCGCCGCTGCTGCCTGTCGACAGTGTCGATGCGACTGCCGCAGCCGCCGAGATGAAGCCGCTTCTGAAGCAGCTCACCACGTTTTCGCGTACCACGGGCGAGATCACCGAGCTGGTTATGCCGCAGCCCCAAGCGCCAATGAGGCGGTCGCGCTATGCGTTTGGATTGCTGGGCATCGTGGCTGCCGCCGCCCTTGTCATCCTGCTCGTGCGTCCGCATTCGCCGTCGGTCGTTACGGCCGCCCCGGCGGTGCGGACCTGGCCCGTCGCCGCACCTGCTCAGCCTGCAGCGCCATCGATTTCTCCCCTGGCTGCGACGCCGATGTCCCACGCTGGGGAGTCCGAAGGCCCCAAGGATGCTCCCTCGGCGGGCAGGAATAGTGTGAAGAAGAGTCATATGACCAATGGTGCTGCGGCGTCGTTCGCGTCGAGATTCGATAGGCGAGGCGGCAAGCGAAAGGCCTCGTCGAGGCCGAAGGCAGACGCCGTGCCGTTGCAGCCGCGGGTGGTAAAGCGGACCATCATTCGAGAGTTGTGAAAGCGCATTTCGCGTGCACCTCGGATGACGGGCAGGTGGTGTGCGAGCTCTGCCCGCGCGCTTGCCATCTGCGTGAAGGCCAAAGCGGCGTCTGCTTCGTGCGCAGCTGTCGCGGCGGCGCGCTCGTGCTCGACACCTACGGCCGCTCGACCGGCCTTTGTGTGGATCCCGTCGAAAAGAAACCGCTCTATCATTTCTTGCCGGGCACGCCCGTGCTGTCGTTTGGGACGGCTGGCTGCAACCTGATGTGCAAGTTCTGTCAGAACTGGCAAACCAGCCGTGCCCGGGACTGGCAGCGGGTCAGCGTCGAGGCGGCCCCAGAAACCATCGCACAAACCGCGCTCGACGAGGGTTGCCCCAGCGTGGCCATGACGTACAACGACCCGGTGGTTTTCTTCGAATACGCCGTCGATGTTGCCGACGCCTGCCACCGCTTGGGCGTTCGCACCGTGGCGGTCACGGCCGGTTATATTGCTGCGCCAGCACGCGCCGAATTCTTCCGCCACTTCGATGCCGCCAACATCGATCTCAAGGGGTTCTCTGAGCGCTTTTATCGGGATCTATGCAGCGCGGACTTGAAGACCGTGCTGGACACCTTGGTTCACGTTCGCTCAAGCACGCAGATGTGGCTCGAAATTACAACCTTGCTCATTCCCGGCGAGAACGACAGCGAAGCCGAATTGAACGCCATGACACGCTGGCTGGTGGCGAACCTGGGCGCCGACGTGCCACTGCACTTCTCGGCGTTTCATCCCGACTTTCGCTTGCTCGATCGTCCGGCCACGCCGCCTGAGACGCTCCGGCGGGCGCGTGACATCGCCCGCGCCAACGGCATTCGCCACGTGTACCTAGGTAATATTACCGACCGCGACGGCAGTACCACGTTCTGTGCCTGCGGCAAGCCGCTCGTCACCCGCACCGGTTACCAAATCACTTCGTTCGCCCTGACCGCGACCCATACCTGCCCCGCCTGCGGCGCCACCTGCCCCGGACGCTTCGCCTGAGGTCTCTGCGCCCTTTATCTTTCGTCAGCGCCCTCTGAGTTTACAGGCTCTCGAGGAACGCGATCAGGTCCGTCTTCTCTTGCGGGCCGAGGTGCACCCCGAATTCGTGACCGGTGTTGCGATTGCCGGGCAGACGCGTGTCGAAAACGAACGTGCCTTGGCCGCTGCCCAGCGTGAAGGTGACGGGTCGCTCGTCGGTCTCGTCGAGCAACGCCTTCAGCGTTGGCACCGATCCGTTGTGAAGATAGGGCGCCGAAGCGACCAGCGTCGTGAGAGGCGCCGTGCGCACCCACGGCCCGGCGACTTGCACGATCTGCGTGGGACCGCGCCGATGGACCGAGGGAATGCGCACAATGGACATACGCACGTCCTTGTCGGCGAGCGCGCGGCGATCGACCTCGAACCCGAAAAGCGCGTCGGTTCCGATGCCGCCTGCACGCATATCGTCCAGCTCGTCCCCCTGCGCGCGGCCGTCCCCGTCGGCATCGAAAGGCAGAATGCTGCAGTTGGTGTACGGAATTGGCGTGGCTAGCACCGGGTGACTTTCGTGGCAACCCACGCAGATTTTGCGGACACTGTCGGCGCTCGCGCGCTCGTCGTCGATGCCGAACTCTTCGAAGCTCGACGCCAGGCCTGCCGGCCCCTTGCCTTTGCGCAGGCCTACCATAGCGAGCACGCCCATTGGCTCGTGCACGCGGTGACAGTCGGTGCAGCGGGGAATTTCCAGGCCTGCCTTGGGGATGGGCTTGGAGGTCGCCAGCGTCGTGGCGGAATGGCAGGACACACAGCGAACCGGGATCCGCGCCGTGCTCGGCCGCGTCTCGTCGATAGGCGCGAGGAGCGGCGGCTCGATATTCGCTTCCGCGTACACCGGTGGCACGTCGACGAGAATCTGCTGGTTGACGATGTCCCCCACGGTGCGGTCGAAAAAGATCGCGCGACCACGCTCGACAGCAGCGCGATCCAGCTTGGGTCGGGCAATGCCGGCCACGTCCGTGTTGTAGAGCAGCTGGCGAATTTGCGTGGCTTCGAAGCCGAGCCGCAGGCCGCGCACCATGGCAGGTGGCGCGGGCGCATTCTGGCGCAGCACGCGCGCACACATGATGCCGGAGAAAGAATCAGCCTGCAGGCCGATGGCGCCGATGGTGCGGCTGTCGAGAACCATGGCTCGATTGATGAGATCGGCATCGCCTTCGAGCCCGGGTGGAAATTCGATGCCCAGCTCGGCGAGCGCTTGGCCGCGCCGCTGGCCGGTGCGCTCGGCGTAGCGGCCCAGCCAATCCACGCCCCGGGTTGCGTACGTGGCGGCCCAGTTGATGACAGACAGCGAGCGCACAAGCAGAGTGCCCGGCGTACTTTTGGGATTGAACACGCCGGCGGGACCGGTACGCATGAGCCCCACGTCGGCGTAACGGCGCGAGTGCAGGCCCGGCGCGCTCATGTCCAGTCCGAACTCGTTGGTGAGATCCTGGCGACCGGGACCGGCCGAAAGCAGCGAGGCTTGCACCTGCTTGGCGTCGGGCAACTTCAGTGCTTGCCGGTATTCGGCCACGGTGACCCGTCCGTCATGATTGGCGTCGAGCACCAGGCCGTCGTCGAGCCGCATGCGCCGCTTGATTTGGCTTTCGCCGTCCGGTAGGCCGTCGCCGTCGAGATCGAGCACGTGGGCTGGATCGAAAAGCGACGACGTGGCAAGGAGCATGCCGTAGTCGAGGTGCGTGCTCGGAAGCCCGAGCACCGTCTTGCCGTCGACCGGGTTGCGGCCGGAATGACAGAGCCAGCACGTCATTCCGATCTCGCCTGTGGGCTTGCCGGTCTCGCGATCCAGGGCATCGCGCAGACCCGAAAAGCCCGTACTGGCCGACGTGTAGCCGATTTTTCCGGCTGGCTCGTCGGGATCTACGGCCAGGCCAAACACCGTCGGGTTCGCCAAAATGCCGCCTTTGAGCGACAGGTGGCGCGTGACGTAGGTGTCGATCTGGCCGTCTTGGTCCAGATCCAGCGGCACGTGGTCGAGGTGGATCTCGATGTCGCGGCGCCACGCCAGATCCGCAAGGTGCGCCCAGTAGTCGCCGTTGGTGCTGACCAAGCGGGAGCCGGGCGCCGTAAAGTCCTGCCACTCGTAGGTTCCGATGCTTTCGATGGCTTGCTGGCGCACCGACGCCGATGCCGCCGCCGGCAACAGGCGAGGCGCCTCGACCCCCGGCATGAGCGTCGCCTCGGGCAGAGGCAGAGGCGGCTCTGGTCGTTCTACGGGCGTTTTGGGGCGCGGCCTGTACTTGTGCTTGCACGCAGGCGCGCCGATTCCGGAAAACGCGAGCAACGTGGCAAGTGCGATTCGCTTCACGAGCAGCTGAATCTAGCTTGGGCTACAAAATGTGCACGGCCTCTCGACGGCTCTTCGCATAAGCTGGAGGCGATGTCGTTCGCTCCGCAAGTGAAGGTCCCGCCCGGTGCTCGTGTGAAGCGCATCGACAGCGGTGGCGTCGTCGAGGTCGTCATCGAGGTAGCCCCCACGTCGACCGGGGAGGATCTTGTCTCTCAGTTCGCCTCGCTGACTACCAATGCCCGGCAGGCCCTCCTCGCACAAGGGCTGGGGCCGACCAACGTCGTCGCCGGGTGGATCCATTTCGCCGAGGCGCCCAAGTGGAATTGGCGCGAGGCACTGGCATCGGCATGGGATGTGAACGGACCGCTGCCGCTGACGGCCGTGCTGCAGCCGCCAGCGCAGCCGTTTTGCCGGTGCACGATGCAGTTGCACGCCATGCGTACCGCGCGGCAAAGCGGCGTCTGGTACGGCAATTGCCAAAGTCCCGCCGCCGCCACCATCTTGCGCTCGGGCGCTCGCCATCTGCGTCTGATGTCCGTCCGGCCCAGACCCGAGGTACGGGGCACCGATGTGGCCGACCTGGCGTACGACATGTTTGCGCAAGCTCGCCACGCGCTGATCGATCGCGGACTGGCCTTTTCCGACGTGGTTCGCACCTGGATCTACGTGCGCGACATCGCACGCAACCACGCGGCTTTCGAACAGGGGCGAAATCGCTTTTTTCGCGAGCTAGGCCTCGAGCGCTTGCCGGCCAGCACCTGCGTGGAGGGGGCTCTGGTCGACGGATCCGCATCCTTGGCCATGGATTTGTACGCCGTCGCCGCCCATCCGGCCGTGACTGTTTCCGCGATTGCGCCTGGCCTGACGGGGCAAGCCGTCACCGTCGCCGAGCCGGGGCGCCTCTCTCTTTACGTATCCGGCACCGCGAGCCCGGCAACGCTAGACGGGAGGGACGATGTCGTCGCGCCAGGCGATCTCCAAGGTCAGCTCGATGGTGTTTTCCGCAACGTTCGTTCCTTGCTCGACCAAGCGGGTATGACCTTCGCCGATGGGATATCTGCCAAGGCGTACCTCAAGCACGCAAGGGACTACCCTACGTTTGGCGAAGCCGCGCGATCGCATGGCCTTGCCGACGACGTCCCCGCGACGGTGGTCGTGGCGGACATCGGTCGACCGGAGTGTTTGTGCGAAATCGAGCTCTGGTTTTCGCAGACACGGTAGGCTCGCGCGCGCCCGTCGCTGGCGCTCTGTGTCAGGTGCGCCGGGCTAGGCGCAGCGGTCGATGTCACCAAAACCGGACTTAAATGCTCCGAAACTCCGAGCCCACAATGCCGAAATCAGCAAAAAGCTCGTGATCGCCTGGGCGGAGCGCCGATTGCGCGCTACGCTCACACCCATGGACACTATTCTGCGAATTTCCGATGCGGCGAACTTAGCGATCCATGCGATGGCTCATATCGCGCGCTCGAAGGGTACTGTGAATCATTCAGTGGGTGAAATTGCCACCGAACAGGGCGTGTCCGAAGCGCATCTGTCGAAGGTCATGCAGCGACTGGTGAAAGTCGGATTGCTGACCTCGCGGCGTGGTCCGGGCGGCGGGTTCGTCTTGGGGCGAGTAGCGGAAAAGATCTCGCTGCTCGAAATTCTGGAAGCCATGGACGGGCCAATGTCGGACTGCAAATGTCTTCTTGGACGCAAGAAGTGCATGTTCGGCGGGTGTGCTCTCGGCGCTCTGCTTACCCACGTGAATCATCAGGTGCGTGTCTTCATGGCGTCGCGCAACCTCACGGATCTCATGGGCTCGTCGCTCAAGCACTCCTCGTATCTTGCGGGCTTGGGCGGAGACAGCGAAGAGAAGCCCAAACGCGCGCGCCGGGCAAGAGCCTGAACCCAGGGTTGTGATGGAAACCCTCGACGGGTTTCCAAACCCGCGGCACCAGCCACCCGGCCTGCCGCCGCCTCGCTTCGCCAGAGCGGGGGCAGGGGTTGGAGGTGTAGGTCCCGAAGTCCCCGAAGGGGGAAGCTTGGCGGCTCCCCGCGCGTTTGGCTGGCCCGCGTGCAGTTACGTTCCGCCATCCTTCAAGACAGGATAGCCGGCGGCTTGCCACGCCAGCATGCCGCCTGCGAGATCGCGTACGCGCAAGTATCCGCGCTTGATGAGCTCATTGCCGGCCGACTGGCTCATGCCGCCGCTCATGCATACGAGCACGACGTCCGCGCAATGGTCATCGTGCAGGTACGCTTCGACGGCGTCGACTTGGCTAAAGGGAATAGCCGTATCGGTGCCGGGGATGTCGCCCTCGTAGGGAACGTGCACGCTGATGACGATGGGATCGCTCGTCGCCATCAGGGACGCTAACTCGGCGGGGGACAATCGTTTGAGCGTCTTCCAACCGTTGCAGCCCGCATCGATCGCGGGCGCGTCCACGGATTCTATTTCTGCGACGCCGGTATCGATTGTGGCTCCGCCGTCGGGCCCAACATCCGGGACCGCGGACGTGTTACTGCCGCAGCCCAAACCGGACAGCAGGAGAAGAGCCGCGACGCGGGACCGAGTGACGAGCTTCATGGGCGCAGCATAGGCGAAATCATGGCCATGTCGCACGTCCCCTGGTCAATCGCACTACCGAATCCCAATAACAAGCGTTAGTATCCCGCTGCCTGCGCGGGCGCGCATTCCATCATTTTTCGTGACGGAGGAGATGAACGTGAGAAACACCATGAAGCTTGCAGTATTCCTGTTGGCCGGCTCGCTGCTGGGCACTGCTTGTGTCACCTCGGGAACGTTCGAAGCCAAAGAGGCTGAGCTCGCCAAGACGGTCAAGGAAAAGGACGCTCTAAGCCAGGAGAACGCCAAGCTTCAGGCCAACGTCGACGATTTGAACAAGCAGATTGCCGATCTGAAAAAGCAGATGGATCAGGTGAAGGCGTACGGCAGAGGCAAGGCCGACGAGGCGGGCCAGCTGGCGGTCGGCATGGACAGTTTGCAGAAGCGGCTCGACGAGCTTGAGAAGCAGAAGAAGGTCGCCGACGAGCGCGCGGCCATGTTCCGTTCGCTGGCCGAGAAGCTGCGCTCGATGGTCGACGCCGGCCAAATCAAGGTCACGGTTCGCAACGGCCGCATGCTGCTCGTGTTGCCGAACGACATCTTGTTCGATTCGGGCAAGACCGAGCTCAAGCCCGAAGGCAAAGACGCCATCGCCAAGGTGGCCAAGATTCTGGCGGCCATGGACCGCCACTTCCTGGTGGCCGGCCACACCGACAACCTGGCCATCAAGACCAAGCGCTTCCAGTCGAACTGGGAGCTGTCCACTCAGCGCGCGGTCGAGGTTGTTCGTCTGCTGATCGACAACGGCATGAAGCCGAGCCAAGTCGGCGCTGCGGGTTACGCCGAATACGATCCCGCCGCCGACAACGGGACGGCCGAGGGGCAAAAGCAGAATCGCCGCATCGAGATCGTCGTCGAGCCGAACCTATCCGAGCTGCCGAGCCTCGCAGGCCTCGGCGGTAAGTAGTTTTTCGATAGTCGTTCGTCGGTCTGTCAGGGACCGACTGCCATGTTCAAGAAGCGCGACGTAGCAATTCATTTCGTGGGAATCGGCGGTATCGGCATGTCCGGTATCGCCGAAGTGCTTTTGAATCTCGGGTACGCGGTTTCCGGATCCGATCAGCGTGAGAGTGATACGACTCGGCGGCTTGCCGGCCTGGGCGGACGCATTTGCATCGGCCATCGCGCTGAGCAGGTACGCGACGCCCACGTGGTCGTCATCTCGAGCGCCGTAAAATCGGACAATCCGGAAGTGGCCGCGGCTCGCATGCGTGGCATCCCGGTTATTCCGCGGGCGGAAATGCTCGGCGAGCTAATGCGCATGAAGGACGGCGTTGCCGTCGCCGGCTCGCATGGCAAGACCAGCACAACCACGATGGTGGCCACGATCTTGGCGCAAGCCGGTCTGGATCCCACGGTGATAATCGGCGGGAAGGCCAAGGTTTTCGGATCCAATGCGCGGCTTGGCCAGGGCGAAACGTTGGTGGCCGAGGCCGACGAGTCGGACGGCTCGTTCAGCCATCTTTTGCCCATGGTTGCGGTCATCACGAACATCGACCGCGAGCACATGGATCACTACGGAACCGAGGCGGCTCTGCGCACGGCTTTTCTCGATTTCGCCAATCACGTTCCGTTCTACGGCATGGTCGTGGTGTGTGCTGACAATCCGACCGCCGCTGGGCTTTTGCCCGAGCTCGTTAAGCCGCACGTGACGTACGGCTTGTCCGCGGGCGACTACCGCGGTGAGATTTTGTCGGCCGACGCGCAAGGCACGTGCTTGCAGGTTTCGGTGCGAGGCCAGCTGCGTGGCGAAGTCATCGTGCGCATGCCAGGCGTTCACTATGCGCAAAATGCGCTGGCATCGCTCTGCGTGGCCGACGTGTTCGGCGTTCCCTTTGGCGTGACGTGCGAGGCTTTGGCCGCGTTCGGGGGTGTGGACCGCCGTTTTTCGGTGCGTGGCGAGACGGCTGGCGTGCTGGTGGTCGACGACTACGGCCATCACCCGACGGAGATCAAGGCGACCATCGCGGCGGCCAAGCTTTTCGGTCGGCGATTGGTGGTCGCATTCCAGCCCCATCGCTACTCGCGCACCAAGGATCTGATGGACGACTTCGCACCGGCGTTGTCCAGCGCCGATGAAATCGTGCTGACCGATATCTATCCTGCTGGCGAGCTGCCCATTCCAGGCGTGGACATCCCGGCTGTGCTGCGCACATTTTCGTCGGGCGCGAAAGTCGGCTACAGCCCACGCAAGCAGCTTGCCGATGAGCTGACCGCGCGCCTGCGCCGCGGAGACTTGCTGTTGACCTTGGGCGCAGGCGACATCACGCAAGTCGCCGCTGACGTGTTAGCGCGCCTCGGCCGGTAGAGCACCGAGTCTTCGCCAATCCGAACATGTAGAAAATTTGGTGGATCCTGCGCGCCAGGCGATCGTTGCTTCGTGCGCGAAGAAGGCGACCACCTGCCAGCGGCAGCCGGCTTTCCGGCGGCGAGCGCACGCGTGGATTTCTGCCGCCGGGGCTGCTGGGAACGGGAATGAACAGCGCTTTGGAGATCGAAGCTCCGCGCAGCGGGCTTCTCCGTCGTCGCCGGCGAAATCGTCGGGTCGCTATTCAGAAGGTCAGCCTTGGCACCGCTATGGCCACCGCTTTGGGCAAGGCGGGCCGGGCAACGCTGCGCTTTGCCCGCGTGACCGCCAAGGTGCTGTTGCTGTTGGCAGTGCTCGTCGGAGCCGCGTGGGGCGGGCGCATCGGCTTTCGCCACCTGGTGAGCTCGCCGCGCTTTCAGCTTCGCGCTGTCGAGTACTCGCCGACGGCGCATCTTGGGTCCGATGACATGCTGGCGCTGGCCGGCGTTTCCATGGGCGACAAGCTGCTGGCCGTCGATACCGATGAAGTGGCCGCGCACGTGGCTCGGCATCCATGGGTGGCGAAGGTACGCGTCAGTCGCCAGTTGCCATCGACCCTGGTCGTCGAGGTAGACGAGCGCCAAGCGGTTGCTGTGGCAGCACTGTCGGGGCTTTACCTCATCGACGAGTCGGGTCGCCCGTTCAAGCGCGCCACCATGGACGAAGCCGACGGTCTTCCCGTCTTGACCGGCATCGATCGCGTGCGATACGCCGAAATTCGCGAGGTCAGCGAAGCGGCGTTTCGCGAAGCCCTGTCGGTCTTGCGCCAATACCGCGAGCGCACGACCCGCCCGATGGTCGGCGAGGTGGCCATCGATCCGTCGTTCGGATTTTCTCTCTTTCTTTTGGAAGGCGGCGCCGAGATTCGACTGGGTCGCGGAAATTACAGCAAAAAATTGGCGCTCTTCGATCAGATCCTCGAATCTGTGGGGGCGAAGGAAATCCGGATCGTGCATCTCGATCTTCCCGAGAGCGGCAAGATCCCGGTGCTCCTTCGCAACGCCGACGCTTCCGCGCCGGCCAAGCTGACGTTGGAAAAGAACTCGAAAAAGCAAACGCGAAACGACTAGCGGACGGGCAAGAACATGGCGAGACGCAGCTCCGACATCATCGTTGGACTCGATATCGGCACCACCAAAATTGCGGCGGTGGTGGCGGAAATAGGTGAAAACGGCCTCGACATCATCGGCATTGGCACGCACGTTTCGCGCGGCCTCAAGAAAGGTGTCATCGTCAACATCGATTCGACGGTGGCGGCCATCAATCAAGCGGTGCTCGAGGCCGAAGGCATGTCGGGGTGCGAGATCTCGCAGGTCTACGTCGGGATCGCTGGCGGCCACATCAAGGGCATCAACTCGACGGGCACGGTCGCGGTCAAGGACAAGGAAGTGCGCGCCAGCGACGTCGCCAAGGTTCTCGAGCTGGCGCGAGCGATTGCGCTGCCGGCCGACCGGCACGTGGTTCACGTGCTGCCCCAGGAATACAAGATCGACGGCCAAGACGGCGTGCGCGAGCCGCTCGGCATGTGCGGCGTGCGCCTGGAAGCGCGGGTGCACATCGTCACCGCCGCGGCAGCCGCCATGCAGAACGTGATCAAGTGCTGCACTCGCTGCGAGCTGGAAGTTCTCGACATCGTGCTCGAACCGCTTGCCTCGGGCGAAGCGGTCTTGGAAGAAGATGAAAAAGGCCTTGGCGTCGCGCTCGTCGACATTGGCGGCGGCACCACCGACATCGCGATTTTCACCGAAGGCTCGGTCGCGCACACCAGCGTGATTCCCCTCGGCGGTTACCAGCTCACGAGTGATATTGCTTTTGGTCTGCGCACGCCTCCGCACGAGGCGGAGAAGATCAAGCACCAGTGGGGCTGCGCGCTCGCCAGCATGGTGAGCGAAGAGGAAACCATTCAGGTTGCTTCGGTCGGTGGCCGTGCGCCGCGCGTGCTTTCCCGACACGTGCTTTGTCGGGATATCGTCCAGCCGCGCATCGAAGAAATTTTCTCGTTCGTGAAGGCGGAAATCGCGCGCCTTGGCTGCGACGACATGCTGGCCTCGGGCGCGGTCATTACCGGCGGCTCGACCCAACTGCCGGGCATGGCGGAGCTGGCCGAGGACATCCTCGGCATTCCGGTGCGCCTCGGCATTCCCAAGGGTGTCGGGGGACTCGCCGACGTCGTCAAGTCGCCAAGCTTCGCCACCTGCGTCGGTCTTGTGCAGTACGCCGCCAACCAGCAAGCGAACGCCGCGCGCAGCGCTGTTGGTACTTCCGAGAAGCGCGCGGGCGTCTTCGGACGGTTGCGCCGCGCCCTCTCAACGGCTTTTTAACCAGCCAGGCCAAGAAAAAGCAGCAAAAAATTTGGCGTGGCGGCCATCGCGTGCGATCCAAGGAGTCTAGGAGAATTCCACATGCTCGAATTCGACGAACCGATTCTGGGTCCAAAAATCAAGGTGGTTGGTGTAGGCGGGGGCGGAGGCAACGCGGTCAACACCATGATCGAGGCGGGGATCCAAGGTGTAGATTTCGTCGCCGCGAACACCGACTGCCAGGTTCTGGAAACCAACCAGGCGCCCACGAAGATCCAAATCGGCAAGACGCTCACCAAGGGCCTCGGTGCCGGCGCCAATCCCGACATCGGTTGTGCCGCCGCGCTGGAAGATGCCCAACGCATCGGTGAGGTGCTTGCCGGCGCGGACATGGTTTTCGTCACGGCAGGCATGGGCGGCGGTACGGGTACCGGCGCGGCTCCGGTGATGGCGCGCGCAGCTCGCGAGCTCGGCGCACTTACCGTCGGCGTGGTGACCAAGCCGTTCATGTTCGAGGGTCTGCAGCGCAAGAAGAAAGCGACGGCTGGTATCGCCGAGTTGGCCAAGTCGGTGGACGCGCTCATCGTGATCCCCAACGATCGGTTGGTCGGGCTCGCCGGCAAGAATCTGACCTTGCGCGAGTCGTTCAACATGGTGGACAGCGTTTGTCTGACTGCCGTGCGCGGTATCAGCGACCTCGTCATGGTGCCCGGCCTCATCAACGTGGATTTCGCCGACGTGCGCTCCATCATGACGGGCATGGGTCGTGCCCTGATGGGCTCGGGCTTCGGCCGCGGCGAAAGGCGCGCGCTCGACGCGGCTCAGATGGCCATTACGTCGCCGCTGCTGGAGGACGTTTCCATCAACGGCGCCACCGGCATCCTGGTGAACATTACGGGCGGCCCCGACCTGACCCTCGCCGAGGTCAACGAGGCCTGCAGCCTGGTGCACGACGCCGCGGATCCGGACGCCAACATTATCTTCGGCTCGGTGATCGATCCTAACCTGAGCGAAGAAGTCCGCATTACCGTCATTGCGACCGGATTCCAAAGCCGCGTGGCCGTGGAGAGCTCTACGTCGACGATGTCGCGACCGACCGTGAGAAGGGCCGCCGACCACCAGATGACTCTGCCCATGCACGGCAACCACGCCACTTCGACGGTCACCGTCGGCAGCATGGCGCAAGGTGCCTCCGCTTCGCCTGTGGCGGACGCAGTTTCCGCGCCAGTCTCCGGGCCTTTGGATCTGACGGACACCGAGGTCGAAATCGACGAGGTGGAGTCGGACATTCATCGCTATCCGCCGCTGCCGTCGCTGCTCACGCCGGCGCCGGCGTATGGGCGGCCCGCGCCCTTTGCCGCTGTCACGCCAGCCCCCGACTCGCGTCCCGTGATTCGGCCGGCCGTAGCCTCGCCCATCGCGGCTGGAAGCAATACCAGCTCAAGGCGGGCGGCAACGAGCCAGCCCGGCCTGGCTCCGTCCCACCTCGGCATCGAGGAGAGCGAATACGACAAGCCGACCTATCTGCGTCGAGCGCTGGCCGGTGACAGCATGCGCTTTCCCGGTGACGGAAAGGCCTAGGCACCCAAAGCGTGGCCCGCGGCGGGGGAAAACCGAAGTCGGGCGCGACCACGGTGCTGGCGCGTAATCGGAAGGCGCGCCACGAGTACGCCATCGATGAGACGTGCGAGGCCGGCCTGGCCTTGGTCGGCTCGGAGGTCAAGTCCATTCGCGACGCCAAAGTCGCCATGGTCGACTCGTACGCCGTCATCGAAAAGGGCGAAGCCTGGCTGTGCGAGCTGGACATCGGCGTCTACGCGTTTGCACACGCCCGCAACCATGACCCGCGACGGCGGCGCAAGTTGCTGCTTCACCGTGGCGAAATCGACCGACTGGGCGGCAAAGTGCGGGAAAAAGGGCTCACCTTGGTCCCTCTTTCGCTTTACGAAAAAGATGGGCGCGTGAAGGTCGAGCTGGCTCTGGTCCATGGCAAGCAGGAATACGACCGTCGCGAAGACGTGAAGAAGCGCGAGGCCCAGCGCGAGATCGACCGCGGCATGTCCCGGCGGCGCTAGTAGGCGACTGTTGCTGTGGGACCCTTGGGCGGGTTCCCCAACCCTCCCGCGACGCTCGGCCGCGTTTGCGCGCAACAAAACCGCGGTACCCAACATCTAACCCTTCGCTCGCCAGCGAAAGGATCGCCATGCCTGAGACGTTGCCGAATCCGGAAGTTGCCTCGTCCGCCATTGCGCCCGCACCTGCCATCAGCCGGAAGGCGTACGTTGGTTCGTTCGAGGCCTACCAGAAGCTCTACGCCGAAAGCATGAAAGACCCCGACGCTTTCTGGGGAAGGATGGCCAGCGAGACGCTGTCGTGGTTTCACCCCTTCGGTCAGGCTAGCGACTGCGACTTCGAGTCCGGCCAAGTCGCGTGGTTTCTCAATGGCCGCCTCAACGCCTGCTACAACTGCGTTGACCGGCACGTTGAAAAACGCGGCGATCAAGTCGCCTTGATCTGGGAATCGGACACGCCGGGCGAGGGCAAGAAGGTCACGTACCGAGAGCTTCAGCGCGAAGTCTGTCGTCTAGCAAACGTGCTTCGCCACAATGGCGTCCGTCGCGGCGATCGGGTCGCGATTTACATGCCGATGATTCCCGAGGCGGTCTACGCCATGCTGGCCTGCGCGCGGCTCGGCGCGGTCCACAACGTCGTTTTCGCCGGATTTTCCGCGGAGAGCTTGCGCGATCGGATCAACGATGCCCGCTGTACTACCGTTATCACCGCGGACGAAGGCGTGCGCGGCGGGAAAATCATTCCGCTCAAGCGCACCGTGGATGAAGCGGTCATGGCATGCCCGACGGTGCGCACGGTTTTCGTGGCCCGACGAACCGGCAACAAGGTGCCCTTCTACCCCCATCGCGATATCTGGTTGCGCGAGGCGATGGACGGCGAGCGCCCGTACTGCCCCATCGAGCACATGGATAGCGAAGACACGCTGTTCTTGCTGTACACGTCGGGCAGCACCGGCCGCCCGAAGGGCGTGGCGCACACGACGGCGGGATATTTGCTGCACGCAGCGCTCACCCACCGCTACGTGTTCGACTATCACGACGGCGACATCTACGCGTGCGTGGCCGACGTCGGCTGGATCACGGGTCACTCGTACGTCGTTTACGGGCCGCTGTGCAATGGGGCGACCACCCTGCTTTTCGAAAGCATTCCGCTGTACCCAGATGCCGGCCGCTACTGGGATCTGGTCGAGCGCCACCGAATCAACCAGTTCTACGGAACGCCCACCGCCATTCGCGCCATCGCCCGCGAGGGTGACAGCTTCGTCAAGGCGCACGACCGCTCGTCGCTGCGCATTCTCGGCACGGTCGGCGAGCCCATCAATCCCGAGGCCTGGCGTTGGTACTACGAAGTCGTCGGCGAAAGCCGTTGTCCCGTGATGGACACCTGGTGGCAAACCGAGACGGGCGGAATCATGATTTCGCCGCTGCCGGGTGCCACAGCGCTCAAGCCAGGCTCGGCTACGTTTCCCTTCTTCGGCGTCGAGCCGGTCTTGCTCGATGAGCAGGGCAAGGAGCTTTCCGGCAACGGCGTGACCGGCCTTTTGGCTATCAAACGTCCGTGGCCGGGGATGGCGCGCACCATTCAAAACGACCACGAGCGCTTCGTGCAGACCTATCTGCGACCTTTCCACGGCTATTACCTGACCGGCGACGGGTGTCGCCGCGACGAGGACGGCTACTATTGGATCACCGGACGTGTGGACGACGTCATCAACGTTTCGGGTCACCGCCTAGGCACCGCCGAAGTGGAAAGCGCCTTGGTCACGCACCCCGCGTGCGCAGAGGCAGCCGTCGTCGGTTACCCGCACCCCATCAAGGGCCAGGGCATTTTCGCTTTCGTCATTCTCAACGAGGGCTGGAGCGAGAGCATCGAGCTGCTCGGCGAGCTCAAGAACGAAGTGCGCCACCACATCGGACCGTTCGCCACACCGGACATCGTGCTCATCGTCCCGGGGCTGCCCAAGACCCGTTCGGGAAAGATCATGCGGCGGATCTTGCGCGCCATCGCGGCTGGCAAGACGGACGAAATGGGCGATGTTTCCACGCTGGCGGATCCGGCGGTGGTGGACGCTTTGCTCGCGCGCCGCTCAGGAAAGGAATAGTCACGAGGCGAGCGAAGCCGCCGCCGTCGTCACGCTAGATGGCTTGACGAACCGCTGTTCGCCGCCACCGGTGCCACGACGGTCGCGGAGCCGGCAAGCTTCGGTTTCGGCGCTGTGCCGGGGATTCGTAGCCGAGCCAGGCGACGCTCCACCTGGTGATAGAAGATGAAGGCGCCAACCACACTCAACGTCCACGCGACAAGCATGCCGACGATGGCGAGCCACGGCTTTTGCGGCAAGTGGCTCGACCACCAGGCATTGACGATCAGGCAGATGGGGAAGTGCACTAGGAAAAGGCTGTAGGTGATGAGGCCAAATCGTTGCACCCAGCGCGCGCTGGCGATCCTTTCAAGCCACGCCTGCCCCTGCGCAAGCAGCAGGACGATGGCCGTGGCACCGGCAAGCGCTAGCCGCGCGCGGAAATCGAGGTGCAACGAGACCGCGACCGCCAAAAGATAGGCCCAGAAAAAGCTCTTGGGCAGACTGCCGTCTTTTGTCCAGGCGGCTGCCATACCCAGCATGTAGCTCGCCAAGAAATAGATTCCGTAGTGGTCGAAATGCGCGGAGCGATTCCACCCGAACGCCGACGCCAAGCCGAGCGCCAGCAGCGTCCACCGGGCGAAGGCTTGACCGCGCTCGCGCCAAATCCCGCAGGCGAGGGCATTGACCACGCTGACCAGGGCCACCAACTGCAGGTCGATGGCAACGTACCAAATGCCGGCCGTCAGCGAGTCGTACCCAAGCACGTTGTGCAGAAGAAAAACGTGCGCCACTAGCTGCCCGGCCGTCGGGCTCGGCGAAATAGACGGATGCACCATCCAAAGCCGCGCAATTTGGTTTGCCACCAAGGCCAGTGCCAGCGCCGCCAAATAAGGAAGACCGATGCGGAAGTAGCGCTCGACGATGAGGCCAAGCCAGGCGCGTGGCCGCGTGGGCGAGCGGCGAGC